>JAABUU010001104.1_pt1 | contig 48763 bp, 57 predicted proteins | sample 5559301 | NCBI WGS metagenome assembly JAABUU01 (sample SAMN10711884, study PRJNA513360) | rock metagenome | isolation source: Antarctica rocks | place: Antarctica: Victoria Land, Richard Nunatak white | reverse complement strand
TGATCGCTGACTTTCGCCACTCGCTGCCTCCTCACAAGCAGGCCAACCTAGCCCCAGAACCGACAGCTGGGAATTCCACACGCCTCGAAACCCGCCCCCCCGAGTCAATCAGACGGAAACCGTATGACTGACGACCTCGGCGAGATTGACCGTCGTCATGATTGTCGAGTGCCGTCGCGACCTTGTCGGCCTCAGGCTCTCCTAACAGCAAGGCCAGGACGGCAGAGGCGTCGAGCACGAAGCACGTCATTCCGACACGGCATCGCGTGCTCGATCGGCGAGATATTCATCCAGGGACGCGCCGGCTTTGCCTTCGGTCAACCTGCGGCTCATCGCCTGTGTCCGCGCTACGACCTGAGCGAGCGTCCGAAGCACGATAGCGTCGCCCCATCCTCGACGATGACCTCGCCGCCGTTACCGAGCCCGTGCCGCTTGCGGGGCTCGGCCGGCAAGCTCATTCGACCATCCGGCATCACCTTGGCCTTCATGGCCTTCGTCCGGTTTATGCCAACTCGGCATCGATGCGCCACGACCGCGCCAAGGCGCCAGGAAAACCATGTCATGCCGTCCTGCGGCTCCGGGGGCGGTCAACGGTCCACGTCGATCGCCAGTTCGTCACCGAGGAAGGCCGCGCCTTTGGTCGTTACCAGGAGCGTGCGGCGACGAACGCCAACCACCACGTAACCTGAGGCGAACAGCATGGATGTCATGGTGGCGCCCAGGTGGCCGCCCAAGTGATGCCGGCGTTCCGTCCAGTCGAGACAGAGCCGGAGAAGGGGACGCCGACTGCGCGATGGCGGAGTAGGGTCCAAGCCAAGCCTGCGGCACCAAGCGACACCGGCGTCGCTGAGTGCAGCTCCGTCGGGGCCGAAGGCGAAGAGCCCGCGGGCCGACATGGCCTCGAGAACCGCGACGCCCAGCCGCCCGGCCAGATGGTCGTAGCAGAGACGGGCATGGCAGAGCGCGGGATCGTGGCGGATGGGGCGGACCGGCCGCTCCGTCCAGTTGGCCAGACCCTCGATGATCTCGGCCACCTCACCCGACGCGATCCTGAAGAAACGGTGCCGCCCCTGCTTCTCGACCGCCAGCAACCCGCCCGCAACGAGGCGCGCCAGATGCGCGCTCCCGGCCTGGGGGGACGCGCCCGCCATGCCTGAGAGTTCGCCGGCGGGCCTTCGGCTGCCGTCGCCGAGTGCCAGCAGCATGGCGGCGCGCACGGGGTCACCGATAAGCGCGCCGAATTCCACCAGCGACGGCTTGGAGCTGCCCCCGTCTGGCTCTTGCGGATGTTGAATGGCGTTCATGACCCGATCTTCGTCGAAACATGCGCGCCGACGCTCCACGCAATCCTGAAGCATCGGCGTCGTGCTTCAGGATTAGCTCGGCACGCTCTTCCCGAGGTGCCTGGTATGTCAACGTCCCCACAATCCAGCACCAATCCGGAAGCAGCGCGTAGCGTCGGGCGCGGGCGGACGCTCCTGCTCGTATCGGCGGTGGCGTTCAGCACGGCCGGATTCTTCACCCGCGAGGCTCCGGTCGACCTCTGGGCCATGATCTTCTGGCGCAACGCTTTCGGCAGCACCGCGCTGCTGGTCGCCATCTTGTGCGTCACGCCGCGGTCCTCGCTGCGGCTCCGCCGCCTGGGCGGCCGAGCTTGGGCCGTGATCGCGGCGTCCTCCTTCGCCACGGTGTGCTACGTCGCGGCGTTCACCCATACGTCGGTGGCCGACATCTCCATCATCTACGGGACCGCGCCGCTGATGACGGCCGGCGCAGCCCGGGTGTGGCTTGGCGAGAGATTGTCCCGCGGTACGGTCGGCGCCGCCTGCTTGGCCGTCGTGGGTGCGGGCATCACGGTCGCCGGCTCCCTGCGGTCTGGCTCCGCCGCCGGAGACGAACTGGCGCTGGCCATGACGGTCGCGCTCTCCATCGTGGCGGTGCTGGCGCGCGGTGCCGCCCTCCCGGTGCTGTCGACCGCGATCCTGTCGTCCCTCGTCGCGGCCGCCGCCGTGCTGCCGCTCGGCTGGGCGACGGGTGCCGATCTCCTGATCGGCTGGCGCGATGCAACATGGCTGGCCGGCTTCGGTATCGCGTCGATGGCGGTGGCCCTCCCGTGCTACCTCCTGGGCGCGGCGGCGGTGCCGGCCGGCGAAGCCATGCTGATCAGCGCCATCGAGATGCCGCTGGCGCCGCTCTGGGTCTGGGTGGGCTTCGGCGAGGTCCCGTCACGGGCAGCGCTCGTCGGAGGCGCCATCGTGGCGGTCGCGGTCGTCTTCGACCTCGCCCGCACGGGATGGGCTGCGTGACCGGGACCTCAGTCGCCCCGCCTGCGGCATCCTCGGCGGCGCCGCGATCAGCCGCGAAACGCGGCGAGGCGGCCCCGCGGTTGGCCCAGCACCTCGTCGTCGCGCATCACCGGGACGCCGCGTACGACCGTGGCGACCGGCCAGCCTTGCACCTTCATGCCGGCGAAGGGTGTCCATCCGCAGGGCGAGGCGATCCAGCTGTCCTCGATGGTGCGCCGCCTTTGCATGTCGACCAGGGTGACGTCGGCGTCGTAGCCGGCCGCGAGCCGCCCCTTGCCGAGGAGGCCGTAGACCCGCGCCGGGCCGGCCGCCATCAGGTCGACAAGCCGCGACAGCGACAACCGTCCGGCGTTCACATGGTCCAGCATGACGGGCACGAGTGTCTGCACACCCGTGAGGCCGGCCGGGCAATCCGGCCAGGGAAGCGCCTTGGCGGCGCGCGCATGGGGCGCGTGGTCGGAGCCGATCGTGTCGACCCTACCGTCACAGATCGCGCGCCAGCCGGCCTCGCGATGGCGCTCGCCCCGGATCGGCGGGTTCATGACGCCCAGACCCCCGAGCCGGTCGTAACAGTCCGGCGCCACCTGGGTCAGGTGGTTGACCAGCACCTCGACCGTGGCGAGGTCGCGGAAATCGCGGAGGTAATCGAGTTCCTGCGCGGTCGAGACGTGCAGGATATGGGCGGGCCGGCCGGTGCGGCGGGCCAGCGCCATCAGCCGACGCGTGCCGAGATAGGCGCATTCCTCATCCCGCCATTCCATGTGGCTGCGGTAGGGCATGCCCGACCGGAACAGGGGTTTGCGGCTCTGCAGCCGGTATTCGTCCTCGCTGTGGAAGGCGATGCGCCGGCGCCCGGCCCGCATGATCCGTTCGAGGTGCTCGTCGTCCTCCACCATGATGTTGCCGGTGGAACTGCCCGCGAAGACCTTGACGGCGCAGACACCCGGCTCGAGTTCCAGAGCCGCGATGTCGTCGATGTTGGTTTTCGTGCCCGCCACGTAGAGGCCGACGTCGCACCAGATCCGCTCTTCGGCGTAGGCTCGCTTCCAGGCGAGCCGCTCACGGTCGGCGATCGACGGGTCGGTGTTGGGCATGTCGAAGACCGTGGCGATGCCGCCCAGCACGGCCGCGCGTGTGCCGGTCGCCAGGGTCTCGACCGCGGGATCACCGGGATCGCGCAGATGGACGTGGCTGTCGATCAGTCCCGGCAGCACATGCAGCCCGGTGGCGTCGATGGTCTCGGCGGCCGACCCGGTCGATAGATCGCCCAGGGCCGCAATACGGCCGTCGCGCACGCCGAGGTCGGCGGCCTCCTCGCCCCAGGGCAGCACGCAGGTGCCACCCCGAACGATCAGATCACACGGCATGGCTCGATTCTTCCTCAGGGCGAGGGACGCTGGCTCATCGGGATGACGCAGCCATGGTCGACCATTCCGACAGCGGGACCGGACCGGACAGTTCGGGTCGGCGCGGCCCCGGTAGAAGGCTGATATATTCGAGCGAGTTGCCGTCGGGATCGTCGAAATAGACACTCGCGGCCGGCATCCACGGGAACACGACCGGCTCGTCGGTCTCGGGTCCCCCGCCGCCGCGTCGCGGCACGAGTCCCGCCGCGCGCAACCGCGCGACGGAGCCTATGACATCGTCGAGTTCGGTCGCGAAAGCGATATGCGAGCGGATGCGCACCGGGGAACCGTGGATCGTCCAAAGCCCGAGCATCGACCGGCCACGGCCGCCGACCCAGAAGAATGCTGCACGGCCATCCGGAAGCATGTGGGCCAGTTCGAGGCCGACGAGATCTCGATAGAAGGCGATCGAGCGCGACAGATCCGACACGGTGAGATGGCTCTCGTAAAGGCCGGCGATCGGGGTCATCACCATCTCCGAGGTGCCTGAACGTTCCGAAGCCTCTAAGCCGGCGAGTGCCACGGCTTCCGAAGCCTGTGCTCCCATGCTCTACGCTGTCGTGGCGTCTGCCTCGACCAGCATCCGGGCGGACTGCTGCCTGGCCGCAAGCTTCAGGCGCCACAAGGCCGCGACCGTGAGCGCCACACCGGCCGCCGCGGTCAGGCTATCGACGCCGAACAGCGAGCGGCTCGCTAGCGCGGCGGTGCCAGCCTTGCCGAGATAGATGAACAGCAACGTCTGGGGCAGCACGCCGAGCACGCTTGCCGTGATATAGTCCCCGAACGCGATCCCGGTGACGCCGCAGGCAAAATTGATCACCGGACCGGGCACCGGGGACGCCAGACGCAAGAGGCCGATGAGGCGCCAGCCCTCGGCGTCGATCGCCCGCATCACGGCCTGGATTCTGGGACGCGCTGCCGCGAAACGCTGGACGAAGCCCCGGAACACGAAGCGGGCCAGCACGAAGCCCAGTGTCGTGCCGATCGCGGTGCCGGCCATGGCGGGCCAGAGCGCCGACCAGCCCAAAACCGCGCCGGCACCCATGCAGACGACGGCCCGGGGCACCACGACGACACCGCCCAGGATCAGGAACCCGGCCGTCGTCAGGGCTTCGGCAAGGGCGGGATCGATCGGGCCCACGACGGTCGACGTGCCTCAGTTCTTGTTGAGCGCCGTGGCGATGGGATCGGTATCGGCCTGGGCCTGCGCATTAGCCCCTACGGTGTCGATGCCGTAGACATCGTCGCGGAATTGCACGGCGCCGCCGGCATTGGCCCAGCCGGTCAGGTAGACCCACGCCACAGGGACCGCCTTGGCGAGCTTGATGTCTTCGTGCTCGCCGGTCTTGACCTGGTTCAGCATGGCGGCCTTGGTCCAGGTTCCGTCGGGGGCGCCGCTCGTGCCTTCGAGCAGCCACGACGCGAGGTCGAACACGCCCTCCACCCTGACGCAGCCATGCGACAGGAAGCGATAGTCGCCCCCGAAAAAGCGCTTGGACGGCGTGTCGTGCATGTAGACGGCGTATTTGTTCGGCATGTTGATGCGGATGTTGCCGAGCGCGTTCGACGCGCCTGAATCCTGCCGCAGGATGTAGTTGGTGGCCCGCTGCGAGGTCCAGTCGATCGAGGACGCGTTCACGGTGTTACCCGCCCCGTCCAGGATACGGATGCGCTCCCGGCTGAGGTAGCCGGGATCCTTCTGCATCTTGGGGATGATCTCGTTCTTGATGATCGAGGTCGGCACCGTCCAGGTCGGGTTGAGGTTGACGGCCTGGACCTTGGCGTCGACTTCCGGCGAGGCATGGTCGGGACCACCCACCACGGCAACGTAGCGATGCACCACGTGGCCGTTCTCCACCGCCTCGACGGAGGCCGACGGAATGTTCACCACCACGTAACGTTCGCCGAAGCCGAAATTGCGTCCGGCGAGCCGCTGGGCCGAGGACGCCAGTTCGGTGAACCTGGTGCGGGCCGAGACGTTCAGGGCCTTCAAGGTCGCGCCCGCCACGATACCGGTGTCCTTCAGGCCGTGCCGGGTCTGGAAACGCTTCACGGCCGCCGTGAGGTCGGTGCCCCACTTGCTGCTGAACATCCCGGCCGTGAGGTCCGCGGGGTCGCCGCCCTCGGCCTTGCCGAGGTCACCCTCGATGGCGAGGCGGAGGCGTAGCGTCGAGATCGCCTTGGGCGACGAGCCGGCCGAGACTGGCCCCGCGATCTCGGGCCATCCGCCGGCATCCGCGATGGCGGCGTAATGTTCGGAGGCCTTGGCCGTGGCGAAGAAGGTCTCGGCCGTCAGCGTCGGCTCGGGATCGGTCGACAACGCGGTCTCGCGCGGGGGTGCGACAGGCACGAGTTTCTTCTTCTTGGCCAAGGCGAGCGGCGCCGCAGGCACGGGGCCAGCGGTCGGCGTGACAGTTCCCGCCGCGCCGGCATCGGCCGCGGGCGGCGTCGGGCCGGCGGTGCCGGCCGCAGAGGCCGCACCGGACGCTGCAGCGTCCGGAACTTTGGGCAGCGATGCCGAGATCGGCGGAACGGCTGGGGCGGCTGGAAGCGTGATGGCGGGCCCCGATGGCGGGGCCGGCGTCGCCGCCATGGGCGTGGGCGACAGCAGTGGCGAGGATTGCGCCCAGGCACCAGTTGCTGCGCCGAGTGCCGAACCCGAGACTGCCAGGAGCAGCACGGCGCGCATCGACCCTTTGCGCAAATTCTCAGCCGTCATCCGATCCATGCCCATTACGCGCCCTCGACCCAACGCGTCCGCCGCGAAGCCATCCCAACGTGCTCCGCGGCCAGTGCGGCCGTACCGTCCTGGCTAGGGCGACAATGCGGTGGATCCATGGCCCGCGCCGCCCGCGCGGTCCACGCCGGCGTTTCAGCGGCGCTGTTGTATGGTCGCAACAGCGGGACGGAGGGGGCGGTTTATCGGGGGGCCCCGGCGTCGATCACGGCGCCGGTGCGGGCGTCGTCGGGGCCGCGGGGGTGGCGGGCGTCACGGGGGCCTTCGGCGCGATCGTGGCCGGTGCCGGCTCCGCAGGCGCTGTCACGGCGGGCACGGTCCCGGGCACGGCCGTGACCTGCAGGCCCGTGAACTTCCAGGTGTCGACCTGCCCCTTCTCGGACTGTGCCCGCATGCCGATCTGGCCGCCGCCGTCCGGAGCCTGGCCTTTCACGGTCGCGAAAGGCTGGTCGTTGATGAATGCAGTGATGTCGGCGCCCGAGGTCCGCACTTCCAGGATGTTCTTGGAGCTGGGCGGACGCTTGATGTTGGCGTCCGGCTTCCACTCCACTACGTCGATCCATTTGCCGTTCACCTTGCGAGTGACCTCGGCGAAGCCGCTCGGCGTGACCATGAACATGTAATAGTTGTCGTAATCCTTGGCCCAGAAGATCGGGCCCGCCATGGTGTTGTCGTTGTCGGCCAGCTTGCCGGGCGTCTGCACGGTCAGGCAGTAATCGGCATCGCTGAACAGGATCCCTTTGTAGACCAGCAGGTTGGAGATGTCGGGCTGGGGCTTGACCTTGACCTTTCCCTCCTCGACCTGGACGTCCGGGCTGTCGAAACCCCAGCTTGCGTCCACCTGCTTGAAGTCATCGTGAAACAGCACCTTGCCGCTTCCGCAGGCGACGGCAGGCGCGGCGGCAAGAAGCGCGACGGCCGCGATGCCGGCGGAAATCGTCAGTCTCATGCCCAAACTCCTCATGCCCATCATCAGCGTCGGCTCAGCCATGAACGCGCCAGGACGGATTCCGTTCGGACTGGCCGTGGCTTCGGCCCGGTGGGCTGGCAGGCGACCCGTCAGCCATCCACCACGATCACGTGTAGACGGCGCGGCCCGTGAGCGCCGAGAATCAAGGTCTGCTCGATATCGGCCGAGCGCGACGGTCCGGTGATGAGGTTGAGGGTTCGCGGCATGTGACCCTGGCCGTAGCGCGCCCGGACCCGCCCGAATACCGCCTCGTAGTCGCCCGCGATATCGCGGGCCGCCACGACCACCATATGGTTGTCGGGCAGGAAATTGAGCGTCGTCGGATTGTCCTGCCCCGACAGGAGGGCCAGCGTGCCGGTCTCGGCCACGGCCCCGAAGGCTCGGCTCAATCCATTGACGTCGCCGCCGGCGGAAGGACCGGTCGAGAGATCGAGCGCCGTGCTGCCCCAGGGCAGGCCGGCGAGCGCCGGATCGGAGCCCATGCGGAGCGTGGCAGGCGCGTTGATATCCCGGAGGAAGCGTGCCACCTCGCCGGGCACCGCTGCCGCCGACGCGACCCGGGCCACGGTCGCGGCAGAAGCCTCGGCCTTGGCGCAGAACAGGGCCGTGCGGGCGGCATCGTCGAGTTGGCCTCGCGCCGGGATAATGCCCGGCCTGGCCGCAGCGAGCCGGCCGTCAACGGCGTCGCGCCGCGGCGCTTCGCGGCCCGTCACGCCGAGCGAGCGGCGGATCGTGGCCAGCACGCTGTCGCGCGCTGTCGAGCCCGGCGCCGCGCCGTTCATGCGGCCCTTCCCGCGCCCGGGCGGCGCCTGATGCCGGGGTGGTGACGCTGGCCACCGCGCTTCGCCTTCCACTGGCTCTGGAAGGTGCCGCCCTGGGGGGCCGGCATGTCGCGGTAGTCGGTCCAGCCCCGCGCAAAGGGGAGCGAGCGGAACCGCCCCTTGGCGCCCCCCGCGAGATGCAGGATCCGCATGGCCATCCCCGTGGCGGCCCGGTAGACCGTCGGCCGGGTCGCGAACCAGCCCCAGAACCGGAGCCCGCTCCGGACCGTGGCGGGCGACAGGTGCCGCTCGAACTCCCGCTCGCGCCAGTGCCGCATCAGCTTCGGCAGGGGAATCCGCACCGGGCAGACCGCCTCGCAGCGGCCGCAAAACGTCGAGGCGTTGGGCAGATGTCCCGCCTTGTCGATGCCGATCAGGGCCGGCGTCAGTACGGCACCCATCGGGCCCGGATAGATCCAGCCATAGGCATGTCCGCCCACCGAATGATAGATCGGGCAATGGTTCATGCAGGCACCGCAGCGGATGCAGCGCAGCATCTCCTCGAAGCTCGTGCCCAACATGGCGGAACGGCCATTGTCGATCAGCACGACGTGGTACTCGTCGGGTCCGTCCGGATCGTCGGGGCGGCGCGGTCCGGTCGAGAACGTCGTATAGACCGACATCTCCTGACCGGTGGCCGAGCGCGCCAGCACGCGCAGCAGCTGGCCAGCGTCCTCGAGCGTCGGCACCAGCTTCTCGATCGAGGCCAGGACCACATGGACGCGCGGCAGCAGTTGCGTCAGGTCGCCGTTGCCCTCGTTGGTCACGATGATCGAGGTGCCGGTCTCGGCCACGAGGAAGTTGGCTCCCGTGATGCCGACGTCCGCGGCGAGAAAGCGCTCGCGCAGGATGTCGCGCGCCTCGGCCTGCAGGCTGTAGTGGCTCGAGATGTCGCGTTCCTGCGACAGATGCGTATGGGCGCGGCGGAAGTCGGCTTCGACCTGGTCGCGGGTGAGGTGGACGGCCGGCGCTATGATGTGGGACGGCACCTCGCCGCGCAATTGCACGATATATTCGCCGAGGTCGGTCTCCACCGGCACGAGGCCGGCCGCCTCGATGGCGGCGTTGAGGCCGATCTCCTCCGAGATCATGGATTTACCCTTGGTGACGGTGCGGGCCCCCACCCTGTGGCAGATGTCCAGCACGGCCTGGCGCGCTTCCTCGGCATCGCGAGCGAAATGCACCGTGCCGCCACTCTCGCGCACCTTCACCTCGTAGCGCTCGATGTAGAGGTCGAGGTGCCTCAACGTATGGGCCTTGATGTCCCGCGCACTGTCGCGCAACGCCTCGAATTCGGGGAGGTCCTCGGCCGCTCTGGCACGCTTCTCGATAAAGGCCGAGCGGGCATGGCCCAGCGCCTTCTGCAGGCTTGGGTCGCCGAGCGCCGCGTGAGCGTTCTCCTTGAACTGCGGCGAGGTGGGGTGCATCGTCATGTTGCCCTCCGGGCCCGAGCCGGTGTCAGCGGTGCGATGCGTCGGGCGCGCCGATCGGCGCCGCCTCGGTCATGCAGGCCAGGATTTCGGCCACATGGCGCACCTCGGTATTCGAGCCCATGCGCGACAGCTTGCCGGCCATGTTCATCAGGCATCCGAGGTCGCCCGCCACCAGCGTGCGGGCACCCGTCTCGACCACGGTGGCGGTCTTCCGCTCGGCGATGGAATTCGACAGCTCGCCGTACTTCACCGCGAAGGTGCCGCCGAAACCGCAGCACACGTCGGTATTCTTCATCTCGACGAGGTCGAGCCCGCGCACGCTGCAGAGCAGGCGCCGCGGCTGGTCCCGGATGCCGAGTTCCCGCAGGCCGGAGCAACCGTCGTGGTAAGTGACGGTGCCGTCATAGGCGGCATCCACCGTCGTGACCCCCATGACATCGCTCAAGAAGGACACGAGCTCGTGAGTACGCTCGGCCAAGGCCTCGGCCTTGGCCACCATGTTGGGATCGTCGGCGAAGAGTTCGGGATAGTGCCGCTTGATCATGCCGGCGCAAGAGCCCGAGGGCGCCACCACGTAGTCGTAAGACGCGAAGCTTTCGATCACCTGGGCCGCGATCGCCCTGGTGGTCGCACGGTCGCCGGAGTTGTAGGCCGGCTGGCCGCAACAGGTCTGTGAGGGCACGTCGACCACGCAGCCCGCATCCTGCAACAGTCTCACGGCCGCGAAGCCGACCGAGGGGCGGAACAAATCCACCAGGCAGGTCACGAACAGTCCGACCCGGACCTCGGCCCGTTTATCCATCTCCAGCCGCTCCGTCATGCACAAACTGCCCCCGCAGCTACCCAGCGTCCTCCACGCCATCTAGGGATGCCGAGGCCGGGCCGTCAATGCGCCACCGCGAAGCCCGGGCGGGCTCGCCCGGTCCCGACCTCTGGACGAGGGGACCGGAACGCTCCATCCGGCTTCCCGCGTCGTTCCGCCCGGCCAACGTCCGGCAACCATGTCTGCCGCCCCCGAGTTTCGGCCATGGAAACCTAGCGGCGCCGCCTGGGCGCCGACAGCCGAAGGAGCAACACCATGGAAAGACGCATCGTTCTCGTCGGACTCGCGGCCGGTGTCGCCGGTGCCGTCACGGGCCGCCCCGCGCTGGCCCAGTCGAGCGCCGCTCCGGCCACGGACGCCCCGGCTGCCCCGTCACCCTCCGCGCCGGCCGTCCCGCTCGCGCCCGCACCCGCCATGAAGATGGACATGCCGGCCACGGGCATGTCGGACGCCGTCAAGGCGCACATCAAGGACACGATGACGGTCGGGTCCCTTTCGCTGATGACGAGCCGCATCGCACAGGGCAAGCTGAAACACCCGATGGGCAAGCAGTTCGCGGACTTCGAGGTGGCCGAGCAGAATACCATCGCCGACATCCTGAAAAGCCGCATGATGCAGAGCGCGAAGCCTATGGGCGACGTCAAGGCGCCGACCGATGCCGAGGTCGAGGGCAACCTCGACCCCAAGGGCAAGGACATGGTCGACAAGCTCCGCGCCATGAAGGAGGGGCCGGAGTTGGAGAAGGCCTATATCAAGGCGCAGATCGACGGCCACAAGCAGTTGCTGGACATCCAGGACACCTACCTCAAGGTGGCCGACGACGCCGACGAGACCAACGTCGCCAAGCTGGCCAAGGGCATGATCAAGGAGCACCTGGTGCTGCTCGCGGATATCGAGAAACACCTGGGGTGAGGACCTCGTGCGGCATCCCTCCGACGGCGCGGGGCCGGGATGCCGCCAGGGAGCCGCTCGACGTCGGCCTTCTACGGTAGCGGCAATTATCCCGATAACGTACCGGATTTCAGATGGCGTCCGACCGCAAAGTAGTTATGGAAGAACCGTCATGTAATCACGAGCTTACATCTGAGATGATCGGGGCTGGCGTTAATGCTTCATGACGCTTCCCCTGCTTTTTAGGAAAAGAGCTATGGGGGAACAACTCTGATGGAAATATTGGTCGAGGCTGTATTTCAGGTTTTCGCCGTGAACGGCGAGGTAAACCGAGACTGCTGAGCTTATTTGTAACTAACAGCAGCTCAACAAGGTATTTATTAAGCTTTTCGATGTCATCATATTCAGTATTTGTCTTGTGAACTTTGTGCCTGTCGGTTTCTAAGTAGTATCGTATGAACTGACGATGCTGAGATGCATCAGGTCCTCCGACGCCAACAACCATCTTGTTAGTCGGATTATGGGCGAGCCGATTACGTAACGCCAATAGCGTGTCGAGTTCTTTGTAGACCGCTTTCCACTTTGCATACCATTTCGGTTCTAGAGTTGCCTTAGCAAGATCGTCTGTTCTAGCCATCTTTTGGCCGATCATGCCCATCCTGTCGAATATCAAGGCTGCTTTGTATTTATGGGTCACTAAGCAAAACCAAAATACTTGGAAAACATAGCTCTCTATACCTGCCCAAATCGAAATGATCCGGCCAACGTGAGCGTAGAATTCGGCGGCCTCGCTGCCCGGCTTGAGGGTGTTTTCGTCTGGGTCTACGATCATCAGCATATGCCCCAGCTAGGATGAAGTTGATGCCAGACAGCGACCCTGGAGAACAGGAATGCCAAGCGTCGCGACGACGTGATCCGCCGCATGCTGAACACGCCCCGGCCCCGAAGGGGAAGAAGGAGCCGCCTAAGAAGAAGGCTTCCAAAGCTTCTTCTTAGGCGGTGGATGAATGAGGCTGATGATAGGTCAGCCTCCGACCCTGGATGCCAGCCACCGCGCGGCGCGCCCGTTCGGCATCCTCCACGCCAAGGCCAGTCCGGTTGTTATAACGGAAATCGAACTCGGCAGACTCGCACGACCACTGCGTCAGGACGTGGACAGAGCCCGCGGATCATTCGGCCCTGACCTCCGCAACAGGAACACCGCCTGCTCGCCGAACAGGTTCCAGCGCGCCGGGACGCCGTCTCGCATGACCCGGCCGCGACGATCGAGCACGATGCCGCGCTCGATCGTGGCACCGATGCCGCGCGCGAGGTCGAGGAAGTCGCGGATCGAGCAGAAGTGGATATTGGGCGTTTCGTGCCAGGAGACCGGAAGCGTCTCGGTCACGGGCATGCGGCCCCGCAGCCCCAGTTCCCAGCGGATCCGCCAATGGGCGAAGTTGGGGAAGGATACGATGGCGCGCCTGCCGATCCGCAGCATGTTCTCCAAGACGTCCTTGGGCCGGCGTACGGCCTGGAGCGTTTGCGACAGGATCACATAGTCGAAGGCGTCGTCTGGATAAGTTGCGAGGTCGGTATCGGCATCGCCCTGGATCACCGACAGGCCGCGGGCCACGCAGAGGTTCACGCCGCCCTGCGACAGCTCCAATCCTCGCGCGTCGACGTCCCGGGTGTCGGCGAGAAGGCTCAGCAGCGCACCGTCGCCGCAGCCGAGGTCGAGCACGCGGCTGCCGCGCTCCACCATGCCGGCGACGAGCTGGAGGTCGTTGCGCTCGACCTCCGGCCGGCGCAGCATCGGGCGGCGCTCCACCGTCGGGTCGATCCCGGACACGCGTGGGGGCGTCACGGGGCTGCCAGCCCTCGCGCCCGAGCTGCGGATTGGACGAAGCCGCGCGAGGTCGCGACGAGGTCCGGCAGGTCAAGCAGGAAAGCGTCGTGTCCCTTGTCGGTCTCGATCTCGACGAAGGACACCGAAGCCCCTCCGGCATTCAGCGCATGCACGACGGCGCGGGCCTCCGCGGTCGGGAACAGCCAGTCCGACGTGAACGACACGACGCAGAATCGGGTCTTGGTGCCCCGGAACGCGCGTGACAGCAGGCCGTCGAAGTCGGCCGCGAGATCGAAATAGTCCATGGCGCGCGTCATATAGAGGTAGGAATTGGCGTCGAACCGCTCCACGAACGAGCGACCCTGGTGGCGCAGGTAGCTCTCGATCTGGAAGTCGGCGTCGAACGAGAAGGTGGGGGCCGCGCGATCCTGCAGCTTGCGGCCGAACTTCGCATGCAGCGCCTGGTCGGACAGGTAGGTAACATGGGCCGCCATGCGGGCCACCGACAATCCTTTCTCGGGCCGCGTGCCGTCGTCGAGGTAGCGCCCCTGGCGCCAGTCGGGATCGGCCATCACGGCCTGGCGACCGACCTCATGGAAGGCGATGTTCTGCGACGAGTGCCGCGCCCCCGTGGCAATCGGCATGGCCGAGAACACCCGCTCGGGATAGAGCGCTGCCCATTGCAGCACCTGCATGCCGCCCATCGAGCCACCCGCCACGCAGAACAGCGTTTCGATCCCGAGATGATCCACCAGCATGGCCTGGGCCCGCACCATGTCGCGGATCGTGATGATCGGCAGGTCGAGCCCGTAGGCCCTGCCGGTCGCGGGATTGAGCGACGCCGGCCCGGTCGTGCCGAGGCAGCCGCCCACGACATTGGCGCAAATGACGAAAAGGCGGTCCGTATCGATCGGCCTGCCAGGCCCCACCATGGCGGTCCACCATCCGGGCTTGCCCGTGACCGGGTGGACGTTGGCGACGTGCTGGTCTCCCGTCAGCGCGTGGCACACCAGCACGGCATTGGCGCGCGCGGCATCGAGCGTGCCGTAAGTCTGGTAGGCTACCGTGAGGGACGCGAGTGCTCCGCCCGAGTCGAGCGGCAGCGGCCGGTCGGCCGGGAATGTGACCACCGAACTCGTGGGCTGATCGGCCTCCAGACGATGGGCACGGTTGGCTGCGACGACGGCCAAGTTACACCTCGACGACGTTCTCTCTTCCGAACGCAATGTCCGCTATATAGGATAGAGCGACGGAAAGCGTCAACGAAGCCGAGCCTGCGCGAACCCGAGGGAACGCTCGCGCCACGCGGTCGGCCCTGGTGATCGGACCGGTGCCGCCGGGCTGAAGGGTCGCGACAGGAAGCAGGATGAGCAACGACGACCGCATTGGTCTGGCCGAGGCTGCGGGGGGGGCGCCTCGCTCTTTCGCGGCGTTGCGGGACCTGCTGCTCGAGCGACGCGCCACCCTGCCGAAACGCCTGGCTCAGGTCGCGGATTTCGCGCTCGACCATCCGGAGGACATGGCCTTCGGCACCGCGGCGGCCGTGGCCGATCTCGCGGGCGTGCAACCGTCGACGCTGGTGCGTTTCGCCCAGGCGCTCGGATATCGCGGCTTCTCGGACCTGCAGACGGTCTTCCGCTCGCTGCTGCGCCATCGCTGGCCCGAGTATGAGGAAAGGCTGAAATCACTAGCCCCGGAAAGCGACGTTGGGGTCGACGCACTCCTGGCGGGCTTCTGCGAGAGCGCCGCACTGTCGCTGTCGCGCATCCGCGAGCGCATCAGCCGGGAGGTGCTGGAGCGCGCCGTGGACATCCTGGCGGGCGCCGGAACCGTCTATGTCCTGGGCCAGAGGCGGGCCTTTCCGGTGGCGTCCTACCTGGCCTATGCCTTGACGAAGCTGAAGATCCGCTGCGTGCTGGTCGACAATGTCGGGTCGCTCGGGCCCGACCAGGTGGCGTTCGCGGACAGCGGCGACGCCCTGCTGGCGGTCAGCTTCTCACCCTATACGCCGAGCACGATCGAGATCGCGAACCGTCTGGCGCAGCGTCTGCCTCTCGTGGCCATCACGGATTCGGCCTTCTCGCCCCTGGCCGGCAGCGCCAGCGTCTGGTTCGAGGTGGCGGAGGCCGATTTCGGCGCGTTCCGGGCCGTGTCCGGCACCTTCGCGCTCGCCATGACGCTGGCGGTCGCGGTGGGGCAGCGGCGGGCCCGGGCGGGTCTGTGAAGAGTCTCGAGCGTCCTGGCCGGCACGTTCAGCCACCGCCCTTGACGGCCTCGGGCGAGGCGCTTCAACGTCGGCAGCCCCCTCCAGCGGTCCGGTGCCATGCCGGATGCGTGATCGGGAAGAGCCTAGTAACCAAGCGCTGCAGAGCGCGACGGAGGCGGTGTAGGGTTCGGAAGGCCCCCGGCCTCGTTCCGGCAAGGCCGGGCCGGATGCGGCTGGAGCGGCGGCAAGGGATCGCGACAAGGGATCGGATGACACAGCTCAAGATCAAGATCACGGCCGGGCCCTTCACCTTCGCGGCGCGGCTCGAGGAGGCTCTGGCGCCCAGGACCTGCGCGGCCTTCCTGGCGCGACTGCCCTTCGAGAGCCAGGTGGTGCACGTCCGCTGGAGTGGCGAAGGCGTCTGGATCCCCCTCGGCGACATGGACTTCGCGGTCGGATACGAGAACCATACGAGCTATCCTGCGCCGGGGCAGATCGTCCTCTATCCGGGCGGCATCAGCGAGACCGAGATCCTGCTGGCCTATGGCGGGGTTCGTTTCGCGTGCAAGATGGGCCAGCTCGCCGGCAACCACTTCATCACCATCACGTCGGGCCAGGAGCATCTGGCGGCATTGGGCAAGATGACCCTGTGGCAAGGCGCACAGGACATCCTGTTCACCCAGGCGTGACGGCAGACGGACGTCCCGCGTCGGGCGACACCGCATGGCGCGGCCGCGCGATCTTGCCGGAGGCGGCGGACCCCGGCGCCCGCTCACGCCTGTGCGATGAACTTCATCTTATGGGCCTTGTGAAGGTCGATGATGGCGGCGGCCGTCTCCTCGATGGAGCGCCGCGTCACGTCGATGCTGGGCCAGCCGTGCTGGGCGAAGAGGCGGCGCGATGTCGCGATCTCCTCGGCCACCGACATCCGGTCGACATAGGGTGTTTCGCGATCGGCGGCGTTGAGCGACAGTAGCCGGTTCTGGCGGATCTGCACGATCCGCTCGGGCGAGGCCAGCAGTCCCACGACGAGGGGATGCCGCAGTCTTTCGATGCCGGCGGGTAGCGGAACACCCGGCACCAGCGGGACGTTGGCGGTCCTCACTCCACGGTTCGCCAGATAGATGCTCGTGGGCGTCTTCGAGGTTCGGCTGACGCCGAGGAGCAGCACGTCAGCTTCCTCGTAACCCCCGACCGACTGCCCGTCGTCGTGCAGCATGGTGTAGTTCAGAGCGTCGATCCGCTTGAAATAATCGGCGTTCAAGACGTGCTGGGCACCCGGCCGCGGCGTCGAATTCGTGCCGAGATAGGAGCCGAACAACGAGACGATCGGTTGCAGCACCGAAAGGCAAGGCGATCCGGCGTCGCGACACGCCTCCTCGAGCCGGACGCTGAGGTCCTGGTCGACCAGCGTGAACAGGACGATGCCGGGGGCCGCCTCGATATCGGCGATGGCGCGGTCGAGCTGGGCACGGGACCGCACCAGCGGATAGACGTGCTCGATCGACGATACATCCTGGTACTGGGCCGCCACGGCGCGACTGGCGGCGATCAGCGTTTCGCCGGTCGAATCCGAGACGAGGTGGAGATGGAAATAGTGCCGTCCCATGCTGGCGACCGTCCCGAAGCTTCCGCCAGGCCGCTTTACCACATGGAGGGCGAAGGCGTGGAGCAGCAAGATGAATCCTGCATCCGACCCTGGTTTTCCCGGGACCGGCCGGCGTCCTGTGGACGGTTTGCCCGGGAGCGAAGCCCGCAAGGCGGGCTGTGGACATCCTCGGAATCCGTTAACATTCTGTGCCGACCGAGCCCGTATCGGCGACAGCCTGTTGGCAGCAGGAACAACGGGGACAAGTTTTCGGACGCCGCGCGGCAGCCAGTCGGCATCGCGTTCGCGCCATTAACGATTTGTAAACGGACGGCGGCATCGCGGCGGCACGGCCGCCACCGGGCCAACGATCTGTCGCGGCGGGACATGTTGTGCGTTGCGGGGGATGACGCTAATCAACCCCCCTAAGAGACTCAGCAGATTCAAAGATTCTAAAGGATTCTTTTTGGACGAGGTGTTGCGCCAGCCCGTCACGGCCGAGGCCGGGCTGTTTCTTCGGGTCCTCGACGGCGAGGTCGCGGCGAGGCCGCCGCTCTGGCTGATGCGCCAGGCGGGGCGATACCTGCCCGAGTATCGGGAGATCCGGGCCACGGCGCCGAGTTTCCTCGACCTCTGCTACGATCCGAAACGCGCCGCCGAAGTGACGATGCAGCCGATTCGGAGGTTCGGCTTCGACGCCGCGATCCTGTTCAGCGACATCCTGGTAATCCCGGATGCACTGGAGTTGCCGGTCTCATTCGATGGCGGCCACGGCCCCAGGCTGCGCCCCGTCACCACGGCCGCGGATCTGGCCAGCCTGCGCGAGGAGGTCGACATGGGCCGGTTGGCACCGGTGCTCGAGACGGTCGAGCGCGTCAGGACCGCCCTCGACGCCGGTACTGCGCTGATCGGCTTTTGCGGGGCGCCGTTCACAGTGGCGAGCTACATGGTGGCGGGTCAGGGTACGCCGGACCAGGGACCGGCCCGCGAACTCGCCTATCGTGAACCCGACCTCTTCGCCGCACTGATCGAGCGGATCGTTGCCGCTTCGGTCGCTTATCTGTCGGCGCAGCTCGACGCCGGAACCGACGCCGTGATGATCTTCGATAGCTGGGCCGGGGTGCTGCCCAGGCTCGAGTATGAACGCTGGTCGCAAGGACCGATCGAACGGCTGGTGGCGGCCGTCAGGTCCCGCCACCCGGCGGCGCGGATCGTCGGCTTTCCACGGGTGTCGGGCGGGCAGCTGATCCGGGCAGCGGGGAGCGGCGTCACGGCGCTTGGGCTCGATACGATCGTCGATCCCCGCTGGGCTCACGGCGTGCTGCCGCCCGGCCTGCCCGTGCAGGGCAACCTCGATCCCAAGGCGCTGGTCACCGGCGGTCCCGCCCTCGACGAGGCCGTCGACGACATCCGTGAAGCCTTCCGAGGTCGTCCGCACGTGTTCAACCTCGGCCACGGCATCACGCCCGACACGCCCATCCCGCACGTCGAACGGCTCGTCGCCCGCCTGCGCGCGTGAATCACGCCCGGCAAAGCCGGACGTCCGCACCTTCCGAGGACCACGAATGGACTACCTGCCCTGGCTCAAGGCCGCGCATATCCTGTCGATCATCGCCTGGATGGTCGGCATGCTCTACCTCCCCCGCCTCATGGTCTATCACGCGACGGTCGGCCCGGGGACGCCGCAGGCCGAGACCTTCAAGGTGATGGAACGCCGCCTGTTGCGTGCCATCGTCACACCGGCCCTGCTGGCGGTGTGGATTACCGGGCCCTGGCTGGCCTATGAGGAGGGTGCATTCAGAGACCATTGGCTGCACGGCAAGCTGCTGCTCGTCGTGCTGCTGACGGGCGTGCACGGCATCCTGGCCGCCAACGTGCGGCGTTTCGCCAACGACGCCAACCGGAAATCGCCAACCTACTTCCGCGTCCTGAACGAGGTGCCGACCGTGCTGCTCATCGGCATCGTGATCCTCGTGGTTGTAAAGCCGTTCTGATGCAACTTCGGCCTGCTCCTTCGTGCCTCCGAGGGGCCGAGAACGTTCCATCGCTCCGACGGCCCCGCGATTGAGCGACCCGCTACCGGATTTCGGATAGACGTGACGCCGTTGGGCTCGCATCGGTCCGAGCGGCCGTGGGGAGCCTGCTCGGATCCGGTCCGGGCGAAGGGACGATCTTGAAACGCTACCTGCACTACCTTTGGCCGGCGATCGGGATCGGTGCCGTCGTCCTGTCGCTCTGGCTTCTGTTCCGGGAATTGCGGGGCTTGTCGCTCGGCGAGGTCGAGGGTGCCTTCGCGGCGATCCCGGCGAGCCGCTGGGGTCTGGCGGTCCTGTCGACGCTGGTCGCCTATCTGGCGCTGGCCTGGTACGACCGTATCGCTTTGCTGCACCTCGACTTCAAGCTGTCCTGGCGCTTCATCTCGGCCGTGTCGTTCACGACCTATGCGCTGAGCCACAACATCGGCATGTCGATGTTTTCCGGCGCCATGGTGCGCTACCGCGCCTATTCGACCAAAGGCCTGACGGTCGCGGACGTGGGCGTTCTGGTGGCGTTCTGCTCCTTCACCTTCGCGCTCGGGACGATGCTGCTCGGCGGTTTCGTTCTGCTGTACGAGCCCGAGATCGTGGACCGGCTATTCAACGTCGCGCCCGTTATCGCCCGTCTGACCGGTGCCGCCATGCTGTCGATGGTGGCGCTCTATGTCGGCGGCGCCGCCCTGCATCTGCGGCCGCTGATGGTCGGCACGTTCAAGCTCGTGTACCCGCGCCTGCCGATCGCCCTGCGCCAGCTCCTGGCGGGACCGTTGGAGCTCATGGGGGCTGCCGGCATCATCTGGTGCGCCCTGCCGGCCGACCACAACCCCGGCTTGCTCATCGTGCTCGGCGTCTTCCTGGCCTCGTTCTCGGCGGCCCTGCTCAGCCACGCACCGGGTGGGCTCGGCGTGCTCGAACTCGTCTTCGTGAACGCCCTGCCGGACACGCCCAAGGCCGAAGTCATCGCGGCCCTGCTGGTGTTCCGCCTCCTCTACTTCGTCATTCCGCTGCTTCTCGGCATCGTCGCCGTGGTGACCTTCGAGCGGAGCCGGATCCTGCGCAGGCCGGCCCTCGACTGACGGAGGGCACGCGCGCCTGCGCCGTGCTCATGACGTGGCACGTTGCCAATGGGACTCTGTCGGAATATCCCAACCAGGATATTCACATATTCCAGGAAGGATATCCCATGCCGCTCTATATCCGGGACGACGAGGTAGCGGCCCTGGCGCGAGACCTGCAACGAGCCTCGGGTGCCCGCTCCGTGACCGGCGCCGTCCGCACGGCGCTCGAACGCGAGCGGGCGCGATTGCGCGACAGCTTGCCACCGAGTGCACGGCTCGCCAAGGCCCTGGCGATGGCCGACCATATCGGCCCGAGCTCAGCGCGGCCGCCATGTTGATCGACGGCTCCGCCATCGCCACCGATCGCATGGTGGCCGGCGGCGGGGACCCCGGGCGCTGCATCTCGGCCGCCTGCGCGGCCGCCTATCGCGTCCCGCTCCTGGCCGCGTGACCTGAAGGCCGTGGCATGAGGCGCCGGGACGCTCGAACGCCGGGCCTGTCCACCTGGGTTGCGGCGTAACGGCGCGCCGCATAGAAAGGCCACTGAAGCCCTCCGGATAGGAAGCCCAAGGCCATGCGTGTCTATTACGATCGGGATGCCGATCTCAATCTGATCAAGGGCAAGAAGGTCGCGGTGGTGGGCTACGGCAGCCAGGGACACGCCCATGTCCTCAATTTGCGCGACAGCGGCGTCAGGGACGTGGTGGTGGCGCTGCGTCAGGGCTCGGCCTCGGCCAGCAAGGCCGAAGGCGAGGGGCTGAAAGTGCTGTCGGTGGCCGACGCCGCGAAATGGGCCGACGTCGTCATGATGCTGACGCCCGACGAACTCCAGGCCGACATCTATGCGGCCGACCTCGCGCCCAACATGAAGGACGGGGCGGCGCTGCTCTTCGCTCACGGCCTCAACGTCCACTTCAACCTGATCGCGCCGCGTCACGACATCGACGTGCTGATGGTGGCCCCGAAGGGTCCCGGCCATACGGTGCGCTCCGAGTACCAGAAAGGCGGCGGCGTGCCCTGCCTGATCGCCATCGCGCAGGACGCCTCGGGCAACGCCCACGACCTCGGCCTCTCCTACGCCAGCGCCATCGGGGGCGGCCGGGCCGGCATCATCGAGACGACCTTCAAGGAGGAATGCGAGACCGACCTCTTCGGCGAGCAGGCCGTGCTCTGCGGCGGCCTGGTGGAACTGATCCGCGCCGGCTTCGAAACGCTGGTCGAGGGCGGCTACGCGCCCGAGATGGCCTATTTCGAGTGCCTTCATGAGGTGAAGCTGATCGTCGACCTCATCTACGAGGGCGGCATCGCCAACATGAACTACTCGATCTCGAACACCGCCGAATACGGCGAATACGTGAGCGGGCCGCGCATCATCACGCCCGAGACCAAGGCCGAGATGAAGCGCGTGCTCGGCGACATCCAGTCGGGCAAGTTCACCCGCGACTGGATGCTGGAGAACAAGGTCGCCCAGACCTCGTTCAAGGCCACCCGCGCCAAGAACAACGCCCACCAGATCGAGGAAGTGGGCGAGAAGCTGCGCGCCATGATGCCCTGGATCTCCAAGGGCAAGCTGGTTGACAAGGCCCGGAACTGACCGGCACTGCCTGGACTCGACGCGAGGCCGGCTGACGAACCCCGCTGGCTCGCTCGTCCTCAAACGATACGTTCTATGTCGGTCTGACTGAAATCCCGTCCGACGTAGAGCAAAGGGCAATTGTTCGTCTTGGCCATGTCGTAAGCGAAACAGTCGCCGAAATTCAGCGCGGCCGAATGGTGTCCCTTGCCCCAGGTCGCATAGGCGTGTGCGACGCGGCGCGCCGCAGCGGCCGTCAGGGGAACGATCTCGAAACCCAGCCCGTCGATCAGGCGCGTCATCTCCGGGCCGACGTTACGGCGTGCCGCCACGATGAGGGCCTCCGTCATCGTCCCGGCCGACAGAAGCAGATCGCCATCGCGCTCCAGGGCCGCGATGCAGAAGTCCGCCTCGGGTTCCCCCAGCAGGATTGCCATTAACGCCGACGTGTCCACCGCCATCATGCGGGCAGGCCGTCCCGATCGTATAGGAGGTCCTGGCTGCGCGCCGCAGAAGGTCCAACGGTCGTCTTCGCGGCGGCGGCGGTTCGCACCGCCTCGAGCAGCGCACGGCGGGCGCGACGGTCCGGCACGGGCGCGATTGGGACGAGGCGCACGGCCGCGTGTCCGTGGCGTGTCAGGATGACCTCGTCCCCAGCTTCAGCGCGGCGGACGAGATCCGTCAGTTGCCCCTTGGCTTCGGTTACGGAGACCCGCATGGTCGCTCTTCCGGACAATCGACTGAACAATCCTCAATCTAGTCCGGTTGATGGTCCATATCAACGCGAGTGTGAGTCGACTTCGATGCGGATGACCGTGGCACGATGAACATCCTGTCCATCCAGTCGCATGTCGCCTACGGCCACGTCGGCAACGCGGCCGCGACCTTCCCCATGCAGCGCATGGGTCACGAGGTCTGGCCCATCCACACGGTGCAGTTCTCGAACCACACCGGTTACGGCGCCTGGCGCGGCCAGGTGTTCGATGCCGGCCTGATCGGCGATTGCGTCGAGGGCATCGCCGAGCGCGGCGTGCTCGGCGCCTGCGACGGCGTGCTGTCGGGCTACATGGGTTCGGCCGACACGGGCGCCGCGATCCTCGATGCGGTGGCGCGCGTCCGCTCCGCCAACCCCCGGGCGCTCTATTGCTGCGACCCCGTGATCGGCGACGTCGGCCGCGGCGTCTTCGTGCGTCCCGGCATCGCCGAATTCATGCGCGATCACGCCGTGCCGGCCGCCGACGTCGTCACGCCGAACCAGTTCGAGCTCGACCTCCTGTGCGGCTTTCCAACCGGCACGGACGACGGCCTGCGCCGAGGCCTGGCGGCCGTGCACGCCAAGGGGCCGCGGGCCGTGCTGGTGACGTCCTACGTGGGTGCCGGCGCACCCGACGACGCGGTCGACCTCCTCGGTTCCGACGGCGAAGCGGTGTGGCGGGTCCGCACGCCGAAACTCGACATCGCCGTCAATGGCGCCGGCGACGCGGTCGCGGCGCTGTTCTTCGTGACGCTGCTGTCCCGCGGTGCGGGCGGGCGCCGGTCCGTGCCCGACGCCCTGTCGCACGCCGCCTCTGCGGTCTTCGGCCTCCTCAGCGCCACGCGCGACGCAGGCTCGCGGGAACTGGCGCTCGTCGCCGCGCAGGACGAATTCGTGCGGCCCTCCCGAATCTTCGCGCCCGAACCCGTCTGACCGGGACGGATCGCGCCCCCACGCGCGGGGCTTCATGCCGCCATGCGGGAACACCTGCCCGTCACGGCGATTGTCAGGGCGCTTTTCCCGATCCAGGAGGATTCCATGGCCACCCAGGTGACCGATACCGACGCCGCGTCCCTCGACACCCCGAACGACATCGGCGACAACGGCCGCCAGGAGATCGCCGATTCCGTCAACAAGCTCGTGGCCGACGCCTTCCTGCTCTACACGAAGACCAAGAACTTCCACTGGCACATGACGGGGCCGCACTTTCGCGACTACCATCTCATGCTCGATCAGCAGTCCGACGACATCTTCGCCACCACCGATCCGCTCGCGGAGCGCGTGCGCAAGCTCGGCAAGCGCACGCTCCACTCGATGGGCGAGATGATCAAGATCTCCCATTTGAAGGAGAACGTCGCCGACTACATCCCCCCGGTGGAGATGCTGCGCGAGCTGATGAGGGACAACAAGAGCATGGCGGTCGCCATGCGCGAGACGCACGAGGTCGCCGACAAGCACGACGACTTCGCAACCGCCAGTCTGCTCGAGGACTACATCGACAAAACCGAGCGCCGCACCTGGTTCCTGTTCGAGGCCACGCAGGGCGCCGACGAAACCGGGCACTGAGGCTCGGGCGTCGCCCTCGGCCGACAGGCCCGGCTCCTGAGCTGAGGCATGTCGGCGGCGTGCGCCGGGGGCGCGACCGTGATAGGTTTGCTCTATGCGCCGCCGCTTCCACACCCTCGATGTCTTCACCGATCAGGCCCTCGCCGGCAATCCGCTGGCCGTGGTGCAGGACGCCGAGGACCTCGACACCGCGCGCATGCAAGCGATCGCGCGCGAGTTCAACCTGTCCGAAACCGTCTTCGTGCTGCCGCCGCGCGATCCCGTCAACTCGGCGCGTATCCGCATCTTCACGCCCGCCCGCGAGCTGCCCTTCGCCGGGCACCCGACGGTCGGCACTGCCGTGCTGCTGGCGGAGCTGCGTGCGCCCGAGATCGTGGCGCGCCAGGACCTCTCGGTCGTGATCGAGGAGGAGGTCGGCCTCGTGCACTGCACGGCACGGCGCGTGAAAGGCCGGTCGCGGGCGAGCTTCACCCTGCCGCGCCTGCCCGAGGACGCCGGGGAGCCCCCACAGGACGCCGACCTCGCCGCCGGCCTCTCGATCGACACGGCCGATGTCGGCTTCGACCGGCACCGGCCGACGGTGATGTCGGCCGGTGTGCCCTATGGGCTGGTGCCGCTGGCCTCCGTCGACGCTGTCGACCGTGCTTGGCCCGATGCCGCCCGCTGGCCCGACGGTCTCGCCACCTACCTCTACGCGCGCGATCGCGACGGCTTTCACGCCCGCATGTTCGCGCCCACCTTTGGCATTCCGGAGGACCCCGCGACCGGGTCCGCCGCCGCCGCCTTCGCGGGCGCCGTAATGCGCTTCGAGCAGCCGGCCGACGGCGACCACACCGTGCTGATCCGCCAGGGAGTCGCCATGGGGCGGCCGAGCCTCATCGTGCTGGGTCTGGAGGTTGCGAGCGGCGCACTCGCCTCAGCCTCGATCGGCGGCGGCGCCGTGATCGTGTCCGAGGGGACCATCGATCTATGACGGGTGGCGATAGGATCGTCGAGGTCGACGCCGTCGATTGCACCCTAGAACAGCAGCCGTGGGACTTCGCGATCGAGCGGGCGGCCGATATCGCGGCTCATTGGGCCGAGGCCCTGCGGCGGAAGCCGAAGATGTTCGACGGCCGCGTACTGCTGCAGCATCGCGGCGCCGTCGAGCACGACCCCGACGGCCTGCGCGTGTTCCGCGGCGCCTATCTCGAGACCGATTTCAGCGCCTTCCTGGCCTGGCGCGACTTCGGCTTTCCGGAGGCCGGGGTACGCAACGGCTTCGGCATGGCGGCCCTGTCGTCGGCCGACGGCGCCTTCGTGCTGGGCGAGATGGCGGCCCACACGGCCAATGCGGGCCGCGTCTATTTCGCCTCCGGCACGCCCGACCCGGGCGACGTCCGCGACGGCCGGGTCGACATCGAGGGCAGCGTGCGGCGCGAGCTCATCGAGGAGACGGGGCTGCCGCCCGATGCCGTGAGCTTCGACCCCGGCTTCACGCTGGTCATGGACCGGGTGCGGGTTGGCTTCATGAAGCGGGTCCGCTCGCCCGAACCCGCCGAGGCGCTGGTGGCGCGCATCGCAGCCTTTCTGGCGGCCGAGCGGGAGCCCGAACTGGCCCGCATGCACATCGTGCGGTCGGTGCGCGAGATCGGCCCCGCCGTGCAGTCCTCGGTGGCGACCTATCTCCGGGCGAAGCTGGAAATCTGAACGGGCGAGTTCGCGATGCAGCGACGAAGACGCGCGTTTCCTCGTCCAGGGTTGGAACCGGATTCCAGGCAAGACGGCCGTCTCAGGCCGGCGGGCCGAGGCCGTCAACGAGGATCAGGTTCCGTTCGAGGGCCGCGTCCCTGACCTGGAGCGCGAGTGCATAATCGGACGAGCCATACCAGACGCGGGCCTGCTCAAGCGTTGGAAACTCGACGATGACCACCGCGCGCGGGCTCCAGCCGCCTTCCAGGAGCTCGATCGCGCCTCCGCGGACAAGGTAGCGGCCGCCGTGCTTTGCAATCGAAGCGGCCGCACGCGTCCGATAAAGCCGGAACGCATCAGCATCGCGCACTGTCACGTCCGATATCAGAAAGGCGCTCATAGTCAGATCATCACTGCGGGTAGCCGTGCCGCCGCCTCGACTCCGCTACAAGCTTGCGGGCCTGGGCATCCTGGCCGGCCTCGCAGAGCGCGGAAGCGCGGTCGATCTCGTTCTGGATCTGGTTGTAGACCTTCAGCGAGACGTTGCCGCCCGCATAGTCGTTGCCCTGCAAGGCCTGCCAGCGGGCGATCTCGCCGGCACATCCCCGGCCGACCGGCAACGCAAAGCCTGGAGGCGTGAAGGGCTGCACGGCATAGTCGCGCGGCGCCGTATCTTGTGCGCGGGGCGCGATGACGCCCACGCACCCGAGCAGCGCCAGGGCGGTGGCCAGGATCAGGCCGCGATTGCGGGAGGATGCCGTCATGGGCTATGCTCCGGAGGGTAGAATCCGTCTGTCGTACAGCTTTCTCGACGCGGCCGGAAGGGATCGTCGTCCGAGCACGGCCTGCATTGCCCGTCCCATTCCGGGCAACGTTTTGACGCGGCGGCCCGCGGCCCGCATCATGCTCGACTCGCGTCCGTAGCCGGAGGGCGAGGCCATGTCGAACGACCCGCTGCTGCAGCCGTTCCGGCTGAAGCACCTCGACCTCCGCAACCGCTTCCTGTCGACCGCGCACGAGCCGGCCTATACCGAGGACGGTCTGCCGAAGGAGCGTTACCGCCTCTACCATGCCGAAAAGGCGCGGGGCGGCATCGCCCTGACGATGATCGGCGGCTCGGCCGTGGTGGCGCCCGACAGTCCGCAGGCTTTCGGCAACATCCTGCTCTACAAGGACGAGTCGGTGCGCTGGCTCCGCGAACTCGCCGACGACGTCCATGGGCACGGCGCCGCCGTGATGATCCAGATCACCCATCTCGGGCGGCGCACCGGCTGGAGCAAGGCCGATTGGCTGCCCGTGCTGGCGCCGTCGAACGTCCGCGAGCCGGCCCATCGCGCCTTTCCCAAGGCCATGGAGGACTGGGACATCGCCCGCGTCGTGGCGGCCTACGGCGACGCGGCCGAGCGCGTCAGGGCGGCCGGGCTCGATGGGCTCGAACTCGAATGCTACGGCCACCTCGTCGACCAGTTCTGGTCCCCGGCCACCAACCGGCGCGACGACGCCTACGGCGGCAGCCTCGACAACCGCATGCGCTTCGGCCTGGAAGTGTTGCGCGCCATCCGGGCCCGGGTCGGGCCGGATTTCATCGTCGGGGCCCGCATGGTCTGCCACGAGGACTGGAGCCGAGGACTCTCGCGGGAGGAGGGCATGTCCATCGCGGAGCGCCTGACGGCCTCCGGCCTCATCGATTTCGTCAATGTCATCCGGGGCCACATCGACACGGACGAAGGCCTGAGCCACGTCATCCCCAACATGGGCTCACGCTCGGCTCCGCACCTTGATTTCGCGGGCGAGGTCCGCGCGGCGACCCGCCTGCCGACCTTCCACGCGGCCCGCATCCAGGACGTCGCCACCGCGCGCCACGCCATCCTGAGCGGCAAGCTCGACATGGTAGGCATGACGCGCGCCCACCTCGCCGACCCGCATATCGCCAACAAGGTGGCGGCAGGCCGCGAGCATGAGATCCGCCCCTGCGTGGGCATGGGCTACTGCATCGATTCCATCTATGCCGGCCAGGCGGTCTGCATCCACAATGCCGCGACGGGCCGCGAGGCCACGATCCCGCATGTCGTTCCGCGGAGCGAAGGTCCGCGCCGCAGGATCGTCGTCGTCGGGGCCGGGCCGGCCGGGCTCGAAGCTGCGCGCGTGGCCGGCGAGCGGGGCCATGCGGCCGTGGTGTTCGAGGCAGCCGGCCAAGCCGGAGGCCAGGTGCGCTTGACCGCCGCCCTGAAGCGCCGCCGCGAGGTCCTGGGGCTCGTCGATTGGCGGCTGAGGGAATGCGAGCGCCACGGCGTCGCGTTCCGCTACGACCGCTATGCCGAAGCCGACGACGTCTTGGCCGAGGAGCCCGACATCGTGGTGGTGGCGACCGGCGGCCTGCCCGACACGGACTTCCTCGACGCCGGACAGGAGCTCGCCACCACGAGCTGGGACATCCTGGCCGGCACGGTACGACCGGCCGCCAACGTCATCCTCTACGACGACAACGGCGCCCATCCGGGCATGACGGCGGCCGAATTCATCGCGCAGGCCGGCTCGGCGCTCGAGGTCGTAACGCCCGAGCGGACGCTCGCGCCCGACGTCGGTGGCACCAGCTTCCCGGCCTACTTTAAGGCCTTGAACCGCGCCGGTGCCGCCGTCACGATCAACCTGCGCCTGGAGCGCCTGGAGCGCCTGGCGCGGCGCGGCAACAGGATCGTCGCGACCTTCTTCGACGAATACGGCCGCCGGCATGTCGAGAAAGAGGCCGACCAGGTCGTGGTCGAGCACGGCACGGTGCCGCTCGACGACCTCTATTTCGCACTGAAGCCCGGCTCGGTGAACCTCGGCGAGGTCGACCATGCGGCGCTCTTGTCGGGGCGACCGCAGACAGTCGTGCGCAACCCCGAGGGCCGCTACCGCCTGTTCCGCATCGGCGACGCCGTCTCGAGCCGCAACATCCATGCGGCCGTCTTCGACGCGATCCGGCTGATGAAGGACATCTGACGTTTGCTCGCCAACGGCGACGCCGCGGCCATGACGCCCGACGCCACGCGACCGGCGCGGCTCGCCATCTTGGGCGGTGGTCTCACCGGGGCCGCCCTGGCAATCCACGCGATCCGGTCGAGCAAGGGCCGGCTCGCCATCGACCTCGTCGAACCCGCGGCGGACCTCGGCCGCGGCATCGCCTATGGCACGACGGATCCGGTCCACCGCATCAACGTGCCAAGCCATCGGATGAGCCTCTTCGGGGACGACTCGGAGCACCTGACGCGCTGGCTCTTCGCCCACGGCTTGCTGCCCGATCCGGCCAGCACCGATGCGCGGGACCAGCACTATGTCGCCCGCGCGGCCTTCGGGAACTATGTCGCGGACGTGCTGGCCGAGACCGTCGCGGCAGCGGGTCCACGCGCGGCGTTCCGGCATCACCGCGTCCGCGCCGTCGCCATCACGGCGGCCGGCAGCGGCTGGACGGTGGGCCTGAGCGACGGGCGAAGCCTCGAGGCCGATGGTGTCGCGCTGTGCTGCGGCCACGCGGCGCCGGTTCTGCCCTGCGCGGTCACCGAGGCGGCCCAGCGGCATTCCGGCTTCGTGCGGAACCCTTGGATCGGGGACGCCTTCGCACCCATCGGGCAGCGCGACGCCGTGCTCCTGGTCGGAACCGGGCTGACCATGGCGGATGCCGTCGCGTCGCTGGTGCGGACCGGCCATCGCGGCCCCGTGACGGCGATCTCCCGCCGCGGGCTGCTGGCGCGCCCGCAAGGCCTGTTCCTCGACGGGTTCGACGCCTTCGCGGACGCGTTGCCGCCGACCACCGCCCTCGGCCTGCTTCGACTGGTACGCCGACGCGTCCGCGATCTCGAAGCCGATGTCGGCTGGGAGCCCGTGGTCGATGCCCTGCGGCTCCGGCTGTTCCCCATCTGGACGGGCCTGCCTCCCGCGGAACAGCGGCGCGTGGTGCGTCGCCTGCTGCCGTTCTGGGAGGTGCATCGCTTCCGGGCCGCGCCCCAGCCGCACGATCTCCTGGAGGCCGAGCGCCGGGAGGGCCGCCTGACGGTCGAGCGGGCGGGTCTCGTCGGCCTCGATGCCGAGGGTGGTCGGCTGGTCGCCACCCTCCGCCGACCTGGCGGCAGGACGGAGCGCCGGGCCTTTGACGCGGTGGTGCTGTGCACGGGGCCGGGCAACGCGCTGGACACCGATCCTCTGGTCGGCGGTCTCGTGGCCGCCGGCCTCGTGCGTCCCGACGCGGTCGGGCTCGGACTCGCGGTCGACGCCGAGAGCCGCCTGCGCGACCGGCACGGCGGCTTGCACGCGACGTTCCGGGCCTTCGGCCCCGTCACCCGCGGCAGCTTCGGCGAGATGACCGGAGAGCCCGACATCGTCAGGCATGTCGCGCGGATCGCACCGGGGCTGCTCGGGGCGCTGCGGAGCGGCTGATCGAGGCGCGGCTACGCCGGCCGGAGTGCGAGACGCCGTGCCATTCTGCGGCTCTGCAGGCTCCGCTCGTTCAAGGCGGCCAGTCGATCGGGCCTCCGAACAAGGGCTTCGGCGACCCGCACTGCGGCCGCGAGCTGCTCGACCTTCATGGTGTGGATGGCTGGGCGCCTCACGACCTGCGGCCAGGGGGCGCCGAGGGCTTCGTCGAGGCAGACCCGCATGAAGCAATGGTCGAGCCGGATAGGCCAGCGGTGCTCTGCCGCCATGGCCGGCATCCGGCACCGCGTCAGTTGGAACCAGCGCTCGACCAGCGCGTCGCGTTCGGATCCGTGGTCTGTGTCGGGCATTGCGGACCCTGAGGCTGGCGGCTTCGCCGTGGGGCATGGCGTCCGCCGAAAAGCCGAGATAGCGTCGCCACCCGGCCCCGCCAACTGGGCCGAGCGTTTGCCGGTACAGACCGCGGCGATCGCCGCATGAGGGACGCGCCATGAAGGACGATCCGCGCAGCCACGGGCTCTGGGAGCGCTCGGCGCCGCCGCCGCCTGCCACGGCGGCGCTCGCGGCCGATATAGCGGCCGATGTCGCGGTGATCGGGGCCGGCTTCACGGGGCTGTCGGCGGCGCTGCACCTGGCCGAGGCCGGTGCGGACGTCGCGGTGCTCGAAGGGATCGAGATCGGCTTCGGGGGCTCCGGCCGCAACGCCGGGCTCGTCAACGCCGGCTTGTGGGTGATGCCGGACGAACTGCCGGCGGCACTCGGCGACGTCTATGGCGCACGCCTGCTGGCCATGCTGGGCGACGCGCCCGCGGTGGTGTTCGACCTCGTGGCGCGTCATTCCATCCCGTGCGAGGCCGAACGCGTCGGCACGCTGCATTGCGCCGCCGGGACGAAAGGCCTGGCCGAGGTGACCGAGCGAGGGCGGCAGTGGCGCGCCCATGGGGCGCCGGTCGAGCTCATCGATGCCGCCGGGACGGCCCGCATGGTCGGGGCACGGGCCTACGCGGGCGCATTGCTCGACCGGCGGGCCGGCACCATCCAGCCGCTCGCCTATGCCCGCGGACTCGCCCGGGCCGCCATCGCAGCAGGCGCCCGCATCTTCACGGCGAGCCCAGTGACGGGCGCCGAGGACCTCGGCACCGCCTGGCGGCTCCGCACCGCGGGCGGAAGCGTGCGGGCGTCGTCCGTCATCGTGGCCACCAATGCCTATACGGGCGGGCTGTGGCCCGAGATCCGCGCCGAACTCGTGCACCTGCCCTACTTCAACCTCGCCACGCCGCCGCTCGGCGACAACCTCCGTGGCTCGATCCTGCCGGGGCGGCAGGGAGCCTGGGACACGCGCGAGATCCTGAGTTCGTTCCGCTTCGACGCGGCGGGGCGGCTCATCTTCGGCAGCGTCGGCGCCCTGCGCGGCCCGGGCCGCCCCATTCACCGGGCCTGGGGCCGGCGCGCCCTCGGGCGGCTCTTCCCCCAGCTCGCCGGCCTGGATTTCGAGCACGAATGGTACGGCATGATCGGCATGACGGCCAACAGCCTGCCGAAGTTCCACCGGCTCGGCCGCGAGGTCGTGGCGTTCAGCGGCTACAACGGCCGCGGCATCGCGCCCGGCACGGTGTTCGGCCGCTGCCTCGCCGACCTCGCTCTCGGTCGCATCGCCGACGCCGACCTGCCGCTGCCCGTGACCGAGCCCGAGGCCGTGCCCTATCGCGCGGTCCGCGAAGCCTATTATGAATTCGGCGCCCAGGTGGCCCACCTGGCGGCCGCCCGGGTCTGACCGGCGGGTGCCGCACGAAGGAGAGCTTCCATGCCTCGTCGGCCAGGGCGTCAGGATCCGGCACCGGCACCTCACGGCCGCACCGTGCCGCTCGCGCTGGAGATTGAGGGACGTTACCGGTGTTCGAACATCCTCAGTCTGGAAGGAGGAGTTGGTCTGAGCTTCCGCGCGCCGGTCTCACTCTGCAGCAGGCGAGAACAGATCGAAACCGCCCGATCCACAGCTCGACGTAGTGACGATCCCGAGGCTGGTGGTGCTGCACTCGACGACCCGGCTCTGCCGCGCAGCCTGCCTCTGCCGCTTCGGCGCAGCCGCCGCGTCTTGCTGAGACACGCCGCCGGCGCAACCGCCGAGCAGGGCGAGCGCGAGGAGCGCGGTCAGTGCTTTGGCGTTCGGCATGCGAATCTCCGGTCGACGCCTGACATCAGCATGGGCCGCTGCAGGTGTCCAGGCGCGGATGGAAGTTCGTATCGACGAACCAGGGCATGTGGTACTGACCTGAGCGTCGAGCTGACCGGCATCGCCACCGGCGAGCCTCCCGAATGGGCTCCGAACCTATCGGAGGTCCGGCTCCATGGGACCCCCGGCACAGCCACGCCGGTTCGCGGTCGCCGACGGCACCACGCTGTTCGTGGTGGGCAGGGTGCTCAGGGATCCGTCCCCAGTAGGCCGTCAAAGAACAAACCCGCCGAAACTGCCGAAACTCGCCGCCTTCATGGACGAGTCTGAAGCGGACGTGCTGGCCTACATGTCGTTCCGGCCCAGCACCGTGCCAAGCTGCACAGCACCAACCCGCTCCAACGCGTCAACGGGGAGATCAAACGCCGGACTCTCGTCACGGCGGGATGGAAAGCGGGGGTCATGTCAGCCGGCCCCGTCCTGGATCACGGCTTGCTTGTCGCTGGACGTGAGCTTCAGATCCACGGCTGCTCGTCTCTGATTTCTGCTGCAGCACTGTCCGAACCAGTCCGGTCGGGCACAAACCTCATGAACGGCTCAGGCATATTTTCTGCCCTGAGGTCGACAGGTCCGGCGTTCCTTGCTCGATTGCTGGCTGGAGCGCCGTCGTGATGGAAGAGTTTCCCCTCGTAAGGTTCTACAAAGGAGATCGAATAGTAATGGTGGTCAAGCAACCTTTTCTTGATGCGTCCAGGATATTGCTCGATCAGATGGTCGTAGCGTGCGGTCATACCATCTGACCAGGACCAGATTTCCACGTGCCAGCCATGACGGAGAGCGCGTCCCGCTTGCGAGACGAAGCTCATCCCGAAATTGGACTCCTTACCGTCGCCGCTGACGATGACGAGCGTCTGTAGCGCGTCAAAGTCCAGAACCGCGTTGGCAATCAAGAGATGCATGACCTCGTCAACGGCCTGTTCGGAAGTCTTGCCGTCTTCCGATGTCACCCGTTGGAGAATGTATGTGTCGTATCCCCTATCCCTGGCCTTATCCCACACAGCTTCTGCCGTTCGATTTTCGGAACCACCAAACGCTCTCGTCTCCACATGTTCCCCGTTCTCGACGAGGTCGAACAGGTGATCCAGATGCAAACGTACGGCAACGGCCGGGACATCGGGCTCCAACCTACTTTTAACTGATCTGAGGAAGCTAAATATATTTGCGTTATCGACAAAAATATGCCTGGACATGTGCACACCTGACCGCGAACAACTACACTCCCGAGCTTGCGAACGCACCGTCCGGAAGCAGTGGCGCATTCCTAGCACCCCAGGTCAGCCTCGAAAACCGTCTTCCATCCACGCCACTTTCGGCTGAAGCGCCGCGCGGGCCTCGATGCCGTTCCCGCGCTGCTCGCTCGCCGGATGGCATCACTTGGGCGGCACGTTGCGCGCGAGGTCGTCGAGCCAGATCCGGGCATTGCCGTCCGACGGCGCCCGCCAGTCGCCGCGCGGCGACAGCGAACCGCCGGACGACACCTTGGGGCCGTTCGGCATGGCGGAGCGCTTGAACTGGCTGAAGCCGAAGAAGCGCTGCACGAAAACCTCGAGCCATTTGCGGATGTGGGCGAGGTCGTAGGCGCGCCGCCGCTCGTCCGGGAAACCCTCCGGCCAGGCGCCGTGGGCCGTGTCGCCCCAGGCCTGCAGGGCCAGGAAGGCGATCTTGGACGGGCGGAAGCCGTAGCGCAGCGTGTAGAACAGGTTGAAGTCCTGCAGTTCGTAGGGGCCGACGCGCTCCTCGGTGCTCTGCGGCTTGGCGCCGGCCTCGACCGGCACCAGTTCGGGCGAGATCTCGGTGTCGAGGATGCTGGCCAGCGTCGCATTCGCGGCGGCGTCGAACTGGCGCGTGGCCATCACCCAGCGGATCAGGTGCTGGATCAGGGTCTTGGGCACGCCGGCATTGACGTTGTAGTGGCTCATCTGGTCGCCGACCCCGTAGGTGCACCAGCCGAGCGCCAGCTCCGACAGGTCGCCGGTGCCGAGCACGATGGCGCTCTGATGGTTGGCGAGCCGGAACAGGTAATCGGTGCGCAGGCCCGCCTGCACGTTCTCGAAGGTCACGTCATAGGCGGCGCGGCCCTCGCTGTAGGGATGCGCCAGGTCCTTCAGCATCTGCGTGGCGGCCGGACGGATGTCGAGTTCCCGGGCCGTGACGCCGAGCGCGCCCATCAGGCGGTGGGCGTTGGCCTTGGTGGCGTCGCCCGTGGCGAAGCCCGGCATCGTATAGGCCAGGATGTCGGTGCGCGGCAGGCCGAGAAGATCGAAGGCCTTGGCCGCCACGATGAGGGCGTGGGTGGAGTCGAGGCCGCCCGAGACCCCGATGGTGATGCGCTTCACCCCGATGGCGCCGAGCCTCTGCTTCAGCCCGGCCACCTGGATGTTATAGGCCTCGTAGCAATCCTCGGCCAGGCGCTCGCGGTCGCTCGGCACGAAGGGGAAGCGCTCGACCGCCCGCTCGAAGCCGACGTCGGTCAGCGGCGGCGCCAGGCGGAACGGGACGCTGCGGAACGTCAGGCGTCCCGCCTCCGCGCCGGCGTTGTCGTCGAAGCTGCCGGTGCTGAGCCGCTCCTGGCGCAGCAGGTCGAGGTCGACGTCGGCCAGCGTGACCTGCCCCCGGTCGGCGAAGCGCGGCCCTTCGGCCAGCAGAACGGCATTCTCGTAGATGACGGTCTGTCCGTCCCAGGCGAGGTCGGTGGTCGACTCGCCGGGTCCCGCGGCCGCATAGACATAAGCGGCGAGGCAGCGCCCCGAGGTCGACCGGCAGAGCAGGCCGCGGCTGCGGGCGCGGCCGATCGTGATGGGGCTGCCGCTGAGGTTGGCCAGCACCGTCGCGCCGGCCAGCGCCAGCGTTCCCGCCGGGGGCTCCGGCACCCACATGTCCTCGCAGATCTCGATCCCGAGGCGGAAACCGGGGACGTCCTCGGCCGCGAAGACCAGATCGGTGCCGAACGGCACTTCCGCGTCGCCGACCCGGATGGTCTCGCCGCGGATGCCGGCGCCCGGCGCGAAATGGCGCTTCTCGTAGAACTCGCGGTAGTTCGGCAGGTAGCTCTTCGGCACCACCCCGAGGATCGTGCCGCGGTGGATCGCGACGGCCGTGTTGTAGAGCCGGTGCCGATGGCGCAGCGGCGCCCCGACGACCAGAACCGGGAGCAGGTCGCGCGCGCCCTCGGCGATGGTCAGAAGTGCGGCCTCGACGGCGTCGAGCAGGGTCTGCTGCAGGAACAGGTCCTCGAGCGCATAGCCCGAGACCGTGAGTTCGGGGAACACCGCGAGCCCGGCCGCGCGGGCGTGGCAGGTGCGGGCGGCGTCCAGGATGGCGACCGCGTTGCGGGCGGGATCGGCGATGGCGGTCTCGATCGTGCAGGCCGCGACGCGCAGGAACCCGTGGGTGTAGATCGACCTGAACGCCATGGCTATCTCCTGACCACCGGCTCGACCAACATGATACTGCGGATGGCCGGTTCGGATCGCACCCGGGCCGGGATCACGCGAAGATCGCGACGAGCCTCGCAAGCACGTCGTCCAGCACCTCATGCGGGACACGCTCGATCCGCCGGGCGCCGCGTGCCGCGAGGTCGAGCGCCCGCGGCTGGTCGCACCTGACGATGCCGACCGTCTTTATACCGGTTCCTGCCAGCGGCACCGCGAAACCGGCCATCCGGGCGAAGGCACAACCGGTGGTGATCGGCACCACGACAGGAACGCGGGTCACGCCGTTGAAAGTCGACGCCGAGACCACCAGCACGGGCCGACGTCCCTGCTGCTCGTGACCCGACGTTGGGTCGAGGCTGACCGCGTAGATGTCGCCTTGGACGATCACAGCAGTTCTTGGCCAACCGGACCGCCCAGGGTCCAGCCTCTGTCCTCCTCCGGCATGTCGCCGGCCGGGTCGCATCGGGCCAGCAACTCGGCCAGTTCGTAGCGCGGACGCGATCGCCCTTCCACGATCAGGCGGCTTCCTTCTACGGCGATGCTGACGGATGCGCCGGCCCGAAGGTCGAGAAGGTCGAGGATCGCGGGCGGAACGGCCAGCATGACCGAGCCTCCGACCCTGCGAAGATTTGTGACATGCATCGGCAACTCCAGCAGTTACATCGGAATATAATAGAACCTGGTCCCTGATGCCAGCCCGGCTCACTCCCGCACCGAAGGTGCCTTTGGGGCCGTAGACTATGCGCAGCTCGTGAAGATCTATGGCTCGTCCCCCGAACGCGCGAAGGGGCGCTACAGCCCGGCAGAGTGCACCGGCATTCGCGAGACCAAGATCGAAGGCAATCCCGACTTCGATCACGTCTCGACCAGCTACGTCGGGCGCCAGAACCTCACTGTGCGAATGCACATGCGCAGGTTCACCCGGCTGACGAGTGCAGTCTCGAAAAAGGTCGGGAACTACGCCCGTTCAATTGCGCTCCACATGATTTACTATGATTTGGTCAAGATCCATTCGAAGCTGCGGGTCACGCCGCCGATGGCTGGCGTCTCTGATCGCCTTTGGGAGATGTCGGACATCGTCGCGCTGGTGGAAGCTGCCGAAGCGCCCGCAAAAGCGGACCGTACAAGAAGCGCGAGGCAGCTGCCTAAGCTCGAAAAATCGGACTTGCGGCGAATACCCGATTGTGGATGGCTGACCTCTCTTTAGGAGTCAGCCGATGCCCCTCGACCACTGGTTTGCCTTTGTCGCCGCATCCGTCGTCCTGCTGGCGATCCCTGGGCCCACGGTGTTGCTGACAATTTCCTACGCGCTAGGCCACGGCCGCCGGCCGGCCGCAGCCATCGTCGCTGGCGTGGCGCTAGGCAATATCGCTTCCATGACAGCGTCAATGCTGGGGCTCGGGGCCGTGCTGGCAGCCTCAGCCGTGGTTTTCACCGCCCTGCGCTGGATCGGCGGTGCGTACTTGGTCTACCTCGGGGTGAGGCTATGGCGGGCGCCCGTTGCAGAAACCCTTGATGCTGAGGCGGCACCAGCCAGTTTGAAGCGAATCTTCGCCCATGCCTACGTCGTGACGGCTCTCAACCCAAAAGGGATCGTGTTCTTCGTTGCCTTGGCCGGTCAGGACGCTCATTCAGCCATCCCCAGCACCCGGCGGCACCCCTTCTCGGCGTCCTCCACCGAGATCGCCGCCATGTCGTCGCCCCCGCGCAGCACCCAGCCCGCCGCCCGCCCGGCCGGCTCGACGCGGCCGGCCCCGTCGAGGAAATGTGCCCGCAACCCGAGGGTCGGGGTGCCGGTCGCGGCGGCGAGGTGCATCAAGCCGGAATCGTTGCTGACCGCGAGGGCGCAGCGCTCGAGGCAAGCCGCGGCCTCGGGCAGCGTCAGGGCGCCGCAGAGGTCGATGGCGCCCGGCAGGGCGGCGAGGAGCGGCGTCGCGCGCTCGCGCTCGCGAGATCCCGGGCCGGCGAAGATCGCGGCGCGGGCGCCTGGCAGCGGGCCGTCGCGGAGGCGCCGGAATAGCGCCGCGAAGCGCTCGGCCGGCCACATCTTTGGATCCCAACTGGCGGTCGGGCAGAGCGCCACGACGGGGCCGCCGTCCGGGATGAGGGTCGCGGCCCGGGCCCGCTCGGCCGCGCCGGTCCAGGCGACGGGCAGGGGGGCGGGGTCGATGCCCAGCAAGGCCGCATGCTGCTGGTAGAGCCGGCCCGGCATGGGCCGGCGCATGAACCGCCGTCGCGCGCGCAAGAGGTAGGGCAGGCCCGATCCCCTGAGGTCGACCACGAGGTCCCAGCGGGTCCGCACGGCATCGGCCCAGAGTTCGATCCAATGATGGTGCGTGCGCCGCTTCCGGAACGGGATGATGCGCTCGCGTCCCGGCATGTGGGTGAAGAGCCCGGCAGCCTCGGGCGCGGCCGCCACCGTGATGCGGGCACCCGGGCGGGTCCGGACCAGGTGATCGACGATGCCGCAACTCATGACCGCATCGCCGATCATACGGGGCGCGATGAACAGGATCTTGTCGGGCAAGCGGCGATGTCTCGGCTGAGGTCGGCTCCAGCATAGTCGGGCCGGACCGCCGCGTGAACCGCCGACTCTGCGGGTGCGAGGCCGATGCGTTACGCCCGTGGCGTCAGGCCGCCGGCGGCCCGGCCTGGTCCCGCCAGCTCTTGATGGGGAGCGGGCGTGCGCTCGGCGCCATGCGCCACAGCGCGCAGAGCCGGTGCAGCCCCTCGCGCAGGCGCTCCAGGGCGAGCGCGTCGGCGGTCCGCGGATGGGCGCTGTCGCCCACCATGGGCCGCAGGCTCGCCACCGGCCGTGCCTCGATCACGACGGCCGCGACATAGGGCATGAGGCGGGAGCCGACGGCCTCCGCGGCGCGGCGGAACTCGTCGCGGTGGCGCTGTGCGGCCTCGCTCGGCGCAAGGGCGCCGCGCCCACCGCCGTCGACGCTGGGCCGCGCGAGGTCGATGGCCGACAGCCCGTCGAGCCGCGCCCGGTGCCAATGGCCGCGCAGCCGGTCACCGGCGTGCCACAGTGTTTCGTTGGCCGCGACGTCGAGCCGGTCGAGCAGGTTGCGGCTGCGCAGGAGGTCGAAGGCATCGCCGATGCGGCGGATGCCGGCCCGGTCGACCGGGGCGTCCCCGGTACGGCGAGCCTGAAGCAGCCGCTCGGCCGTGGCGTCGTCGTGGCCGCGCGGCACACGACCCGTCAGCGGGGCGGAACGGCCCGCCAGGGTCACGGTTTCGGTCTTCCTCCTGGGCATCAGCTCCTCCTGAAGATCGCTCGGGTGGCGGGGCCGGCCGGCACGGGGCGGGGCTCGACTCCGAAGCGCCGCAGCGCCGCGCGGCCCTGGACGAGGCTCGACACGGTCGCGTGCGGGATCCGCATGGCGGCGCAGCGCGCCGCGAGGGCATGGCCCGCCGGTCCGGGATCCTCGGGCTTGGCTTCGATCCGCAAAACGGCGACATGGCCTTGCGGCAGCAGCAGCGCCAGGGTTCTGCCCGCGTCGTCCGGTTCCTGGGCGCTGGGCAAGGGCCAGACCTCCGGAAGCCGTCCGGCCAGGAAGGCCCGCAGTTCGGCCTCGATCCGCTCCGGTTGGGGCCGGCGCCGGTCGTCGAGCCCGAAGGCTCCGCGCCGGCGCGCCACCCGCTCGATCACATATCGGTCCACGGACCCGAAGAGGGCCGTCATGACCGGGGCTCCGCACTTGCCGTACCCTGCCGGCCACCGGCACGGGCCAGCCGCGCGTGGCGGGCGCAATAGCTGCTTCGTGCCAGCCTCGGGCCGTCGCAGAACCTGAAGTCAGGCTCGGCGGGGCGGCCGAGAGGCCAGCGACAGCAGCCCGGTTCGAGCTCCGCCACGGCGCCGGCGGCCGGTGTGAGATAAGCGAAGAGGGGCACGGGGGCGCGATCCCCGGCGAGCGCCAGCGATGACAGGGCCATGGCATCCAACAGTTTGATGGGATTTGCACGACGGCCCTGGACGGACCGGATGCATGGGCGCTAATGTGCCCCATCAGGGCACACCTGTCAAGTAGTGTGCCCTGATGGGGCACACATCTTGAGGCGGCTGCCGTATGGCCAACAATCTGAGAAGCCTCCGGGACGGCCGCGGCTGGACGCAGGACGAGGCCGCGGCGGCATTCGGGACGACACGGAACCATTACGCCAAACTTGAGGGCGGCAGCCGTCCGCTCTCCGACAAATGGATCAGGCTGGCCGGCGAGGCCTATGGGGTGGACCCCGGGCAGGTGGTGACGGAGCGTCGGGCGACCGTGCCGGTGGCGGGCTACGTCGGTGCCGGCACCGAGATGCATCTCTATGCGGAGGGCCAGGGCTCGCTCGGCGAGGTCCAGTCTCCCGAGGAGGTCTCGGCCGGGACGGTGGCGGTGGAGGTGCGGGGCGAGAGTCTCGGACCTATTTTCAATGGCTGGTACGTCTACTTCGACGACCGCCGCGAGCCCGTGACGGACGACCTCCTGGGCCGCCTCTGCGTGGTAGGCCTCGTCGATGGCCGCATCCTGGTCAAGAAGCTGCTGCGCGGCCGTGGCCCCGGTGGCTTCGAACTGCACGGCCAGTTCGGCGAACCCATCGTGGATGCCGATGTGCTCTGGGCCGCCCGGGTGACGTCCATGATGCCGGGGTAGCCGGACCGGAGCGTCGGCGAAGGCTCAGGTCAGAGCCCCGACCGCTCCGTTTGCTCGATAGCGCGGTGCAGTTCGAGGTCCACGTCGCGGATGTCGCTCGATGACAGGCCGATCGACCATTCGATGCAGCGGTCGGAGGCGATGGACAAAGCCCGCTCGCGCTCGGTCCCGCGACGCATCAGCGGGATCGTCTCGCCGAACAGGCAGCCCGCGTAGCGCTCGGCTTGCGTGTAGTGGTGCGTTCCGGCGTGCGCGCCGTACACCGCCCCGAGGACCCACACGAGGGATATGGCCGCCACGATGCGCATACCCGGATTTTAGCGCATCGCCGCCGTCCGTCCAGGGGGCACCGGCAGACGATCTTAACGATTCGGCAACGGGACGCCGACGCAACGGTCGCCTGGCCCGAGTGGGGTGTGCGCTCAGGTCCCGTTCGGGGCCAGAACCCTCAGCCGGTGGCCGTCCCGATCGACCGCCACGAAGCTGCGCCCGAAATCCATCTCGGTCGGCGGCTGGATGACGGTGAGGCCGCGTCGCAGCCAGTCGGCGTGGATCGCGTCGACGTCGGACACCGTGAAGGCGATCTCGGCCCCACCCCCACAGGCCGCGTCATGCGACACCCCGGGCGGCGGCTCCACCGTATGGCGCGACCACAGGCCCAGCATGACGCCGGGACGCAGCGGCAGCATGGCGAAGGTGGGCGAACTCTCCAGCACCGGCGCACCGAGCAGGTCCGCATAGAAGCTGGCGCTCGTTTCGGGTAGGTCGACATAGAGGATGATGAAGCTGGCGTCGGGCATGGGGCGCTCCTGTCTGGATGGCTCCACCCTGCGGGACGTCGCTGTCAGTTTTCGTCAGCAGCGGTCACGCGAGATCGCGCAGGTTCTGCTCGCGGCGCCAGTCCGCCATCAGCACGCACCGCCGCTTCGGCAGGGGCCGGCCGGTGGACGCCACCGCGACGATGCGGTCCAGGCGGAAGTGGCGGAAGGCTCCCCGTGCCTCGCACCATGCCGCGAGCACCTCGACCTCTGCGAAGAACCCGACCGCGATCGGCCAGACCATGCGGGCACTGGCCTGCCCGTCCTTGTCGCGATAGTCGAGACGCAGCACCTCCTCGGCCCGCATGCCGCGTCGGATGACCGAGAGAGGCGCGACACCGGAGCGAGACCCGGTGCCGGGCTTCGGCCCGGCCAGCAACGGGCCCGCGGGCGCCTCGGCGCCGAGCTCCGGAGGCAGCACCGCCACGATCTTGGCGAGGGCATCCTGGGCCGCGGTCCGGAGGTCCGGATCCCCCCGCTGCACGACGAAGCGCAATCCGAGCACGACCGCGTCGAGCTCGTCGCTCCGCAGCATCAACGGCGGCAGGAAGAACCCGGCCCGCAGCACGTAGCCGAGCCCGGCCTCCCCCTCGATGGGCGCACCTCCGGCCGCGAGGGTCGCGACATCGCGATAGACCGTGCGGACCGACACGGCGAGTTCGGCAGCGAGATCCGCGGCCGTGACGGGCGTGCGGCGCCGCCGCAGCGACTGCATCAGCGCGAGGAGACGAGCGGAGCGGGACAGAGCGGATCCTCCGGCTGCATCGGGTGGCGCGGGCCACCAAGCGGCCCCGGCGGCCTCTGGACAGAGCGCCTAAACTGTCAGAGGCTCGCCGAAACGCAACGCAAAAACGTGTTCACGGGGAGGACATCATGACTGCAGCCGTGCGGGCGCCCGAGACCCTGTCGGCCGCAGACGAGCGCGTGCTCGCCTGGCTGGAGCGTCTCGAAGCCGCTCTCAGTCATCGTGACGCCAGCGCCGCGGCGGCGCTGTTCGCCGAGGAGTGCTACTGGCGCGATCTCGTCGCCTTCACCTGGAACATCAAGACGCTGGAAGGCCGCGACGCGATCCGGGCCATGCTGGATGCCCAACTCGACGCCGTGCGGCCCCGTCACTGGGAACTGGCGGAAGCCGCCACGGAAGCCGACGGCGTCACCGAGGCCTGGATCGGTTTCGAGACCGAGCACGTCCGCGGCCGCGGCCACCTTCGCCTCAAGGACGACGCGGCCTGGACGCTGCTCACCACCGCCTGCGAACTGAAGGGATACGAGGAGAGGAGCGGCGGACGTCGCGAGAAGGGCGTCGAGCACGGCGTGCAGCAGGGCCGCCGGTCCTGGCTCGACCGCAAGCGGGACGACGAGGCCGAACTCGGGATCAGGCGCCAACCTGACTGCCTGGTGATCGGCGGCGGCCAGGGCGGCATTGCTCTCGGCGCGCGGCTGAAGCGGCTCGGCGTCCCGACCATCATCATCGACAAGCACGAGCGGCCCGGCGATCAGTGGCGCAAACGCTACAAGTCGCTGCACCTTCACGATCCCGTCTGGTACGACCATCTGCCGTATTTGCCGTTCCCCGACCACTGGCCGGTGTTCGCCGCCAAGGACAAGATCGGCGACTGGCTCGAGATGTACGCCAAGGTCATGGAGCTGAACTACTGGCCCAAGACCGAGTGCCGATCGGCTCGCTACGATGAGGACGCCAAGCAGTGGACCGTCGAGGTCTTGCGGGACGGCGAGGCCGCCACCCTGCATCCGAAGCAGCTCGTCCTGGCCACCGGCATGTCGGCCATCCCCAACATGCCCGACTATCCCGGCATGGACCGGTTCGCGGGCGAGAGCCATCATTCGAGCCGGCACGAGGGCGGCGAGCGCTACCGCGGCAAGCGTGCGGTCGTGATCGGATCCAACAATTCCGCCCACGACATCTGCGCGGACCTCTGGGAGCACGGCGCCGACGTCACCATGGTGCAGCGGACCTCCACCCATGTCGCGCGGTCTGAGACCCTGATGAAGCTATCGCTGGGCGCACTCTATTCCGAAGAGGCGATGGCGAGCGGCATCACGACCGACAGGGCCGACATGATCTTCGCGTCGATCCCCTACCGGATCATGCCGGAGTTCCAGAAGCCGGTCTACGCCGCCATGAAGGAGCGCGACGCGGATTTCTACGAGCGGCTGCGGGCCGCCGGCTTCGCGCTCGACTTCGGCGACGACGATTCCGGGCTCTTCATGAAGTACCTGCGCCGCGGCTCGGGCTATTACATCGACGTCGGCGCATCGGAACTCATCGCCGACGGCAGCATCAAGCTGAAGCGTGGACAGGTCGAGGAAATCACCGAGACCGGCGTGAAGCTCGCCGACGGCACCGAACTGCCGGCCGACGTGATCGTCTATGCGACCGGCTACGGCTCGATGAACGGCTGGGCCGCGAAGCTGATCAGCCCCGAGGTGGCCGACAAGGTCGGCAAGTGCTGGGGCCTCGGCTCCGACACCACCAAGGACCCCGGCCCTTGGGAGGGCGAGCTGCGCAATATGTGGAAACCGACCCGGCAGGAGGCGCTCTGGTTCCACGGCGGCAACCTGCACCAGTCGCGCCACTACTCGCTGTACTTGGCGCTGCAGCTGAAAGCCCGGATGGAGGGCATCCCGACGCCGGTCTACGACCTGGGCGAGGTCCATCATACGGCTTAAGTCTCGCCGAGGGGCGTCGGGCAGGCGGCCTCCTGACGCCGGGATCTCGTACGCGCAACCTCCGTGGCGGGCGCCGCGGTGCCGGCATCGCGCCCGGGGCGTCTTCGTTTCCCCCCGGAAGGCTGGTAGGCTCCCGCCCTACCGTGGCGCGAGTCGCGGGGATCCGGTACGGAGTGGACGATGGAGTGGCAGGACGCGCGGCGGTCCGACAATGTCGAGGACCGGCGCGGCGGCATCGGCGGCGGTGGCGGCATCGGACTCGGTGGCGGCGGGCTCGGCCTCGGCGCCATCACGGTCTTGGCGCTCATCGGCTATTTCACCGGAATCGACCCGCGCGTGCTGATCGGCGGCGCCGAGCTCATCACGGGAGGCGGCGCAGCCCGGTATGATTCGGACCCCTACGGCGGCAGTGCTGCACGGCCGCAGCGCCAGGCCCAGACCATGGGATCGGTGCGGACGCCGGACGCGAGCCAGAGTGGAGGCGCCGCTGCGACCGACCCGATGAGCGACTTCGTGGCGGCTGTCCTGGGGGAGATCGAGGATGTCTGGACCCAGCAATTGCCGGCCCAGGCCGGCGTCGACTACGTCAAGCCGCGGCTGGTGCTCTACAGCGCCGTGACACGCTCGGGCTGCGGCCAGGCGCAGACCGCCATGGGGCCGTTCTATTGCCCGATCGATCGGAAGATCTACCTCGACATGGCGTTCTTCGCCGAGATGCGGCGGAAGCTCGGCGGCGGTGGCGATTTCGCCTATGCCTACGTGATCGCTCACGAGGTCGGCCACCACGTCCAGAACCTGCTCGGCATCCTGCCCAAGGTCCACCAGGAACAGGAGGACTCGGACCAGCAGCGCGCCAATGGCCTGTCGGTCCGGCTCGAACTGCAGGCCGATTGCCTGGCCGGGGTCTGGGCCGCCAATGCGGACCAGAAATGGCACATCCTCGACACCGGCGACGCCCAGAAGGCCGAGGCGACAGCGGCCGCGATCGGCGACGACACGCTGCAAAAGGCCGCGCGCGGCTATGCGGTGCCGGACAGTTTTACCCATGGCACCTCGCAACAGCGGGAGAAGTGGCTCACGGCCGGCCTCGAAACCGGCAAGGTCAAGAGCTGCAACACCTTCGCGCAATGAACCGGACACGACCCCATGAGCAGGATGGACCTCGACCGATCCTTCGTCCCGCTCGGGATCGCGGTTCTGACGGTGTCGGATACCCGTGATCTCGCGGCGGACCGCTCGGGCGATACGCTAACCGAGCGGCTCCAGGCGGCCGGCCACAGGCTCGCGGGGCGCGCCGTCGTCAAGGACGACGTCGAGGCGATCCGCGCCGCGGTCGGCGGCTTCGTGGCCGACCGCGCCGTCGACGTGGTGCTGACCACGGGCGGCACGGGCTTCACGGGCCGCGACGTGACGCCCGAGGCCGTGGAAGCCATGTTCACCAAGCGGATGGAGGGCTTCTCGACGGTCTTCCACCGCATCTCGTTCGACAAGATCGGGGTCTCGACCATCCAGTCGCGCGCCACGGCCGGGCTCGTCGGTACCACCTTCGTGTTCACGCTGCCGGGCTCGCCGGGCGCCTGCCGGGACGCCTGGGACGGCATCCTGGCCCATCAGCTCGACTACCGCGCGCTGCCCTGCAACTTCGTCGAGATCATGCCCCGGCTCGATGAACACCTGCGGCGCAAACCGTCCTGACCGCCCCGACTGTGCCGCGACAGCGGGTCGAATCAGGGGATTTCTTCAACCCGGGATCAGGTCGGAGACGGCTCGATCCGTCGCGGGGTCGCCGGCCGCCAAGCCCGCAGCGACGCGTCGTCGCGAAAGGCGGGTGGTGTGTACACGGCGGCTCTCCTCGTCTCCGCGGAGGATGCACGGCGTCATTGGCTAAACCTGTTCAGTCCGCTCCCTCACCATCCAAGTATCGTCCGCTTTGCCCGATTGAAAACCGTATTTCCTGTAGAACTCCTGCGCATCTGCGGTCGTCAACGTCCAACGGGAGACGGTCATCAGTGCCGGATGGTTTAGGATCGCTTCAGCCAGTGCCTTCCCCAGTCCGAGCCCCCGCGCGCCGGGGTGAACGAAGACGTCGGCTATATGGGCGCGCAGAGCATAGTCGGTCAGTACTCGAGCGAAACCTGCCTGCGTGCCATCAGGAGTGTAAAGACCGAAGCACATGCTGTTGGCCCAACTACGTTCGGTGAGTTCGCGAGGACGACCGATGGCCCAGTAGGACGATGCTATCGCATCATGGACATAGTCCATATCGAGGCGCGCGCGGTCGTCACTGATCACGTGCCCGCTCGGTCGGCAGACCTCATGGACTCCCAACGCTCCTTTCCTGGATGGATTGTCGGTTTCCATCGATGCCCGGTGGTCGATCTTCAACGTCTCAGGGCAGTGTAGGGTAACCGATCCAACTTGGCTACCAAGACCAGTGCTTACACTCTTGGCGGAGTGAGAGCGTCGTAAGCTTTGGTTCGGGGGAAATGTGACCGCCGATGCCCCGTAGGGGAGGCCCGTCTCCTCGCAGAGCCACGCCGCGGGCGCCGCGTGGAAGCTACGGATCCCGTATCATCCCAGATGCGTTCTTGGACGCTCTCGCATCACGTCGCCAGCGGATTGAGCGCTCGCGCCCGCCGGTCGCGCAAAAAGAGACCGCCCCAAACCATCAGGCCCAGGTACACGCCGAACAGCAGGTGGCTAAAGATCGGGCTACCGACGCGCAGGTGCGACGCGATGGCTCCGCCGAGATAGCCGGTCAAAAGAATCGCCCCCAGCACCGAGGTCCGTGGGACGGCGTAGAGCAGCGTGCAGACAAGGGCGAGGACGCCCAGACCGCGGGCCAAGCTTGCGCTAGGCGGATAGCCGAGCTCGGCGAGCGTCTCGGTCACAGGCGCGATCGGCACGAGCTTGATGACGCTGTCGAAGAGCATGAACAGGATAACGAGACCGCTGATGACGCGTCCGGCCCAGATCTGGGACGATGGGATCTGGCTTGCGCAACTGGTTGGGGGCATAGGTTTCGTCTTGTGTTGCGTAACGGAGATGAGGGAAGGCCGGCCCCGTTCGGCGCGGCTGGCGCGCTGCGCTCGGTCGGGGTGCGGGTTGGCGATGCGGGTGACCACCGGTCAAGGTCGCGCGCCTGCGGCTGCGGTCAGGCAGCCGCGGTGGTCGTCGCCTCGGCCTCGGCGAGGCCGGCGAGCTGGCCGGTGACGATCCCCCAGCCTTCGCGGAAGCCCATCCCTTCGTGGCGCTTCAGCGTCTCCTCGCTCCAATGGCGTACCCGGGCGGTGTAGCGGGTTCCGGAGCCCTCCGGCTCGAACGTGACGATCACGATCATGAAAGGGTTCTGCGGAATCCACCCTGCCCTGAACGCGTCGCTGAACACGATCTTCTCGTCCGGTACAACCTCCAGGAACACGCCCTCGTTCGGCACGTCCGTGCCGTCGGGAGCCTTCATCACCATCAGGCCGCGACCGCCAGGCCTGAGGTCGAGTTCCACGACGGGCGTGGTGTAGGGGCGCGGCGCCCACCATTCGCCCGTCCGCTCGGTCCAGACGCGGTACACGACGGCGGGGGGCGCATCGATCAGCCTCGTGATCGACAGTTCATGTTCGGCGGTCGCCTGCACGATTCTCTCCTGCTGTCCGAAGCCGGGCCGTTCAGCGGTGCGGCGCGACTAGGGCGAACATCGCGCCTTGCGGATCCCGGCACTGGATAATCCACATGCCGCCCGGCACCTCGTGGGGCCCATGGAGCACCTGGCCGCCCTTGCCGGTGACCCGGGCGGCTGCCGCGTCGATCGCCTCGACATTGAAGTAGTAGAGCCAGACCGGCGCGGGAACGGCCTCGACCTTGGTCATCATGCCGCCGATCGGCTCGGCACCGGCGGTGAAGAGCTGGTAGACACCCATTGGCCCCATATCGACCGCCTCGGCCTTCTGCCAGCCGAACAGGTCCGCATAGAACGCGAAGGCGGATCTCCACTCACCAGCGTGCAGTTCGTGCCAACCGGGGGTGCCCGGGGCGCCTGGCGCTGGGCGCTCGGGCGGTTGCGCACTCGATCCCTTGAACAGCACGAAACTCGCGCCTTGGGGGTCGGCAACGACCGCGAAGCGACCAACCTCCGGAATGTCCTCGGCTCCGCGGTGTACGGCGCCCCCGGCCTGCTTCACGCGGGCCACGTCAGCATCAACATCGTCGACCCCGATATAACCGATCCAGCCGGGTCGGGCGCCGGCCGCGCACGCGTCCGTAGGCAGGGTCATCAGCCCGCCCACCCCGGCCTCGCCCACCGAGAGAATCGTATAGCGTGTCCCCGGCATTTCCGCGTGGCGCGTCCGCCAGCCGAGCACGTCGCGATAGAAGGTTTCGGCTGAGTCGGCGTCGGTGGTGTGGAGTTCGTACCAAACGAACGTGCCGTCGGAACTCGCCATTTCTCTCTCCTGCTTGGATCGTCGCTGTCAGTTGTCGGTCGCCTCGGCGGGCATAAGGAATTGCTGGTCGGCCGAGGTCCCCCTGAGGCCCAGCCTTGACACAGCGAGTTGATATCAACGTGTCCCGGTCATGTCAAAGCCGGCTGACGTCCCGTTCGCGACGACCCTGCTGGTCCGGGACGCCTGCCTCGGCCTTCACGTCCAGCGCGCGGCGCGGGCCATGGCGCGGCGCTTCGACGAGGCGCTTCGCCCCCTGGCCTGACCAATGGACAGTTCTCGCTGATGATGTCGCTGAACCGTAAGCATCCGGCGAGCACCGCAGGTCCTAGCCTGCTGGGCATCGCAGGTCGGGTGACGGGTCAGGCGGCCTTGGCGAGGGTCGCGGCTTCGCGGCTGGCCTTCCAGGCCCAGGGCAGCAGTTCGCC
>JAABUU010001100.1_pt1 | contig 48852 bp, 48 predicted proteins | sample 5559301 | NCBI WGS metagenome assembly JAABUU01 (sample SAMN10711884, study PRJNA513360) | rock metagenome | isolation source: Antarctica rocks | place: Antarctica: Victoria Land, Richard Nunatak white | reverse complement strand
TTCTGAGTTAAAGAGAATAGGGGAATTGTTCATCCTTTCGGCTCCTTTTTAAGTATCTCTTCTACTGGAATAAATGTCAATGTTTTGTTTTCTGTACCTAACTGATGAGGTGTAAGTCCTGAAGGAGTAGGAACATTGAGCAACTGCTGGCATAATTTCTCCAAGGCAGTCACCCCATCTTCGACGGCTGCCCGCTCATCTTCCGTCAAAGGTATCATTTGAAGCATTCGTTGTAAGTTTGCCTTCCCTTCTAGGATCTGCGCCTGAGTTGATCCCTTTGGAGTGTAGAAGGTACACTTGGCACATGCCATACGGTGAGGACATTGATCGAAGAAATCATAGGCACAATAGCCGTGTCCCAAGTCATAGAATTTCCAGGGGATACCAGTAGCAGCAGCTCCACTTCTTACCACCTCTTGATCCAGAAGAACTGAGATGGTACGCATATTGCGCTCAAAATAGCCCGCCTTCTCATAGGCTTTTGCCACCTGTGTTGGTGACTTTTTGGCATAATACTGGGTTGACGAAAGGAGCCGATGTCCAAGCCACTCTTGGAGGTCAAAGAGCGACAACGGCTCCTTCGCATTAAACAGTTGTGAGGCGATGGTTGATCTGGCACGGTGGCTCGTAATGGTCCCTCGTGCGTCATCTCGCGGAATATTTGCCTTACGACAGAGCATGGGAATAATTGTTGTGTTGATATAGGTTTGACCGATATGTCTTCCGCGATACGAGAAGAGCAAATGGACAGCTTCGCTCGTTTTTCGATCTACAAAAAGTGGCTGATTCGGTGGGCGCACCCGTTCCCATTCAGCGATTGCGTCTCCAACTGCTCGATCCACCGCCTTTGTAAAGGCCGTTCCCGTTTTGTGAATCGGCACGTCTAACATACAGACGGCATCTTTCGGGAGAATCTCATTTGTTCCCACGATGGAAACATCCTCCCGCTGCCAGCGGATACAGCCAACACGCAGGCGAGTCAGTTCATCGGTTCGTAGACCTGCAAACAGCCAGACAATCACGATGGCACGCATCATCTCGACAGGGTAAAACGAGGTCCGTGTCTCTCCTGATTCATTCGAGGAATAGTTCGTCGCCGGTACATCTTCTTCTGTTAAATTCAATCCGGCCCACAGTAATTTAGCCCAAATATCATCAGCAATCACTCGTGGGTCGGGTCCAATCAACGCACGCACTGATCGCGGAGTCGCAAAATACCGATATGGGTCGAAGTGACGTGGAAACCATCCCCACTCTTGACCATCGCGAAAAAATATCCGCAATGCACTACAATGCGCCGCCTTTGCTTCCGCTGATAAAGGATTCCCTTTTCTGCGAGCATGGAAAAATGTAGAAAGGGTTTGAACCCAGTCTCCGATCTTCATGCGATCAACGGCTGCGACGAATGTGACAGCCGTCTCTCGTGTCCAAAGACCAGGGTCAGCTTTCTCAGGGCAGGTATCCGCAATCCAACGTCCTGCTTTAATAAGGATTCTGTAGTTCTTGTGACGAGTGCGGGGTGCGAGCGTCGAGGTAGTAAACCATCGGGTTGCCCAAGACGCCCACTCAGGCGGAACACCTTCGAGCTTATCCCCAAAGCGATCCTGACGTTCCTTGTTGAGAACTTTCTCAAGAGGATATTCGATGTAGCCAAGTTGCACAAGAATACGTGAAATAGCGAAAAGGTCGTCCTTCAAATGCGTTGAAATGGACGCGTTACGAGCTGTTTCGAGAATAGAGGATGTCAGGTCGGGAAGACGTGGACTCCGATTGGCGAGCAACAGTAATGCAATCGAAGCAGGAAACTCGTTGTGTTCACGATACTCACTGTAGCCCCAAGCACGAAGTTCATTACAGACCTCTAGGATAGCATTCTGCACAGGCTCGTCACCAAACACACACTTTGCGAGGGTTGGTAGCCGAAAGAGGTGCAAGAAACGAAGATCGGTAAATCCACATAACATGTAACTGACCAAGAACACGATACGACGACAATTGCGACTTCTTCTGTATCGCTGATTAAAACTGGAGCTATTGACACCAAGAATTTCGCACCACTCTTCGTGGCTCCATCCCCAATATGCCTTCTGTCGAGAAAGCATTTCTTGGCAAAGGACGGCCAGTGACTCACGGCATGCTGGATCAGCCATGTGAGTAATGTTCCACAGATCATAGATGGGCTGAAAAAGCCGAGTGAGAGGCGCACCAGGGACAAGTGGAATAATGTGCGTTCTTTCGCTCAACACCATCAGTCTCTTTTTCCGCGCCACAAGCGGTTCCAGTGCTTTCTCCTCCTCTCTCGTCAGATCAGGCGTCCGGTCATAGCAAGTAATGTCCAGCGGCCATGTCCAGGGTGAGGCAATGTCTGTACTCTTGTGGTTCTTTGTATTCATCTACCGTAACTCCTCACTCATCATCTTCACTCGCCATGCGTGAATAGAAGCCATACCACGTTCGAGTTTTGCTTTCAGATCGCGTCCACTCAAGTGGATGTAGACCATCGTGCTCTCGATGCTCCGATGTCCAGCAAAGATAGCAATTTCATGAATATCCCAATTTGCTCGCGCAAGATCGGTGAGGCAGAGATGACGAAGGGTATGTGTCGTAAACTCAGGGACTCCAGCACGCTCTGCAATCCCTTGAACCACTTTTGACCAGGTCCAGATCGAAATTGGTTGTGCGCGATTGCGTTGGGATTCAGATAAGAAAAGAGGACCGCGACTCTGGCTCAGGGAACGCCGCTCGCGCAAATACGTTGCGTAAAGAATACTTGTTGCTTCTGTGTAGGGGACCAAGCGTTCTTGCAGGTTTTTTGTGGTCTCGGCGCGAATACGAATCAAGCGAAGGCTGGGATCAATATCCTGCGTCGTCAATGCACAAATCTCCTCTCTGCGCAGCGCAGCGTCATACGCAAAGGCAAACATCACTCGATTGCGAAGGATTTCTGTCTTTGTCGCCTGCAGGAGAGATTGCCATTGCTCGTCGGTAGGCAGCCAAGGCAACTTGTGGTAGTGTGGAAGAAGGCTCCGTTCGCGCTGTCCACCAAAACCATTGCTTCGGACGTACCGGCCTTTCCCTACCGGATTCGTGAGGCGTAGACCTTCCTCAATCATGTACTGGTAGAGGAGTCTCACCACGGTCAGACGTTGGTGCATCGTCGCATTTGCCAAACCTACCAACTCACTGTGACCACGTAACTTCGCACCATGTGGATTAGGACGCGTGGCGAGGTCGTGAACGTACAGTGCAATATGTTCGCTCGTCGCACCTTCCCACTGAATCCCGTTCTGCTCACAAAAATGGAAATAGTCCTCAAGTCCTCTGGCATAGACATCGATGGTGTTCGGGGCGCGATCAAGATGAGCCTGCATCTGGATCCATGCCTTTGCTTGTATCTTGTTTGCTACCTGCGGATAGCGTTCCCAGTCAATCTCTTGTTGCATGTGATTCCTCCTGTTTTCGACTTTCGAGAGACGCCTTTGAACTCATGGAGCGGTTACAGCACTACAGAGTTAAGGGCAAAGGACATTTTGAAAACGAGAGGGAAGAGGATGAGTAACTCTATGAATTCCACATAATCCGCAGGGGACGGGAAACCTGCTCCGACTGAAGGAAGAGATGATAGGTCCATACAAGGTACTCCTTACAAGACAGCAATAGAAAAGGAGCAAAATAGGGAGCATTGTGTACTAAATGTAGAAATAACGGTATACTTAGTACAAGTGTTCTATTTTGTCTTGTAGGAAAGTATACCTAATAGGAGAGCAAGATACGGTATTGTTTGTCAAGAGTACCAGGCATAGATGAGCTAGAAGAAAGCAAAAAACTACGATGGCAAACTCTCCTAGAGACTGATTAAAAGCTACACTGTATTCTCCTCTAAAGGTAATAGGTTCTCAGATGGTACGATTGCGGCAAGGAAATGTCACATGAGGCCGACATGAGAAGAGGAAAATTGTGATTGACCTTGCTCCTCACAGGAGTGCGATTTCCCCGATGTCATAGACTGGGACGTGCCTCTGCCCCAGTTTCCAAAGCATTGGCACAGGTCCGCAACGCGTGGGCTAGTTGGAAACGCTGATCCTCCGTGAAATCTGCAACCATGTGTTCCTCGATGCCCTTAATTTTGTGGTGACTCTCTTGAAGCCGATTCTCTCCGTCTGGAGTAAGATAGGCTTGAAGGACTCGTCCATACTCAGGATGAGGGTGGCGCACAATGAGTCCTCTATTCTCTAAATTCGCTAAGATGAGATTCATTGTCTGTGGAGTAACAAAGCACTGTCGCGCAATCTTGTTCCCTGAAAGTCCAGGAGTTTCTTCAATCGCAGTAAGAGCTGAATATTGAGGAGTCGTCAGCGCTGTCTCCCGCAACGCATTGTCCATCTGGGCTCGTAAGGCGTACTGGACACGCTTCAACTGATACCCCACACTCTGCTCTTGCATACCTTTTTCCTTTCTTCCTACCCTTGTATTTTTATCAGTATGCTGCTATAATATCAGTATACTGATTTAGTATCAGTACTCTGTTTATTATAGCATACAAGGAGAACGTTATGGCGAAGATTCTTGGACCTGATTTCATTGCGTTACAAGTTCGCAACTTGGAAGCATCTCGAACCTTCTACATGGAGCAGCTTGGACTTGAGCTTGCTCCTCAAAGTCCACCCAACGCGATAGTGTTTCGTACCCAACCCATTCCATTTGCCATCCGTGAACCGGCTGTCAACCTTGATGAGGTAAACCATCTCGGATGGGGGGTTGCGCTCTGGCTTCAATGTGATCATGCTGACGAGTTGTGTGCTTCACTTGAAGTTCATGGGATTCCCATTGTGCAACGACCTTTTGACAGCCCTTTCGGACGCACCTTCTCATTTGTTGATCCTGATGGGTACACCATCACCGCTCATAGTGCCCAATGAGCCGGTTTACGGTACAACTGTTGGGTTCCTACTCCTTGGCGTCTCGGACCACCTTTCTTGAGAGCTTCGCATCTTTTGCGTACAATGGAGGCGAGATGGAGATGGTCTGCCATCTCGCCTCCATCGCTGATGGTACTGAGCAGGCTGCGAGGGTCTGCTTGCATGTTCAAAGTAGACCCAGTATCATCTGACGGGGTCTGTTCAAAACAACATTATTGTTGGAGAGGTCTTTGGCGAGGCTGACCAAAACGTGATACATGATCGCCGCACGCATTCTCTCTCTTCAAAAGGAAGAGAACGAAGGCCGCTCAGGAAGATAGACTCTTTGCGTGATTTCTCCTTGATTTCGCTTGACAAGAATGAGTAATCCCTTCTTGCACGCATTTCTGCTGTTTCTGCATGTAGAGCGGATCAAAATCCTCCCTTTGTTTGACCACAGCGAATGCCAGATGCAGCAGTTTGCGTGCTGCCGCGCATCGTGCCACTTTCATAGGCTTTCCAGCCTCTCGTAATCGGTTGTAAAAGGTTTTAATGACTGGATTGTATCTCGCAGCACTTAATGTTGCGAGATAGAGCATCGTTCGCAGACGAGCGTTGCCTGTATGTCCTATACTAGGACGTCCATACACGCTTGTCCCCGATTGAAAAGGATGGGGAGCCAAGCCTGCATAGGCAGTTAATTCATCAGCCGTTTTACAGACCGTGAAATTGAGTGTCGCCACTAAGAGCCACACAGCCGTCAAAAACCCAATTCCACTGATACTTTGGAGACGTTGGGCCGAAGCGGCCCATTCAGGATCAAGTGCAAGTGCTGTCTCAAGCTCTGCATCTACTTCATCAATTTGGGTATTCAGCGTCTCGATCAACTGCTCGATGCGCTTTTTCACAGCAACAACCACGTTTGGATACTGAATGAGTGCATGGAGTTGGTTACGAGCCTGTTGTCGCATTTCTAAGAGACTATCTCGCTCAGCAAGGCGTTGATGAAGCTCTGTGTAGACCTCTGGAGGTGGATTCCATGCAGCAGGTTGGAGCACCGAAGCCAAGTGTGCGAGAGTTTGAGCATCAATGGCATCTGTCTTGGCCCGTTTGAGTAACGCTTTGGCAAAATGATGCGCTTGTGAGGGATTAATCACACTGACAACAAAGCCCGAATCCGCCAGGGTTGATGCTAGCGTGACCCAGTACGAGCCAGTGGCCTCCATGACCACAAGAATAGAGCGAGCAGAGAGACCTATTGAGCACAACCGCTGCTTCAATATCTCAAACCCTGATGGAGTTTGATCAATCGTGAGTGCGCGAGTTGCTGTCTTGCCTGGATAAACCCTGGAGACTTTTGCGGTGGTTGCGGCGATATCGATTCCAACAAAGAGGTTGTAGGTAGCAACAGATGCTGAGGTGGTAGTCATGAAAACGGCTCCTTGAGTATCGAGAATGAAAGATGGTTGTCCGTCTCAGTGGGCAGGTCTCATCTGAGCTCGTCATACGTGGTCAAAGCCACCCGATACGGTACAGAGTTGGACCAGCCCAAGAATGATGGGGGAACCTTCTTGCTTTCGTGGTCAAGCCGCTGCAGTCAATGCGTCCTCACCATCATCTTAGAACCGGATGCCCTTAGTATACAAGGGCTAGGGTCATTATACGAGCTGTCAATGATTTTGAGGAGGAAGTTATCAAGAAGATGAAATGTACCTTTCAGAATTCAACGATGCCGGTGTTCAATTTCGTACACGCGAGGGATGATGCGATACGTGTCTTTGACAACGTGTGGTACGCTGAAAGCGTACTCGACGATGAAGCACACGAACGTGCTTGTTTTGTTCCCTTCTCTATAGCGTTACAGTGGTATGCACCGCTTTCCCTCCTGGTTGCCCATTGGGCCTGCTTGAAGTCGAGTGGCTGCCCCTCGATTACTCCTCTACCATGGTAATCGTGTATTAGTGTCTTGCTCGTTTCACTGTCACATGCTATGCCTGAATCAGTGCATGTAACACCTGAACCTCGTCACATGTGGGGATCGTCGTGTCCTCCATCCAGTCGAGCAGCTGCTCCTCGCTCACTCCCCCGTTCACAAGCTGCCGTGGGAGATGCGCCCACATCGGCATCTCGCACGCCTGCTCCACCGCATAGAGGTCTTGCTGAATTAACAGCAGGAAGTCTAAAAGTCTAGCCGCGCTGCCGCTAGTGATTCGTCGTTGGCTTGCCGCCGTCGTCACCCATACATCCTGCCCATCCCAACGAAAGGTGATTCCATCGAGTGTAATGCTCATATGCTCCTGCTCTGCTTTACGAAAGCTCCAAACGGTAGCCTTCCAGAAATGCTCTTTCGCAAACACCAGCGCGTTCATGCGCTGAAACCGTACTCGCTTGTTGGTTCGATTTGAAGAGGGAAATATGGGCAAAATCAGCAGCCAGGATGGTAAGCGCCTCATCCGTCACGACGCGCTGCTGTTGCTGGTGCCAGTGCTTCATCTGCTGCCCTCGCATATACGCTTCCTGCTGGACCTGTTCCATCGTTTCTGGCATGAGACGCTCCTTCTTCCTGCTGTAGCAAGAGATGGTCCTCTTGCTTGTACATCGGACTCTACTCTACACTAGGCTATCCGCGTCGTCAACTCACTCACCAGATATCCTGGTAGTTCCTCTGAGCCAGAAGACATGAGGCACGTATTTAGATGGTGCCTTTTGTCTCGACACGGGTTTGCAGTGCGTGCATCGTCGCCGGAAACACGTACAAGTACTCCAAAATAGCTTCTAGCACCTCCAAGAGAACAGGAATATCTTCCTCTGTCACCTTTTCATGGGTCACATGTACGCCAATGTTGCGGAGATACCGCAGGTGTTGCGCCATTTCGCCAATTGTAGCGGGAATGCGCCCAGAGGTTACAAGATCGTTGAGCTGTTCGGAGAGCGAGGTCCCTTTTGCTTGCTCAACCTGACAAACCGCTTCCAGGGTGACGCCGACTAGGGTCGTACAGGCACGAGGAGATTGTTTCTCCACACTGAGGGCCTCGGCATACAATTCGTAGACGGGAGGCGGAAGCAGATCGCGCCAGCGTGCGGTTCGTTCGAGCGGATAGAGCATATCGGGTGCCATGCTTCGCACTGGTGGCGGTCCTATTGGCCCTGAGATTTCTTACACATCGCGTTCTAAGGTAGGCTGCGTACAGGTTGAACAGAGAAGGACACGCCATGTCGTCCATTTCGTCACGGCGTGCTCCTGGTCTGTAATATGCATAGGCTGTGACCCGGAGGCTGCTCTGGTGAAGCTCGTGGTGTTGCCGCAGTGACCACACCGCTGAATAATGTTACTCATTGGCATCCTTCTGTATCTATCTCCTGACACACTTGGTTCACGCTATGCGTCGCGGAGAATCCACTCGACCACTGCCTCCCAATCAACCGGATCAAACGAATGATGAGGAGCAGTGGTGAAACGCATCACCGCGTCATAGAGGCTCTTCGGAGCGTTTCCTTCTCGTATCCACTCTTGCAGTGCCTCTGGTGCTTCGTCTCCTGCTTCTTCCACCAGCTCCTGTACTTCATCCTGGTCAGCATCGGCAAGACACCGAATGACCTCATCAGTTTGCCATGTTCTCGCCATGAATGATGTCCTTGCTCCCTATCTCACGCTCAATATTGTCCGTCAATAGGATCTGGGGAGACACCATCGTCGTAGAAGCTGTGCGAAGGACCCTCGATCTGCTCATCATGTTGCTGTTCCGTATGAGGGAGGTTGCGGAAGCAGTAGACACAGTTGAGGTAACCTCCAGTATCTTTTTGCGGATCTGCTTGATAATTTGCGCCGTAGGACTCGAACCATTCGGTATGGCTTATCACCCACGAGATGAGGTCAAGGACGACGTGCTTGGGGATCGTCACAACCGCCTGCTCTGTTCGTAGAGTGAGTCCATCATGATACATCAATGCGGTAAAGGGTGTTGTCCCTTGCTCTGTTGGGTGCCAGAGCCATCCCTTTTCTTGCAAGTAGCCCAGATCAAAGTCGTTTGGTGTAGTGTCCATTTCCACTGGTCGAGGTTGACGTGGAAAGCGTGTTTCTCGTTGCTCATAGAGTGTGCTGAGAACCTTTTTTTGCTCCTCATTCTCCAAAGAAGCAAACCAGGGTGCGACAACTGACAAAAGCATTTGATCATGAGGAAGAGCAACATTGGTCGTCCCGTTGTGAAGCTGGTCGCCATCTTGGATATGCAATGCGACATGTCCTTGCCGATCACCCGCCGCCCACACGACTCCTTTGGGGTACAAAGTATCAGCAATTTCAATCTGGTCTTCCATGTCTTCTTTTCCTTTTCCTTGTTTTATGCATAAAACGAGCAAGGAGAATGAACTATTCTCTCCATCATGATACATGAGCAAATGGTCTTACTACAACAAGCAAGCAGAGCTAGAGAGAGGCTTTCGTTTTCCCTCTTCACGATAAAGGTGGCTTTTAGGAGACGACTATGGTCAACGAAGTTGGGACACTGCAACATGGTCACATATCCGGCCAGGCGAGCGACTGTGACCGTGCAGCGCGGTCACTTGTCCGAACAAGAAGATGTACGTAAAACGAAGGTTATTTGTACTCTTCCATATCGCCCCAAAAATAGGCCCTTTTTCGTCTTTTTACTCATCTATCAATCAAATTACAACTATTTGCATATTTTTATGAGTTCCTGTACAATAGACTCATCAAATTAAGAGGCAAGGAGTTCTTACCATGATTATTGGCTACATTCGCGTGTCCAGGGACAAGCAGACCACGGCATTGCAAGAGGACTCTATTCAGAAGGCTCACTGTGAGCGTACCTTCGTAGACAAAATGAGTGGCGTTCGCGATGATCGACCGGAGTTTCTGAAAATGCTGGACATGGCTCGGCCTGGAGATGTGATTGTCGTATGGCGACTGGATCGCCTAGGTCGGTCGTTGCGCCAACTCATTGAGACCGTCAACCAGATGAGCGAGCGAGGCATTGAACTCAAAAGTATCAAAGAGAATATTGACACCACGACGCCCACTGGCAAGCTCATGTTTCATATTGTGGGGGCAATGGCCGAGTTCAAGCGCGACATCATCCAGGAACGCACACTTGCTGGCCTGGAAGCAGCTCGTGCGAGGGGCAGAAAAGGCGGCAGGCCAAAGGTGACAGAGACGATGAAGCCGCGCAACCTCGCCCTTGCCAAAGAATTGTACGCCGCTCGTGAGAAAAGCATCGCCGAGATCATGGAGCAAACGGGGTTCAAGAGTCGTGGGACGTTCTATAAATATGTCGTGAATGAGGAAAAATGACGCGGCATGAAGTGATGTTGTGAGCAAGTAATAAGATGAACACTCACAACAATAATACAATGTCATAATGATGCATAGTTATATGGTACGTAGTACTTTTTCGTCACTTTCACACCGAAAGACCAATGGGCGAAGGTGTAGATGAATTGGCGGCTGTCATAGGGGTGTTTTTTATCCTTCGGCACTTTAACTCATCCGCCTCTACCGCTTTTATCTGGACGGTCATCTCAGCTATCGGTATTGTTCCAATTCTAGTGCTCATCTGGCTTCTCGCTTACGCAGTAATTAACAGGAAAGAGCTAGCAGTAGAACAGCAAGCATCGAGTACTCGTAACCCTACACAGGAACAAAAGACGACAGAACAACCGACCACCAATGCGGAGTCTTGAACTATGGATATATACTGCGCCAAGCTCTCCTTGACACTCACGATATAATGCCGATAACGTTTTTATCACTGCTGTCAGACCACTGTTGGCGCGGCTACATTGAAAGAGGTACTGGATGCTGCAACCGGATCGTATCGTCTATTACTTTTCGCTCACCCACGAATTGCCTGAAGTAGAGTTCAAAGGATCGGGAAAAAGAGGCGAAAACCCCCTCTTTGGCAGGGTGGTGCGGGCAGCAATGGCAATGGCGAACCGGCGCAATGGCGGGACTCTCATTATCGGCGTGGCAGAGAAACCTACGGGTCTCAGTTTCGACGGCCTCACCCCAGAACAACTCGCTACCTGGAAGTACGAATACATCGCGAGTGGCTTCAATAGCTATACCAGTGTGCCTATTGAGTTTGAGCGAATGGAGTACGAGCACGATGGCAACACGTTTCTTATCCTAGATATCCACGAGTTTGCCACAGTTCCCATTATGTGTATCAAGGAATATAGAGATAAGACCAATCCAAAAATACCTGACGACCAGCGCAAGGTTGTCCTTCTTCCAGGCGCATTCTACATCCGCACGCTCAATAATGCAGAGAGCAAGGAAATGCTCACAAGCGAAGAGATACGTAGTCTCTTTGATCTCGTGAGCGATAAAGCCGTCCGCTCGTTCGTCACCCACACGAAACTGGCAGGTATAAATATCATTCCTCAGCCGGAAGATAAAGAACTGTTTGCCCAACAGCTGAAAGATTGGACAGGGCTTATCCTCGAAGAAATTCGCACACGTGGCTACTGGGACATTCACATTCGTCCGGTCAACTTCCACCAGGAACGTGTGCCGCTATCCCAGTTACATGCGCTGATTGCCAGCACGTCAGTGAATTACCGGGGCGGGGAGTTTCCCTATACCACCTCACGCCCGCCGGAGATCGGACACGATTGGATTGGTCTTGAGATGGAACAAAGCTGGGCACTACAAGCATGGCGTTTCTTTCAAAGCGGCCATTTTGCTGTTGAGATGGGCTTCCTTGAAGACTGGCGAGATAAGCAGTATGCGTTTCAGGATAAGCCACTCGATCAGTTACTGTCAATCCAGGAAGTGGTCTTTCGCCTGACTGAAGTTTATGGGCTGGCTTCTCGCCTCGCAACGACTGATATCTACCGCGACGAACGGTCTGTCGTGATCAATGTGACTATCTGTAATGTGCAGCACCGAAGACTCTACGGTCAGAGAATATATCAAACTCCACTGGGTGGTTATACTGCGGGGGTTAAGAATGTTTCCCATACTGTCACGCTGGCGAAAGAAGACGTCATTGCCCGTCCGCAAGAGTTAGCCTGCAAAGCAGCGTACTACATATTCGAGCGTTTTAGATGGAATCCGTCAATCGAACTCTTAGCGACTATCCAGTCTGAGATTTTAACTTAGTCTTAGCTAGACTTTATCCATATTAGGCAGCAAAAGCGAGCGTCTGGATGAAGCGCTCGAAAAGCTCCCGAGGGATTTCTACGATGTCGGGTTTGGCAGGCGACAGGTAAGAAAGTGTCACCGGCCACAGAAGCTGACGAACGAAGGCCAGCGTATCAGAAAAAGTGGGAATATCTTTGGTATACCAAGCTGCTTGACGAACAGGTAAAGGCTGACCCTGGAGCACCTGATGAGCGAAGACCGTGACCAGAGAAAAGAGAGCGAGCAGTGCAGGGGTGGTGCGCACGATGGCAAGATTGGACCATTGTCGTTGCGTCTCCACGCCCAGATGAGCGCGTACCTCATGAAAAGTCACTTCCATCTGCCATCGCAGAACAAACCATTGCAGGATGGCTTGGGCCTGAGCCTGCTGATCAGTACACAGAAGTGCTTGGGGATCGAACTGTCCCTGCGGGTCGCGAATGAGTACCCAACGAATCGCGACTGGTGGCAGTCCGTTGTGATACCACACCGCTGTTTCGTTCGCCAGTTCGACCGTGCGCTTGGTCCCGCCATACCACGCTACGCTGATCCTTTGCCAAGCGGTGACCGGATCGACGAGCCGCTTGACGAGGGTTGGCTGACGTGCTCCCTTGAGGCGAGGACGCCCATTCGTGCCCGGTTTGCGAACAGGAGCAGGATCATAGAGGGCCGCATCCAAGCGCAAGCGGTTGACAACGGCAACCGGCTCGATCATCTTCGTCGCACAGGCGAGCACCTCCACAACCGAGTAACTGCTGTCTGCTACGACCACCAGCGTGCGCCCAGGCAGCCATCGGCGCAGCTGTCGGATCATTTGTCGTCCCCAATCGGTGAGCTTTTTGTGGTGACGGCGGTGCTGCTGATTGTAGCGCTCAGAGGGGGCCAGCACAGTGAAAAAGGGCAAGGCCCAGACCCGCTGGACCCACGGAATTGGAGTGAGCAGCATCATTGATATCCATCGCAACCCACTGGTCTTCACGAAAAACTCTTTGCTCGAACGCACCGGGTCACGATAGATGCCTTTGGCCGCTATCTTGGCTCCACGACGGCGAGGAGTTATCTCGTCGATGCCCACCACAAGAGGAGCATCTTCTGGCACAAAGATTTGGATCAACAAGCGCAGGAGCAGGCGGCTGAGGGCTCGACTAGACCAGGCGGCTCGGTTGAGCACCCGGTGGTAGTTCTGAAATTGGCGTTCTTGATGCAAGCCCATCACGCGCAAAATCGCTGTGACGGTTCGTTCTCCTGGAGCCAAGATAGCCCCTATCAAGAGTACCTTGGCCCACTCCCAAACCCGTTCACTAAATGCTTCCTCAAAGCAGCGCAACACCTGTATAATCCTTTTTGGCAGATCAAGCATCTCTTTTCTCCTTCATCAGATTTGAGAGAAGCTTACTCTGTCATTCTTTTTTTGTCCAGTCAATGGATAAAGTCTAGCTTAGTGATACCTCGAATATGTAGTAAGAAGCCTCTGATACCAATATCCACTAGCATCAGAGGTCTTCCTACACATGAAAACGCTTCAATTCAATGCACGTTAGGCTGATCTCACGTCTGGGTTGTTTGTTTTGTCTCGGTCAGTATCTCGGTATACTCCTCCCCCCATTCCCGCATAAGAAGCAGGATTGGTCGTAAACTTTGCCCAAAAGGAGTCAGAGAATATTCCACTTTTGGGGGCACCTGAGGATACACGGTACGGCGGACAACGCCATCTTCTTCTAACTCTCGCAATTGTAAGGCCAACATACGATGAGTAATACCCCGGAAGGAACGATGCAATTCGTTAAAACGCTTGGTTCCTGAAAGCAAATGAAACACAATGACCCCTTTCCATTTGCCTCCTATTACATCCAGTGCAGCTTCCACTGAGCAGGCGGAGTGACAATCATATGTACCCTTTTTCATACAGCAACTTCTTCCTTTGTACGGTATCTTTTTTGATACTGTATCACAAAATTGTGCGTACTTACAGAAACGTCAATATCCTGGTATAACTAGAGCAGATATTCGCCAAGAGGAAACGTGAAGATCTTTCATAGAAACGCATTGCGCGTTGAGAAGAGTTTCTGAGGAAAAAGAGAGGAAAAATTCATGACCGTCTATTTTGTTCTTGAGATTGAGAACGTCACTGATCAACAAAAGCTCGCCGAATATAGCCAACGTGGCGTCCCAACCATTCAACAGTATGGAGGGAAATTAGTGGTGATAGGTGGAGCACCAGAGACAGTCGAAGGGAACTGGCAGCCGCAAGCGGTGGCGATCCTGGAATTTGAGGATAAAGAGCACTTCCAACGCTGGTATGACTCGTCCGAGTATCAGGAGGTGAAGCCGCTCCGCTTGCAGGGGAGTACCTCTAGAGCAATGCTCCTACAGGGGGCTTAAGAAGGTCTTTTGTCGGTGACAGAAGGCGACTCCTATGAGAGTGCAAATCTTGAGGAAGAGAGCAACCGTTGAGAACGCATATGCTTGTCCTATCCTACCTACTCTATATCTGCACTCTGCACATCTGATCGGTTTTTGTGGAGACAGGAAAATGATACGCCTAGTGATCTGTGGCTGTGTCGTAACAAAGAGAGATCACCTCAAGTTGTATGCAGAAAGGAGAGAAAGAAACATGGCATATAGCCTTGATAGGACTGCACAATCTCAGACCGTTGACTTGCCTGCTGGTCGCTTCCATTATCTCAGCTGGGGAGCTGAACGAACCGAACTCCCCACTGCGTTGTTGCTGCATGGGATAACAAGTACTGCATTGAGCTGGGTGCGCGTTGGACCTGCGCTTGCAGACCGCTACCGGGTCTATGCGCTCGATATGCGCGGACACGGTGATAGTATCAAACCTGCGCGAGGAGCGTATAGCCTTCGTCACACTGCCGATGACGCCGCTGCTTTTATCAAAGCTCTAGCTCTGGAAAGCCCCGTGTTGATTGGACATTCCTGGGGAGGAGCTACAGCAATTATGCTCGCAAGTGGAGAATGGTCCCAGGAGCCTGCGCCCAACGTCTCCCACGTGATTCTTGAAGACCCTGCTCACAATTTTGGTCAGAGCAATGCCGAAGAACGTGCCACTCCCTATACCAGAAATGTCGGACGCCCTGCACAAGAATTGCACAGCGAAATCGCAACGAATAACCTTGGCTGGACCGAGGCCGATATTGAGGGCCAGATCGACGGATTGCGCAAAGTGACCCGAGAAGCGATCGTCAGCGTTTTTGCCGAGGCGACTCCGTCGGGGAGTATTCTTCCACTACTCGCTAAAATCGCGGCTCCTACACTCCTCATTCGGGCAGATACAGCTCTTGGGACAACGTTGGATGATGCTGCTTGGAAGCAAGCAAAGCAGTATCTCCTCACTCAGAGCCAGGCTGTCCAGCTTGATGGGGCGACCCATAATATTCACCGTAGCACATTTGATGAATTTATGCACGTAATGAACGATTTCCTACGCTAGATAAGGAGGAGTGAATGCATCACTTGCATGTTGTCGTCGATCCTGACCACAATAGAACTTTGCTCGCTCTTTGTGTCACGCTGAACAAGGATTGCTCCAAGAGACATTACAAGGGGGAGAGCTACGCAAGCTAACATGGGGCAGAGGATCGGGCGGAAGAAGTATGAGCATGAGCCATGTTTCTTTTCTCTTTCACGTTCTGGCGTGCTCATTGGGAACGCAATGGAGACCAAGTTTGAACTCACGAAAGCGAAAAATGGTGGACTTTCAGGTCGTTGTCTCACACCATGTACTCACTCCATCCTTTGTAGGAACCCCTCCTCTACCATGAGACATTTTTGCTGGAAATGACCATTACCCTGCCCTTCATGTCACCTTACGTAGCTCTACCCCTAGTAGTTATGAAATATCTTTATAGATTTCTCACAACTAGGGGGTAATGTAGTAATGGACCCAGAACGTACGGTACGTGAAAGAACCGCTTGAGAAGCCAGACCACGGAAGGATGAAAGATAGCCCTCGGTCCAAGAAATGATCATTCGGAAGCAGTTATTACCTTTTATACTCTTTTGTACAGTTCTTTCTACATGGATATGGCCCTTATCGTACGTTCTGGGTCCGTTACTACATTACCCCCATCATATGAGTCGATGTCGTACCTTCAACGCAAGGTATGTCTGGATTATGAGAACGAAGAATGGGAAATTGTTCCACATGCACGATTACTGGAACCCACTTCCCGCTCTTGAAGCAAGGGGCGGTCTGGATTCGCCAAAGCAAAACAGCAAGGTATCCGAGTAGCAGGGGACCGCGAGGGTCTCCCCATAGGCGTGGACTTAAAGGTGAAAATAGCGTGTTGATGGTGCCCTTGTTCCCGTTCATGGCCTTAAGTCCGCGCCTATGAGGGTCTCCCCTACGGCGTAGGGTCCCAAGGTGTCAGGGAGACTCTTGCGGTCTCCCTGACACCAAAAGGCTTATTTTAGACTGTCCTGGCTCGTGATGCAGACCTTTGGCGTAGTTTTACGAATTGCATTGTTAGAAGTACACCCAAACCGCGTGGAAAGAAGCGCGACGCATTGACCGTCAACGCATTTTGCCTGCCGGATACCACGGAAGAGCGTCCCTGTTCGAGTGCTCGTAATCCAACCTGCACAACTTGTTCTGGTGTCTCCACGTTGCCACTGGGGGCGTCATACCCATTGCCAAGATCATGAAAGAATCCGGTAGCCGTTTCCCCTGGAGATAACGCTAAGACACGTACACCCTTTGTGCGATATTCGCCCCACAATGCCTCACTGAATGACAACACAAATGCCTTGCTTGCGGCATATACTGCCATGTAGGGGATTGGTTGAAATGCAGCAAGTGATGCGACATTGATGATCGCCCCTTGACGACGTGCTAGCATCAAGGGTAAAAAGGCATGCGTCAGATCGACCATCGTGGCGACGTTCAGCCGAATCTCCTGTTGCTCACGCTCTGCATCAAGCGTCTCAAACGGGCCATACGTCCCAAAACCCGCATTGTTGATCAGGATATCAACGCTCAGGCCACGTTGCTGCGTCTCCTCGAACACCGTATGTACAGCCCCAACACTGCTCAGATCGGCGACGATGACCTCGGCACGAATAGCGTGCTGACTCGCCAGTGTACTGGCAAGTGTACGCAATTTCTCCTCCGAACGTGCGACGAGAATAAGATGAGTACCCGCAGCAGCCAACGCCTTAGCGAATGCCGCACCAATACCCGACGAGGCCCCGGTAATAAGCGCAGTTTTATCTTTATACAAATCCATGACTCTTTCCTTTCATAAGCACGATGACCGCTTCTAGACGCTTGTCTCTCAGTGTGGACAATGCCAAGATACAAGTATGATATACTAGAATGTGGCTATTGTCAAGATAAGGAAGAGGTGAGTGTGATGAAGCAGGAAGGAAATCGCCCCTATCATCATGGTGATCTCCGACGTGCGCTACTGGATGCGGCATTTCAGCTTGTTGCGGAGCGCGGCGTCTCTGATTTTACCTTACGTGAGGTTGCACGGCAGGCTGGTGTAAGCCATAATGCACCATATCATCATTTTGCGGACAAGGCCGAACTCGTCGTCGCCTTGACCATCGAAGGCTTTCAAATGCTGGACCAGGCGTTGCGTTCAGCATTTGAGCAGACCCCAGGAACCCCTTTAGAACGGACACTGGCGATCAGCGGCGCATATCTCCGCTTCGCCATTGAGCATCCGGCGGCGTTTCGCCTGATGTTTCGGCCAGAATTACGTCAATCATCCCACGATGCAAAGGAATGTGATGCAGCCGTGAAAAACGCTGCGGATGCCGCGTTTCAAATCTTACGTGATGGTATTTCTGCCTCTCAGCGGGCAGGCTTGCTGAGAACAGAGCCGTCAGTAGAGATGCTAGCACTAGCACTTGGTTCAACCATGCATGGCCTGACAGTGCTGTTCTTAGACAGCATACTGATCAAGGAAAAGCCCTCCTTTTCTATAGAAGAGAAGGAGCAGACTGCCACGCAAATTATGCATATGGTGGCACAAGGGCTAGTGGCACGGTAGTAGTTGGGGTCCCGACATTTTTACCCTCCAAAATCGGCTCTCCCGCACTTTGACACTGTTGGCGAACCCTCATCTCCTCGTATAATAAGAAGAAATCAGCTCATCGACCGTAAAGTAGACTTTATACGAGGAGGAGAAGGACATGTCACTCAAGCCAGAACCTATTGGGCCAGTCCCACAAGAAACGGTACGTGTTGCGAAGGCAGCATTCCCTAAAGGGAGTCTCTTTATGCGTATGCGAGACGAATTGGGTGTTCTCTCTCAAGATGAAGCCTTCGCCGCTCTCTTTCCGCAAGATGGTCAGCCTGCTCTAGCACCTTGGAGACTCGCACTCATCACCATTCTGCAATTCGCTGAAAGATTACCTGATCGTCAAGCTGCCGATGCTGTGCGTGCTCGTCTGGATTGGAAATATGCACTCGGGTTGGAACTCGAAGACCAAGGGTTTGACTTCTCGGTGCTGAGCGAGTTTCGCGCTCGACTGATCACAGGCAATGCGGACTATCTGCTGTTTGACACTCTGCTCGATCACGCGCAAGCAACGTGGTCTCGTCAAAGCGGGTGGCAAACAACGCACGGATGCCACTCACGTTTGAGCGAAAGTCCGTGCCTTAAATCGCGTACTGTGTGTTGGTGAAACCTTTCGTGCCACCTTAAATACACTTGCTCTCATTGCTCCAGCGTGGCTCCGTTCGTTTATCCCAGAAGAATGGCACATGCGGTATGACCATCGGGTCGAGGAGTATGCACTCTCACGGGAGAGCACCAAGCGGACCAATGTCGCTGAAATCATCGGGGCCGATGGCTATCAACTGCTCACGGCGATTGACACGCTTCCTGCCCTCAACTGGTTGCACCATGTTCCTTCGGTGCAGATATTGCGGCGGGTTTGGCTCCAACAATTTGAACTCGTCGAAGGCCGAGTCCACTTTCGCGACAACGACAACATTCCCCCGCCCGCAACGATGATTTGCTCGCCCTATGATACCGAAGCGACCTACGGTCGCAAACTAACAGAATGGTGGATCGGTTACAAAGTGCATCTGACAGAAAGTTGTGATGAAGACCAACCGCAGCTGATTACCCATGTCGAAACGGGTCTTGCAGGCAAGGGAGATGTGGATGTGACTCCCGTCATTCATCAGGCTTTAAAAGACAAAGAGCTGCTTCCCAAGGAGCATTTGACGGATACGAACTATGCTGAGTCCAAACAATTCGTCGCAAGTCAGCTCGAGTATGGAATCGACTTGATTGCTCCCACGAGAGCGGACAACAAGTGGCAAGGCCAAGCAAAACAAGGCTTTGCTGCCAGTAGTTTCCAGCTCGATTGGCAAGCACACAAGGCGAGGTGTCCGACTGGGCATGAAAGCTCAAGCTGGACGCCAGCCATTGATCGACGCGACCATGAGGTCATCAAGATCAAGTTTTCGGGCGCTCGATTGTCAAACCTGCACGTGCCGTTCTCTGTGTACTCAAACAGACCGACGAACGATCACGGTGAGGAAAGAGCAACATCATGTGGCCTTACAAAAGGCGAGAGCGCGTCAACATACGCCAGAGTTTCGGAAGCTCTACCACAAACGAGCGGGGATTGAAGCCACCATGTCGCAGGGGGTGCGAGCATTTGGGATGCGCCGAAGCCGATATGAGGGTCTCGCCAAGACGCATCTCCAACACCTTGCATGCGCCACGGCAATCAACATTGTGCGCGTCTTAGCCTGGCTGGAAGAGCCTTCTGTTGCTCCAACGCGAAACTCTCACTTTGCAGCTTTAGCCGCTTGAGGCTGGGAAGTTCGCCAACAGTGTCAATGATATGGTGACCCCATTCAGTTGAGCATTATTTTCCGTGATGAAGTTCCTCGAAGTAGGTTTTTAGGCGTCTTGGTTCACGACCCAGAATAGCGTGGAGAGGAAGCGAATTTCCCAATAGCCCATGCGTGTCGTACCATTCCATCATGTGCCGCATTGCAGCCTGAGGATCATCCGCACTTTGCGATGTATCACCACTCAGAGGCAGATTAATCTTTGCAGCCTTAATTTCTCTTCCGAGCACTTCGCCCATCAGTTTCGCCACATCGTTGCGATCTAAAATGTCTTGAGAACAAAGCTCGAACGTGCCATACAGGAGACGGTCTTCGGTCAGCGCAATTGCCGCAACTTCGGCCACATCGCGGTAATCAACCCGGCTGAAACGGGTTTCAATCGCCCACGGTTCCGCGATAACACCGCCTTCAATTACTTTCGGCCATGCGCTCGCAAAATTTTGGAAGAAAAGGGCTGGTTGCAGACAGGAATATTCTAGCCCGGAGGACACGATTGCCTCCTCTACCGGAGCTTTCGCGCTATGGTTACTAAGCTGGCTCAAACTCGGGTGAATGACCGATGAAAAGACGATACGGCGCACGTCGGCTTTCTTGACCGCATCCACCATCGCCACCCCGATCTCGGCTTCGTGTGGAAGAAACGCTGGTGCGATGTAAAAAACAGAGTCAATGCCTTTTAAAGCCGCATTAATACTCACACGGTCCGTCAAATCACCGACGACTATTTCAGAAGCACCATTGCGGCGGACCACATCACGTTGATTTTCATGTGTTATCAGCCCGCGAATTTTTGCTCCACGCTTTGCTAGCTCAGGGACAACGAGTCCGGCAAATTTACCGGCGGCACCGACGACAAGAATAGTTGAATGTGAGTGCATCATGATAGTTCTCCTTCATGTATCTTGAGTTATTCGAGGTAAAACCAGGAGACGTGCAAAAATCCATCACAGCGTACTTTTGTTCTGAAATTTGCCTTAAGAATACACGAAAAGAGGTCGCAAAAGGAGTTTTAACCTCCATTCTATGCACTTCTATGCCTTCTTCTTTTTCATTGCGAAAGTATCTGCATTGACCTGGGAAGCGGCTCTACAATGCTATGAGCTATTTTTGCACGTCTCCTAGTTCTCCCTCATCTAATTCCAAAATTTACAAATAGCCCTGAAGCATAAATTTTCCAGACAGCATTTCGCCGTTTTTCTCGAACTTTGTGCTGCCAAGCACAAGTGAAATGCATCACTTTCTGCATCATAACCATTCGTGCAGTGCTGTCAACGCGCTTCAGAAGCGGTGTCATTTTCTGCATCACAACGTTTCATTCTCTTTGCAAAAACGATAGTTTGAACACTTCTGGTGCAAAGATAGCTTAGTGAAAACAGACGTTTGTTGCAACGAAACGTTATGACGCAGAATGTGCCTGTTTTGCATGTCATTTATCGAGATGCAGCGAAGTTTTATGTATTCAGACGCGAAAAGAATTGGTTCAAACAACACTCATAAACGTCCTTTCGTAAAGAGGAGAAAAGGAAAAATGGCTTGTGAAAACATACCTTTAAGGTTCTACAAGTTTTCTGGGCTTTCTACTCTGCCCTTCATGACACCTTACGTAGCACTGGGCCTCTTTTGATCGTTACTCTGCTGGTGATAGCCTCTGTACCTCTACCCCGTATAGCTCTTATGGGAACGTCCGTGCAGAGCATTATGCTTGCCACCCCGTCTCGCGTATCCATGTTTCCATGGTGAGTAATGAAGGATACAATGCGTGCAGCACTGGGATAACTGCCTGATACCCTTGTGTGTTGAACCACTCCATCATCAGTGCATTCTCTGGATTACTTTGAATGACTTGGTCCAGTGGCTGTTCAACAAACGCGATGGGTCGCTTCATCACCCGACTGAATGTCTCGGCGAGTTCCGTCATGCTCAGTTCATCACCTGCTATTTCTAGTGCCTTGCCGACAAAGCTTGTGGGTTGCTCAAAGGCGAGTGTGGCAAAGCTCCCGATATTCTCAGTGGCAATCAACTGCAGACGCGTCTCAGGGTGCAGTGGGAAGCTAAGCGTATTTTGTTGCTTGATAAGCGTGCTAAGGCGCGCTAGGTTTTCCATGAAGAAGACCGGACGAATGATCGTTGCGGGCAGACCAAGGGCTCGAATATGCTTTTCTACTTGCCATTTGCTTTCAAAGTGCGGAATTCCACTCTCGCGCTCTGCCCCTCCTACCGAGCTATAGATGAAATGCTGGACCTGCGCTTTGTGTGCTGCGTCTGCCAGCAATTTGCCCTGGACGATCTCGCCCCCAACACCATGCTCAGCCATCGTCTGAACGCTGAAAACTCCATACACACCATCGAGTGCTTCATCTAACGATGCTGGCGTGAAAAGGTTTCCTTGTCTCAGTTCAATGTTGTGCTTTACAAGTTGCTGAGCCGTAGGCTTGTTTGGATCACGGACGAGTGCGCGTACCTTCCACCCGTGCGCATTGAGGCTACGTACAACAGCACCACCCTGTTGACCCGTTGCACCCGTTACCAGAATAGTTTTGTTCTGTTGAATATCTTTCTGCATTACTTTCACTCCGATTTTAAGCATTTCAATGTAAAAACGATATGTTCCTCATATTTGAGGAATACCCTTCTTTTCATACGTTGAAGACAACATCCCTGGTCTTGAAGGATTATGAAGGCTCAGGAATATTGTGGTTGAAGCGGAAGACATTTTTTGCATCATATCGGTCCTTGAGCTTCCGTAATCGTGAATAGGTTGCTGGAGTGTAGGCAGCCTGAGTGAGATACGGGCCAACAGTATCAACGTCCAGAAAATTGATGAGCGTTTCTCCCGTTAAGTCTGGCCGTAATGTCTGCATTATCATGTCTGTCGATTGTTTTCCCTGTTCAAGCTGATCAGGTGATAGAGCGGTTGCCATTATGTTCACATAAAAGTTTGCATGACGACAGTTGAATGCCATGGCGTCTTCAGGTTGACGAGCAAGTGCACCACCGAGTTGTCGTATCTCGACCTGGAAGATGCCAGATGTACGCTTCCCTGCGATGTCGAGAAGAGTATCGATGTCCTTGGATGCAAAAGCCTGAAATGCACTGCTGTCATTGTATAGAAAGAGTGGTGCCGCATCGTCTGGATCGTTCGAGATCGTGGCGACCTGCGAGTAGGGGATCAGGGCAAAGGTGTCAAGGAGAACTGTTCCCAATGTACGCATCGGGGAAAGCAAGGTTTCTCCTTTTGCTGCCTCTCCGTTGTAGCAGGCCATAACGAGAATTGCTGATTTCCCACTAATCGCTGGCGGAAGGGCGGGACTCGCCGGGAAATGCATGATGCGCAGAGCCGAGGTGAGTTTGTCAGGGACGGTCTCTGCCCATTTCAGATAGGCACTCAAGACATCTTTTCCCTGCTCAATTGGGTAGATCACCTGACCAGCAAAGATCTCATGAACGGGATAGAGGGCGCATTCGAGTGCAGTGATGATTCCGAAGTTTCCGCCACCTCCGCGCAGGCCCCAGAAGAGATCAGGATGAGTGGACTCGTTGGCCTGGAAGAGATCGCCATCAGCAGTCACCATTTCAACCGAGCGAATGCTGCCAGCACCTGAACCATATTGGCGTGCCAACCAGCCGATACCTCCACCAAGCATATACCCGACAACTCCAACAGTCGCCGCGAATCCATTGAGTGGAGCCAGACCATGTGCGTGCGCTGCCTTGACCAATGCATTCAACAGGACTCCTGGTTCGACTTGTGCGGTGGCTGCTTCTCCATCGATCTGTACATTGATCATGTTCGCAAAATTGATGAGAAGCGCATTGTCCGCAGGATGTGGGTGTCCGTGTCCTCCTCCTTGCACCGCAATGGGGAGATCATACTCACATGCAAAGGTGACAGCGGCTTGCACATCAGAGGCAACCGTAGGCAAGACGATGATCGCTGGATGCTGATCAAACGTCTTCGTATCCCATGTCTGACGTGCTCTCTCATATTCTTCATCTGCTGGTAGAAGCACCTTCCCTTGCAGACGCGTCCGCAGGGTTTCTATTTGCTGTGGATCGAAGGTCATCGTTGTGTATTTTCCTTGTGTGTTGCTCACGCTTTTTCTCTCTATCGCTCTATTTCAACAACCCTTTTATTCTACCTTGACGAGAGAGAGACAAACAAGACATACTGAGACATGTATTCATAGCCGTAAAGTTATTAGCGAGAGAGAAAAGAACTGTATGGACCTTCTTCAACTACGGTATTTCCAAATGGTCGCACGAACAGAGCACATAACGAGAGCTGCCCAGGAGCTTTCTATTGCTCAGCCATCGCTCAGCAAGACGATTCTGCGTCTGGAGAAAGAGATCGGTATTTCCCTGTTTGACCGACATGGACGATCTATTCGGCTCAATCAGTTCGGCAAAGCCTTTCTTGAACATATCGAAACAATATTTCGTGAATTGGAAGAAGGGCAACGCAAAGTACGAGCTATGGCTGGACTTGAGTACGGGGAGATTACGTTGGTTACAGCTTCGGTCTCCTGGCTTCCGGCTCTGTTACACCGCTTCCAAGTCCTGCACCCTTCCGTTCACTTTCACTTATCTCAGTACCCGCCCGCTGAACTACCACACCAACTCGAAACTGGAGCTTGCGACTTCTGTTTCCTATCCACTCCGCTCATGAAGCCTGGAATTCTGTGGAGACCACTACGGACTGAAGAATTTCTCCTGGTCGTTCCACCCACGCATCGACTTGCGGGACAGGAGAGTGTCCCTTTACGTGAAGTCGCCCACGAAGCCGTGGTGATTGAAAAAGTCGGCCACGGCATCCGCGACCTGATCGACAATTTTTGCCAACAAGCAGGCTTCACTCCTACTGTTTCCTATGAAATAGATGAGCCAGCAGCACTCTACGAATTCGTCAAAGCTGGACTTGGTGTGGCGATCTCACCTGCGATCATGAAGAAACAGATCAGCGAGCAAGGCTTACTCTCACTTCACCTGACGAATCCCACTTGTCAATGGACCTTTGGAATAGCGTGGCATCAAAAGCATTCTCTCTCTCAGGCGGCACATGCCTTCCTCCAGTTTATCATGGAATACTCTGCCACTCCGGAGTAAGAAGCACTTTCTGTTTTATCTTTCCCCTTTAGGGGTGACCATATCAAATGGGGAGAAACAGGTTCTAACGCAAATTTGGTGGTAGACTCATCAATGTTGATGACTGGTTAAAATATCTTTGCCGCATTCAAGCGGGCACAGATTGAAGTTACTCATCATTCTGGGTAATACCCATGAGCTTACCGCCAAATTTGCGTTAGACCCAGTATCCCTTGGCGGGGTTTGGGCATAGCGTACACAGAGGCGCATCATCTTCGGCCCGAAACTCGCGATCATGATTGGTGGCTCTGGCACGGGCTTGGGCCGACAATATGCCTCCTTGATGGAATGGTACGTTGCCCGCGAATGTCGCCTTTTCTTCTTTCCACAGGGCCTTAATGATTTGCAATGAGGAATGTCTTAAACGCTAACATCGGGTATCTCATCCTGGTTACTCTTTCGCAATGGTAACTCTGGCATAATAAGACCAAGTAGGAAGGCAACAACAGCAAGAAAGATTAAGTAAAAGTAGATGCTAGTGATGCTATTAGCAAAGGAGAGGCGAACAGCGTCCTGCACCTGTTTTCCTGCCTCACCGCTATTTTTCAGCACAGTAGCACTACTATCGCTGCCACTTTGCGTACCAGTGTTCCCATTTTTGAGTTGATTAATATCAATTGAATGTTGTGCCTGTACAGGGAGACGAGCGATTGCAGGTTCCACATTCGCTGTGATCTGAGCCGTGAGAATGGTCGCTAAAATCACACCAAAGATCGCGGCACCCAGCGATTGTCCAATTTGCTGAAAAAATTGTGTGCTTGCGGTTGCCGTTCCTACTTGCTCGTATGGCACAGCGTTCTGAATGATAATGTTGAAAAGTGGTAGTGTCATGCCTATGCCCAAGCCAAGCACAATAATACGCCACACAACATCCCATACCGTTGGGGTCGAACCAATGAAGGCAAACAATACTAGCCCGATAACAACCAGTGCTAACCCTGTGAGCACAATAGCCTTGTAGCGGCCAATACGCTGCAACAAAAACGAGGCTCCAATACTGCTAGCAACAATTGCCAACGTTTGCGGTATCAACACAAGGCCCGCCGAGGTTGCAGACACGCCAACCACATTGACCATGAAGATGGGCAAGAACAGAATCGCCACGAAAAAGGAGGCACTATTAAGCGGGGCAAGCATATTCAGGATAGCAAAAGTACGGTTACGAAACAGGTTGAGTGGAATAATTGGTGCCGTCGCCCTTGCCTCGACCAGTAAGAATAAGATGGTCGCGATTACCGCCGTTGCTAACAGGCCAAGAATAAGGGGCGAGGTCCACGGATAGAGAGTTTTATCAAGCGTCAGACCGAGCAACAATGGGGCAACGGCGACAATCAAAAGTATTGTACCTAGCCAATCGATGGAGGCACGTACACCATTTCCAAATCTTGGCATTCTGAATACAATCACCAGCAAGGCAATAATGCCAATAGGAATGTTGACGTAGAAGACCCAACGCCAGCTTAAGTACTGGGTCAGGACGCCACCCAGGAAAGGACCAATGACGCTTGAAAGGCCGAAGACCGCCCCTAATAAGCCCTGCGAACGGGCGCGTTCATTTGGCGGAAACAGGTCGGCGGGAATAGCAAAGGCGGTAGTGAGCAATGCTGCCGAGCCAATACCCTGAATAATACGAAAGAAGATCAGTTGTAGCATGTTTCCTGATAGGCCGCAGAGCGATGAGCCAAGCAGGAAGACGACAATGCCAAACAAGACGATGTTGCGCCGCCCATAGAGATCAGAGAGCTTGCCGTAAATTGGCGTCAAAGCAGTACTCGCCAGCAGATAGCCAGTCGAGACCCATGCCAACAGGTCGATACCGCGAAATTCAGCAACAATTGCTGGTAATGCGGTTGCTACAATTGTTTGGTCAAGGGCCGCTAGAAACATGCCTAGGAATACGCCAAGCAGTATAATCGTCTTTGTCCTGCTCGATAACGTTTTTGTATAGTCTATACGCTCCACTTGTGGAGCCGTCGTTATATTTGTGATTGTCATTATGTACTCTCCTACAGTGTAGTACCCTTTGTAGGGACCGATGTATCACGTCCTTCTCCCTCATTGATTACCGAGGAGGCTTGGATAGCAAGCCGCCACACATTTGACCATCGCAAGATCATCAGGCTGAAATGAACTCGCGTGCAAAAAAGCGCAGCGTATCCAATTGCAAGACATTGGGAAAACCGATTATCACTTCCTGGACACCAATAGCTTCTAGCTCCGCGAAGCGTTAGTGTAGCGTTAGTGTAGCGTATCAGGAGTGCCAATCAACGCGCCAGCCCGCACGGAACGTCCCTGGGGGATTTTCGCCCTGGCCTGCTCATCAGTTTCGCCGATGGCACAGGCCAGCGTTACAGTACGATGTATGCTTTCATAATCACGTCCAGCGCTCTCGCAGTGAGCTTTGAGCACAGAAAATTTCTGCTCAATCGTCTTTAAATCGCCGACCACCTCACTGCTGCTCGGACGTCTTGCTACCGAGGCCGGCTTGCCCGGCGGTGTCCTATCCGTCGTCGCCGGCAGGTGGGCGCGCCGCTGGCCGAGCACCCGGTCGTGCGGCGCATCGCGAGGCAGCGCTGCTGACTTCAGCCCATTTGTACCGCGTCGTCCCGACCATGTCGTCGAATACGTAGTTGTCGACACGAGGGATGGCTTCATCAGCTACGAGACCGGAAGCGCGGCCTTTAGCCGATTACCAGCACGAGCCTGCCTCGAACGTGCCCGTACTCACTGACACGGTGCGCTTCCGAAATCTCGTCGAGTGGGTAGGTTCGCTCGACGGGAAGCCAAAAGCGCCCGGCTTCGATGAGTGCTCCTATTTCGGTAAGCGCGTGAAAGGCGTTGCCTTGATAGCCATTGCTGAAGCGCACCTCGTGCTGTTTCGCTCCGTCGATGTCGGCGAGTGTCACCACGTTCTGCGGGCCGCCGGCGAGATCGATCAACTCGGGTAGCACGCCACTTCCGGCGACGTCGAGCGCGGCGTCGACGCCATCGGGCGCGAGGGTGCGGACTCGTTCGGCCATGCCTTCACCGTACGCCACGGGCTCTGCGCCGAGGAGTCGAAGGTAGTCGTGGTTGGCGGTACTGGCGGTGCCGATCACGCGCGCGCCGCGGGCGACGGCGAGCTGAACGGCGGTGCTGCCGATCCCACCTGCGGCGCCGTTGATGAGCAGGGTGATTCCACGGCCGACGCTGAGTTCGTCCAGGCTGCGCGTGGCCGTTTCGAGCGCGACGGGGAGGCCGGCGGCGTCGACGAAACCGAGGGACGGCGGGATCGGCGCCCGATAGGTCAGCAGTGCCAGTTCGGCCGCTCCGGCACCATCGTCGGAGACACCGAATACCCGGTCACCGACAGCGACATCTGTAACACCTTCTCCGACCTCGTCGACGACGCCCGCGACGTCGTGACCTGTCGTCTGCGGCAGCCCTGCGCCGAAGTTCAACAGGCCCTTGCGCAGCTTCCACTCGGTCGCATTGATGCCGGCCGCATGTACGACGATCCGGATCTGTCCGGGACTAGGATGCGGGTCGGGAAGATCCACGATCTCGAGGACCTCGGGACCTCCGAACCGGCTGAATTGCGCTGCATTCATAATGTCGCCTCCATAAAGGTTGCTCGATCAATGTTGTTATCGCCCAGCCACATTGGCCAGCCAAACTGAACAGTTGTCATGTGTAGAACTCTCTCTTCTTCATTTCAATTGGAACAAAAACACACTTGTGCGTTTTATAATCATCTTTTTCATCATAAAGCAGATTTGTAAACACAATTTAAACTGTAGGTGCATAAACAGAATGCGCACTCTATGGAGGCTAGACATCCGCCTGCATTGGCTGGATCGGTAAAAAAATGAAGAAGGTTGTGCCAGCGCCAGGAGTACTTTCTACTTTGATGTCGCCGCGATGCATCTCTACGATCTTTTTGACAATGGAGAGTCCTAACCCGTTGCCTTCCTTTGAGCGCTGGCGTGCCTGATCTGCTTTGTAGAACCGTTCAAAGATATGGAGCTGATCTTCCCGAGCAATACCGATTCCGCTGTCACGAATGGTACACGTAATGGTTTCGTTGTGCCGCGAAAGTGTGATGGAGATGCTGCCGCCGGGAGGCGTAAATTTGATGCTGTTGTGAAGGAGATTGAGCCAGACCTGGTTGAGGAGACCTTCATTAGCGGTGATGGTAACTTCTTCCAGAGACACATCCATGTCAAGCTCCTTCTCCGTCCACTGCGGTTCGCAGGTCAGGATCAGGTTGCGGAGCTGCCGGTCCAGGCGATAAAGCTTCGGCTCGAATTTGACCTGTTCCGCTTCCAGAGAAGCCAGTTTCAACAGGTTATCACTCAGCTTGGAGAGCCGTCTGCATTCCGTCTCGATAATGTGCAGGTAGTGATTTCTCTTTTCAATGCTGAGGGTGTCGCTGTGCAACGCCTGTGCGAAACCGTTGATGGAGGTGAGCGGCGACTGAATTTCGTGCGACACATTGGAGATGAACTCCTGGCGCATGGTCTCCATCTGATTCAATTCCTGTGCCATACGGTTGACGCTCTGGACTAATTCGCCAAGCACGCTATTGCTCTGGAAGTTAAGATCAAGGATATTCCCGACGTGAACGCTAAAATCTCCCGTAGCTATTCTCGCCAGCGCATCAATAATCGGCCCATACATCCTCCTCTCTCCTCCCCTGCGCTGTGCTGGAAGGAAGAGGCGCGACACCAGGTCGGTGACCAGGCCGAACAAGAGGATGCTTCCCAGGAGATTGATGATTTCTGCCACGAGAATGGGAGGAGTGAAGCCGATGATGCTATAGAGCTTGGCGGTTCCCAAAAAGGTGATGCTGAACATCAGGATTAAACAGAGCACCAAATACCCAAGCCACAGGGCAATCACGAGTTTTGGATGAAGTTTCAAGGAGCGACCTCCACGCGGTACCCCAGCCCACGAATTGTTTTGATACGGAAGGAATAGTGATGTTCCGGGAAGCGCTCGCGCAGACGGTTGATGTGGACATCCAGTGTACGCTCGTTCCCTTCAAAATCGTAGCCCCAGATATCTTCAATTAACTGGTCACGAGAAAGTGTTCTGCCTAGGTTGCTTGCCAGCTTAAAGAGCAGTTCAAACTCTTTGAGGGGGAGCGTGAGGCGTTCGCTGTGTGCCGTGACCTCATAGGTTTTACGGTTCATGCAAAGGTCTCCGATCTGCACTGTCTGAGAGGTAGCGATGCGATAGCGTTTCAAGAGCGCCTTCACCCGCGCAATCAGTTCGAGGGGTTCAAATGGCTTGACCAGGTAATCGTCGGTTCCCAGTTGGAAGCCGCGTACCTTGTCGTTGGTCTCGCCTTTAGCCGTGAGCATGAGCAGGGGGGTATCATCATACTGGCGTATCTGGGAACACAGCTCCCAGCCATCCATATTGGGCATCATCACGTCGAGGATCACCATATCCACTCTGGTCGTGGCAAGTGTAGAGAGCGCCATCACGCCATCAGCAGCTTCACAGGTATCGAAGCCTTCCTTTTGCAGGTACACGCGAATCAGTTCCCTGATATGAGGATCGTCGTCAACAATTAAGATTTTGCTCATCAGTTGCTCCCTGTAAACCTTTCTCCTCGCAGCCTCACATATATACCTACATCTATACTCAAGACAGAATGTACAAGAAAGATACACCATTTTTTTAAACGGAATGTAAACAGGAGGGATGAACACGTTTTTCTGCAAAAGAGATAGCCAGGAAACAGGTCTGCTAAGAGGAGAACTGCACCTGGCTCAGACGCGTGTGCGCCAGCAATTTCTGTGCATTTCCGTAGAACAGCTTCTGACACACCTCTGGCATAGAAGACGTTCCTTTCCTCATTAAGCTACTTACTACTTGTTAGGTAATAGACGGTGAAAAAGAAGGATTGTCAAGAGGGACGACGAAGACACATCACATCCCTTTTGCATTCAACTCCCATTCGGTTCCATGCTTCAACCATCGCACCTCACCAGATGGAGGAGGTGTCAACCGTCTCTGATGAGAAGGAAACGTGACGGCTTTCGTATGGGACTGCACCGTTCTCATTGCGCCACATTCAGGGCATCCTACCACATGGACACCTGTTTGCTCAAGACGCTCTGGCGCAAGACCCGCGACCCCCGAAAAGGAACACTTGAGGGCAGTGTCCTCGGTTCTCCCATTTCCCACTGGGTCACGACGGGCTGCTCGCTCCCCAACGCGGTGCGTAGACCGTTTCTTTGCTTCTTGAGGTGTACCATCTGAGGGCGATGATTCGCTGCTCAAGGCATCATGCATCTCGCGAGCCTGAGTGACAGGAGACTTTCGCAAGAGTTCTTCTAATTGCTGATGTGATCTTGCCCCGCCTTTGTGGAGGAGGAAAATCTTCGGATATACTGTTTCACAAGGAGAAGAAGAACCATGGGCAAGAGCCAAAAGACCTACACCGCCGAGTTTAAGCGAGAAGCCGTGCGACTGGCTCAGACGAGCGGAAAGTCCATCGTACAAGTCGCCCGAGAGCTAGGCATTTCAGATACCTCTATTCATCAGTGGCGTAAGGAGCTGACCGAGCATAGTCAAGAGGCGTTTCCAGGTAGTGGACATCAAACGGCACGAGGCGCGAAGAAGTTCGTCGTCTCAAACGAGAACTGGAGATCGTCAAGCAGGAGCGTGATATCTTAAAAAAAACAGTGGGCATCTTCTCGCGAGGCCAGTAGTGCGGTATCAATGTATTCACGATCACCAGCATGAGTACACGATTACTACCCTGTGTCGTGTGCTGCAAGTGTCAGTCAGTGGATATTATGCGTGGCGCAAGCGGCGACCAAGTCAGCAGAGTCGAGAAGATGCCCAGATTGCCCAAGAGGTTCGACAAGCATTTCAGGCCAATCGGCAGGTGTATGGGAGTCCTCGCATTCATGCAGAGTTGCAAGCGCACGGGCGACGTTGTGGACGCAAACGCATTGCCCGGCTGATGCGGGAACTCCAGCTGAGTGCTCAGCGTCCCCGACATCGCACCATCACCACTCGGCGCGAAAAAGGAGCTGAGGTGGCTGAGAACGTATTGCAACGAGACTTTCATGCCGAAGAACCGAACCGCAAATGGGTTACCGACACGACCTACATTTGGACGGCAGAAGGATGGCTATACCTGGCCGTTGTGCTTGACCTGTTTTCTCGCATGGTTGTAGGATGGAGCATGGCAGCTCTTCAAGATGCAACACTGGTTGAGCAAGCCCTGCAAATGGCACTAGCGCGTCGTCGTCCACAAGCTGGCTTACTGCATCATTCCGATCGTGGCAGTACCTACACTAGTGGGAGCTATCAAGCCATCTTGAAGCACGAAGGAGTACAGATGAGTATGAGCGGGACGGGCAACTGTTACGACAATGCAGCTATAGAGAGTTTTTTCCATAGCTTCAAAGGGGAATGCATTGACCGTAAACACTTCCAGACGCGAGAGCAGGCTAGGCAAGCCACGTTCGATTACATTGAGTGTTTCTACAATCGCACTCGAAGACACTCAACATTAGGCCCTTGAGTATTAACGGAACGAAATACAACGCTAAGGAATTTGACGTTCATTTGCCTGTACTTATTTTTTAAGAGGGGTATTTGCAAGGGGGCCGTGGCATTTGAGGTGAGGCAACGTGGAGGAGATGAGAGATGGCTGGCAAAATACTGGTGGTACCTTATCAGCCAAAGAAAGTACTTGGAGAAGAACAACCCCTATAGACCGACTTCTTCTTGCGCGGTTTCTACACTCTCCTCGGGTTCGGTCTCTTCTAGGTCGCGTAAGGGATGAAAGGCACCTTGACGAACCTCGTCTGAGAGGGAAAAGGTGTAGCGACCGAGCAGATTCACATGATCGTAGCCCAGTGGTGAAAGGCGTCCGATATCCTCGGACACAATAGTCATCCCTCGCTCACGCATATCTTCCAACGCACGATCCATATATAAAGTATTCCAGAGCACAATCGCGTTGACGACAAGACCCAATGCTCCTAGCTGCTCCTCTTGTCCCTCTCGATAGCGTTGCCGCACCTCGCCTTTTTGTCCAAAGAAGGTCGCTCGTGCCAAACTATGACGACTTTCCCCTTTATTCAGTTGGATCAGGATACGGCGTCTGTACGATTCGTCGTCAATATAGGAGAGTAAATAGAGCGTCTTTGCAATTCGTCCCAGTTCTCCAATCGCTCGTGCCAATGTTGACGGACGTCCTCCCCCTTGCAAACTCCGTAACAACTCGGTTGCATTGACCGTTCCCAAGGTGAGCGATCCTGCGACTCGTAAGAGATCATCCCAGTTCTGACTGATCAGGTTCATGTCAATGGTATGACGCGCCAAACCATCGAGCACCCCATAGTTAGCTTTCGCATCAATTCGCCAGAAGCGAGACTCGCCGAGATCCGCTAAGCGCGGACTGAATTGATAGCCAAGCAGATGGAATAACCCAAAAATAACATCGGTGTAGGACGCGGTATCCGTCATTAGCTCTTTCGGGCGTAGACTGGTCTCTTGATTCAACAACCCTTCTAGCACAAATAAGGAATCTCTGATCGTTCCAGTGACCACAATATTTTGAAAGCCACTAAACTGGTTCGAGGTGTAATTGATGAGGGTAATACCACGCCCTGTCCCAAAATATTTGGGATTGGGTCCTGCATTGAGTGTTCTCAGGGGAACAAGAAACCGTAATCCATCAGCACTAGCAACCTCGCCACCACCCCATGCTTGTGCGAGTGCAATGTGTGCTTGAGCAGCAACGAGCCGTGCATTGGCACGTGAAAGCGTCTCAGGTCGGATATAGTTCTGCTGAACATACGAGAGCCGATCTCGTTCTAATGCAGGAATACCCTTGCGGACGAGAGGAGACAACCCTATGTTACAGGCTTCCGCAATGAGAACTGCACAAATACTTGTTGAGAGGTCTTCGATACGAGAACGTCCTTCGCTCATGTGGGAAAATTCTGTGGTGAAGTTGGTACGAGCCTGGATTTCCAGCAGAAGTTCTGGCAAATCTATGTTCGGCAAGCGTCGAGCAACGCGGTGCCGCAAGAGACGCAAACTCTCCGGTTCCTCAACCTTGTCGAGTGCCGTGAGGACTAACCTCTCCTGTTCCTGCCCTGCTTTGTTTTTGACCTTCTCAATCCGAACAGCAGGATTGGGAAAGCGGGCAGCAGTGCTTCGATACGCTTCATCGAGTTTGCGTGCAAGGTCATCCAGTTCCATTTTTGACTCAGCCTTTCTTCCTAACGAGTGACAGATGGTTGGTCGAGCAGTTTCCCATGCCTGCCCCGTTAACAGTTTTGCTCGTGGATCACCCCACCGCACACTCTCGCCTACAAAGACATCATGACGACGCACGGCCTCTTGTAGACGCGACATCACACAGAGCGTGTAGTAGCGACGGTCAATAGACTGTCCTGGTGGGGCAACGTAGCGTTTCCAACTGACTGGAACCACCTGCATTGGGGCAGCGGAAAGGTCTGGCTGTTTGCGGCCTTCCAGGTCCTTGAGGAAGGCGAGGGCATCAAGCACAGGCTTTCCTGCCTCGTTGCTTGTCCATTCAATGGTTCGCAGCAGGGAGGGAAGGAAGCGACGGATCGTCGGGTAGCGTTCCACCACTTCTTTGTAATAGTTATCATCAGCGGGGCGTGCAATTTCATAAATGGTAACGACCGCCTCGGCAATCTTGGTCTGTTTCTCTGTGAGCAAGGTGCGTATTTGTTCATTAGTCCATTCCGGCGTGATCACTTTCTCTGCTTGCTCCGCAAGATACAAGGCTGCTGCATCCAGGTCGCGAAGTGTGCGTAGGCGTTCTTTACGGCCTGTACGGACAGAACGTGCCAGCAGATCACGCATAAGTATATCCAAAACATCCAGCGCATCATCTTGTGCAGTAACAGAAAGGAGACGTGCAAAGGAGACTAAGGTGGCCGTGCGGCGATCCTCAGAGAGACTCGCAATGTTCTGGGCTTTCGTCGTCACTGCGTAGTGCGCCAAGGCTTTGATGCGGCCTGGTGGTACACGGCTCAGATCAAGGGAACTGACATCAAGCGTGCGTACTTCACTCAAGCGGGAGAGTGCCTGGACCAGCACAGGTGCGCTCGCTCGCGTTGGGGAGCGGCGGAGGCGTTCGAGATTGGTGATACGAGACACTCCAGCAGGTGCCAGTAATCCCTCTAAGCGGTGCTTCTGTTCAGGAGGAGCTGCCGTACTGACCCGTTGCCAAAGTCGCTCTGCTACTCGATCACGCAGCGAAGCGATCAGACGGGTAAGTGTGGTGACGCCAGGCAGCAGAACTTTCTTGTCCAGAAGCCAAGCCGTTGCCAAATCAAAAAGGACACTAGGTCGCTCGTTCCCAACCCAGGCACGCGCGTAGAGAAAGCGCATGAGAGCAAACCCTCCCTGCGGGGACGACCACTCGTTGTAGCCGTACTTCTGTCGGATTTCCTGAGCATGGTCTTGATGGGTCTGGACACGTTCGGCATACCGCGTAATACAGTGTGGGTCAGCAATGGCGAGTTGGGAAGCAATATAGGTAATGACGCCAGTGGGAACATTGACAGGGTCAGAAAGAAAGGTATCTAAGAACCGGAGTGTGCCGATCTGCACTCCAAAGCCAAGACGGTTGTGCTCTCCACGGCACTGAGCAATCAGCACTCGATCCTCATCATCAAGGTGAAAGTAGCGAGCAAGTTGTTCTGGCGACGGTTCACCCACATACTGTCCATAGCGTTGCTCTTGTTCTTCGGTCAGATAGTCAACAGGCATAGCTGTACTTCTCCTTCTCTTGGCGATACCTGCACACTCCAAAGACGGAGTGAACGTACAGAGAGAGCTCTCAAGTGTTTTTGGGTCAAGGTCACCATCTCCTTTTTTTAGGTCATCCTGGTGAAGCGTCACTGCTTCTTCAGTCAGGTCGCGTTCTTTTTCTCTCCATGTGTGTTTCCTCCGCCTCTTTGTCACGCAGTGTCTCATTGAAACGGACGCAAGAGGCAGAGAAGGTGAGCCCAAGCTCCTCTTTCCACACGTTTGTACAGAAGTGTTCTCTTCTCCCAGGGACGGGATTCTTACTATCATTGCGCCATTTGTCTCTCCATCCTGCTCCCAATCATTGGTCCGAACCGCTTCCCATTCTCCAGCTGGTTTCTGTAGGACCGGAAGGCAAAAGATCGGTACTGACCATTTGCTCACGCAACCTGTCCACTTGTTCGGTCATGACCTGTGCCATCGTGCCTTGCTGCGGCTTGGCAATCCAGCGCATCTTTGAGGAGACGAAGAGTTCTTTCAGATAGGCAAACGAGAAGCCCTCGGTCAGGTCACTGATCGTGTTTCTCTCTTCTTCTGCAAGACGTAACGCAGGTTTAAGTGCCTCATTCCAGAGGGCAACATATGCCTCGCGCTCGGCTCGTTCTGGGAGGCCAAAGGGATATTTACGATCAAAACGGCTTGGACGCTCAAGAATGGCAGGGTCAAGCCGCTCTGGGTGATTCGTTGTGGCAAGCGTCAGGATGCCGATATTGGCAGCGAACCCATCCAATTCGTTCAGGAAAAACGAACGATTTTGTGCAGTGAGAAGCGAGTCGAGATCTTCTAACACAAGGACACACGGCGTACTTCTGCGTGCACGATCAAAGACCTGACGGATATTGAGCTCATCGGCACTTGAGCTACGAGGATCGCGAAAGTTCTTGACATACAGGCAGGGATACTTCAGTGTGTTGATGAGTGCCTTGAGCGTGTGCGTCTTGCCATTGCCAGCAGGGCCGACGAAGAGCAGACCACGTTTCCAGGGAATGTCGTGTTCGTCATAGAGGTCACGCGACTGAAAAAACTGCTCTACATCCTCGCGAATTTCCTGCTTGAGATCGCCCCGTAAGATGAGGTTGTCGAAGGTCGAGTTTTTGATATCTTGAAAGAGATGCTCGTCTTTGTGCCAACTTCCATTCTCGAAGACCAGCACCTCGGAGCGAACCTCCATGTTCCACGAGCAGACGGCGGCGAAGAAGTTTCGTGCAATTGTTTCTGTCTCGGCAAGGAGCCAGAAGTGATTTTTGTTCACTCCATAGCCTTCAATAGTGAGAATGAGTACTTCAAGGGTGTGGCCTTGCCATTCTACGTCAAACCACGCTTTATTTATTACATCTCCCGTTGCACCTTCTGTGTCTTTCTGTGCCGTCGCAAACCGATCAACTGCAATCCCATTGATGGTCGTGACTCCGTAGCGCATCCTCATCATCTTCTGATGAGGATGCATCCTCATCTCTGGCTCTGGCCCTTGCCAGTATGTTGACATTTGATTATAGAGAAATGTCTTGTGTGTAAGGGTACAATGTCCCGCCGCCGCATAGCCATCAACATTGAACATCTCCATCTCCCCTTCGACTAACGCCCTGTCGGGAAAGAGGGTGAGAAGGTATTGGCTCATATGGTAGTCAATAGCAGTGGCGGGTAGCAGTAACCTCTCGCTAATAAGCTGTTCTTTATTCATGTCTGTAGACTCCTGAGTGTATCACTTGTCGTAGAACATCCCACTCTTCTCTAGGAGTGGAAACGGCAACGGATAGAGAGGTCTTTCTCTCTCGAAGGGTGGTGAAACACATGCTATGTGCTATTTGAGGTGATGCCTTTGATACCAACCCTTGAATAGTCAAGCTGTTTCGTATGAATTAGTTTGTTATGTCTCGGCGAATGCTCACCCACAGCGAGAGTGCAATGAATACGATGAGATATCCAATCAGCACAAACAAGGCATGCAGGATTGACACTGCCGAGGGTGGGTTAACAAAGAAGTAGGGGTCACGAGTAAAGTAGTTCGTTTGGCTGTGGAGCAATATACCGATGTTGTTACTGATAAAGTAGTCTGGTATGGCCTTCAAAAAATTCGCAACGAGACTAGGAGGAAGGAGATTAAGCACTCCTGACAGGACGTTTTCGAGAACAAGCCAGATAAGAGCACCTGCAACACCTACTACCGTTGCACGTCCTAGTGTTGCCAGGAAGAGCGCAAGCATGGTACAGACGAACAGACCGAATAGTGCTATAAGTGGGTAGAACAAGACATGAAGCCAGCCACCATGCTGCAAAAAATCCAGGGAAGTTGCTATTCCCGAAGGGAGGGTAAGCAGTGCGCCTACCGCAAGCCCTGTCAGGACCATTATAATGAAGCCCAAGATGATACAGAGGAGCAGTGCGCCTATCTTGCTGAGAAGAAACTGAGTGCGAGTCGGGCCACGCGTTAACACAAGGCGCACAGTTCCACCGCTATATTCGCCACCAACAATAGTTCCCGCAAGAATAACGAGCAGAATCGTTCCCACAAGCATTGTGACGCTGATAGCATTGAAGAGCGAACCAGGAAGATGGAGCGGTGCAAAGTTGTCAAGGAGCACAACTTGCTTCACTTTTTGGGCTTGCACGAGTTCCTGCTGTGTTGGTGGATGATTGATGCAGGTTCGACCTAACGATGGCTCTCGTTGACCTTGTATGTCTCGTACTGAACATTGATGGAGCGAGCCGTATGTCAGTACGGAAGTATTTAAAGCAACAAATGCATTGATCGAGAGGAACAAGAAGGCACTTATCATAACAAACAGCCCAATACTAGTGAGGGTTTTTGATAGCACACGCCGCCGTATTTTGTACATCTCTACACCGATGAGTCGGAGCAGGGTGTGAACAAAGCCTTGTTGTCCCATGACGACGGTATTAGTACGAGTTGGTGCTGCAATGGCGATAGACTGCTGTCCTTGTGGTATGTGTGGAACTGTACTCATCTCTGACCTCGTTTTCTTTCAAGAGTTGCTCTTGAATTAACCTACTGTGTAACATGTGCTATTGTTGATTCTGGTGTTGCTGTCAACCGAAGAAAGACATCTTCCAGGCTTCCCTCGTGCGGGTGCAACTCTGCTACTAAGAAATTTTGATGTGCGAGGATTGCATTGATTTCTGCTGATCGTGCAACGGGAGCCTCGATCAAGAGCAGAAGCTGATTCTGACGATTGCGCTCGACACTGACGTGTCGTATCCAGTTGGCTCCCTGAGACTTCAACTGCAGGAGAACATGTTGAGCGGCGAGTGTTGCGTCTTCCTGCGTCAAGCGAATCTCGATCTGCTCACGCTCTCTCAGCAGTTCGCTCACTGTACCTTGCGTGACGAGATGCCCTTTTTGTAGAATCGCTACGCGGTTACAGACATTCTGTATTTCGTACAGAATGTGGCTTGAAATGAAAATGGTTTTCCCAAGTGAGGAAAGTCGTTGAATAAGCTGGCGCATCTCAAACACTCCTGCTGGATCAAGACCGTTGGTTGGTTCATCGAGCAACACCAGCTCTGGATCGGTCAGAAGGGCGGCGGCGATCCCCAAACGCTGCTTCATGCCAAGCGAATACGTGCGATAGGCGAGTTTTGCAGAGGATTGTAAATCAACAATTTCCATGACTTCGGCAAAGCGATGGTCGTTGACAGCACCAGAAGCCATGCCAGAAGTCGAGGCAATCACGCGGAGATTGTCCACACCAGAGAGATACGTATAGAAAATGGGCGTTTCTACAATCGCTCCAAGCCGTTGCAGAATGGCAGGAAGGTGAAATGCATTGTCCATGCCGAACAGCATTGCACATCCTGTCGTTGGGCGAATCAAGCCGAGTAACATACGAATAGTGGTGGTTTTCCCTGACCCGTTGGGTCCAAGAAACCCAAACACGTCACCACGCATCACCTGTACATCCAGAGCATTGACGGCAACATGGTTTCCAAAAGCCTTAGTAAGTTTGCTGGTCCTGATGATGGTGGACTCATCATAGTGGGAAGAGGTCCTGTTCACTCTCATCTCCTTCTTGTACACTTTTCTGTCTTCTCTGCGAGAAGTATAGTTTTTCCTATTGCACTGCACTACGTCTGTTTTGCCACTGTCATTTCCGACAGTGGCGGAAACGACAGTCTCGAGTCGAGAAGGAGGGATGGTATACTTACAAGAAATCACAAGGAATGCCTGATGGAAGGAAAAGACTATGAAATATGTGCGCCGTGTTCATCCGCTCTGCTGGTTCTTGCTTGGAATATTTGGCTTCATAATTTTTGGTTTAAATTATCTGATGTGGCAGAATGTCTTTTCATCGACAGGGTTCATCACATGGGTAAATTTCACCGTACTGATTAATGCTCTTTTGCTCTTGCATGTAGGAATTTACGTAGTAGAGTTACATGTAAAGACACGACAAGGATTGTACTGGCTCTCCCTCTTCGTACAGCTAGGACTCATTCTACAGCTTGCACAACTTACCATGTTTATGCCACTCATCTTTGTTCTTCTCGCTATACTCCTCATACATACGACTGTTATGCTGAGACGAATGGGCGGTTCCCTCGCGTGGTTACTCCAGCAGGAGCAGGGTTCTCATGAACAGACCAAAGACCTCTTACGAAAACTCGATAGTGCCCATGCTCAATTGTCTACCTATGCCCTACGTGTTGAGGAATTGACGATGATTACTGAGCGCCAGCGGATTGCTCGTGACCTGCATGATACGCTGGTGCAAGGGGTTGCAGGGTTACTCATGCAAATGAACGTTGTACAAACACACTTGCAGCACCAGAGGGCGGAACGAGCACAAGAGATTCTGGAGCAGGTGATGGCGGCGGCACGTGATACGCTGGCTGATGCTCGCTGTGCCATTGGAGAACTACGTACCGCGTGCATCCGTCCCAATGATCTCGTTGAGGTCGTCCAAGAGGAAATCAGCCGTTTTCGTGCAACAACACAGGTTTCTTGTATCATTGATATTGCCTTGCTTTCGAGGACACCAGCTCCGTTCTGCGAACACGTGTTACGTACTATTACGGAAGGATTGACCAATGTCGCTCGTCATGCCCACGCACAGACAGTGCAAATACACGTGACCCAGTGTGGGGAAGTCCTTACCGTAGAAGTATGCGATGATGGTATTGGTTTTAATCCCGCAATCACTGACACACAGATTGGACGGTATGGGTTGCTTGGAATGCGCGAACGTGCGAAGCTGATTGGAGGTCATGTAGAGATGAAGACGGTAAGCGGTGTGGGGACAACGTTACGGTTCCACCTTCCTATCCATTCAGGGCAGCAGCAGGAAGGAGTGAGCGCATGCCTCAGCCCATTCGGGTCGTCATCGCCGATGACCATTTGATGGTTCGCAAGGGACTTCGACTGATGCTCGAAGAGGCGGGAGGAGACATCGAACTTCTCGGTGACGCGGCAGATGGAGCAACCGCTGTTGTTCTAGTAGAACAACTCCAACCGGACGTGGTAGTAATGGATATCCGCATGCCAGAAATGGATGGGATAGCAGCACTCAAACGCATTCATGCAGCGTGGCCGCACATTGCTGTCCTTCTGCTAACAACCTATGACGAAGACGATCTCATACTGCAAGGGCTTCAGGCTGGAGCATGTGGGTACATGCTCAAAGATACTCCACTGGAGAAGCTGCTCGATGCTATCCGCACTGCGGCGCGAGGAGATGTGCTGATCCAGCCTGAAATCATGGCTCGTCTCCTCTCGTATACGAGTTCAGCGTCCCGTGCCACATCTTCACCCTCATCTGCTGCTCTCTCCGGCCCGATGGAACTGACCAAGCGTGAACGGGAGGTTTTGACGGGTGTAGCGCAAGGCGAACGGAGCAAGGAAATCGCGCTACGGCTTGGTATTACAGAGCGCACGGTTCGAGCCTACTTAACGAACATCTATACCAAGTTGAACGTAGACTCTCGCTCATCAGCTGTCGCGGTTGCTGTTACTCATGGCCTCCTCTCGTAAGAGGACGAGGAGCAGTGAGGTGAAAGAGCAAAACCTTAGCGTTGTATTTGGGGTCACTAGATTGGCAGGGGCAGAACATACTCTAAAGCGACAGAATTGGCTTAATGTAACTGTTTTTACTGCAAAAAAAGAGAAAAACGGAACCTTGAAAGCTCTTCAGGTCAGCAGAACCTTTTCACCCATTGAGCTAAAGCCGCCTGTAGAGAGCATCTATTGCTTAGAGTATGTTCTGCCCCTGCCAATCTAGTGACCCCTATCAGGACAGAGATGAACAAGCATAGGGCGAGATTGAAACATCTGCTGGGACTTTTGAAAATGTGGAGGACGCTGTAGCGTATTTTCACAACGAATTTGTTCCTTATCTGGATGAGGTGAAACGACTAGTAGCAGAAGCCAAAGTGATACAATTTGAATGACAGCAAGAAAAATAGTATTGAGGAGATACCTATGGCACGTATTCAAATGGGTTGGACAATTCCCAACGAACCGCTTAAACGAGAAACACGCGGAGCTTTTCTAGCCACGATCAATCAAGGCTTCGATATTATTAAGGGTCATTTCGACTCGGCATGGCTTACCGATCATCTTCAATTCGACGATGAATCGTTTCTCGAAGGATGGACTGCGCTCACCTATCACGCGGCACAGCATCCTGAGTTCGACTATGGGCATGCGGTGCTGTCTCAATCGTTCCGCAATCCTGCGTTGCTCGCGAAGATGGCGACGACCTTGCAATACTTGAGCGATGGGCACTTTATTCTGGGCATTGGTGCAGGTTGGAAAGAGGACGAGTATCAAGCGTATGGCTACGATTTTCCGACAGCAGGGGTACGTATCGAAGAGCTAGAGGAGACGCTGCAAATCGTCAAAGCTCTCTGGCATGAGAAGCAGGCAACCGTCGAAGGTAAGCATTATCAGGTCAAGAATGCATATGCTGAGCCGAAGCCTGATCCAATGCCAACGATTATGATTGGTGGCTCTAAGCCGCGTATGCTCCGTCTGATAGCGCGTCATGCTGACTGGTGGAATGTGTCGTGGACAGGTATTAAGGACTATCGTTCGCAGGTCGAAGAGTGCGAACGCGCCTGTGATGCCGTTGGTCGAGATAGTGCGACGTTGCGCCGTACATGGTTCGGTGGCTGTCTGTGCGCTCCAACCGAGGCTGAGGTACAGGGGTTGAATGTAGGGGGAATGAGTTCCGCGAACGCTTTTGTTGGTACACCTGCACAGATACTAGAGCAGATGCAACCGTTTCTTGACCTCGGCGTTGACTATTTCATGCTGAACTGCGGCGGCTTCCCTGAACTGACAACGCTTGAGACGCTCGTCAACGAGGTGCTACCAGTGCTTAATCGCGATAGAGAATGACCCACTCACAAAAACAGTATCGTTGTCGGCTTGATTGGGGACGACATGGGACTCAACGAGCGGTAGAACGCAGCGATGTGCTTGTTATCGTCGATGTACTCAGCTTCTCCACTACAACGGCTACCGCCATGAGTTATGGCGGTATCATTTATCCTTGCACACAAGATGAGGATACAGGAGCGTTCGCACGGCGTATTGGTGGAGAAGCGGCGGTACATCACCGTCGAGACGTACCAGAAAAAGGGCGTTTCTCGCTTTCGCCAAGCACCTTTGTAGACAGCGAGCCAGGAACAAGAGTTGTAATCGCTTCACCCAATGGCGCAACCTGTAGCCGTTATGCGCGTCAAGTACCTTATCTGTTTGTAGAAGCATTAGTCAATGCTCAAGCTGTAGCAATGGCTGTTTCACAGGTAGTTGAAGAGCAGCAATTGAATGTGACTGTTATTGCCTGTGGTGAACGTTGGAAGGAACCAACAGAGGATGGAACATTACGGGTTGCGGTTGAGGATTATCTAGGTGCAGGTGCTATTCTATCTTATCTGAGGTTAGAAAAGTCGCCTGAAGCGCGTATATGTGAGGGCGCGTTTTTGCATGTGCGTGATGATCTTGCGAATGTGGTATGGGAATGCGAGAGTGGGCGCGAACTGCGCGAAATGGGTTTTGGGGGAGATGTTCAGCATGCAGCGCAGTTGAATGTGTATGATGTTGCACCGATTATGAGTGGAGACCACTTAAAAAGATTCACGATGGAGCAGGATAGATAATTTTCCCGTTCTCCACTTTAAGAAAAGGGGTAAGTACGTGTAGTTTGGCTGTTTTTTTGCTTTGAATATCTAAAACTTCCCAGTTCTGTACTATGAGAGCGTCGGCAACGAGAGAGCGATGGCAACGCCACGGTACCGCTTCGGCGCACATAATGGCGACTCTTTGTTGCTCCGCCAAGGATTTTAGTTCCTGCAAGCCCTCTTGAAATGCATCGGTTGCCATATAGTCTGCGTAACCGCGAAAAGACAGATTTTCCCAGCCAGTGTTGATAGAGTCCTTTGTTGTATGACGCAACCCTCCTACCCACGGGATGCACAACGAGGTTGCAAAACTGAACAAGGAGAGAGGAAAACTGGCAAACGGAGAAGAAATGTGCCTCCCTGGAAAGGAAAAGAGTTGTTGATCTTTTCCAGACAAGGAGGACACCTTACCAGTATGACGCAATCAGCCGTAACCATCCAGATTACCCCCGTCTCAGCTCCCTCAACACCATCCTGGCCTCTTAGGCCCGTCGGAGAAATGGTAAATGTCCTCTCAAGTGGGCAGGTTTGGCCCTCCGACGTAAGCACTTGCCCTCCAATGTGAGCGACTTCAACCAATGTACTTGAGTAAACCGCTTCACATCTAGGATCTCATCAGAAAAAGTTGTCAATACCCCAAATATTGTTGGCAGTCGCCGCATCCTTGTTGTCTGGATAGGCTCTGTCATCGGCGAGAGCATCCGTTACGTCACTGTGACAACAGGAGATAGGCCAGCAACGACGACGGCCAACACGTGATGGGCCATCACCTCTTTCGAGATGTTTTGGTCTCCACGGCTCCATTGCGTTGCGGGACCGAAGATCGCCCAACTGATGGCCTGCACCGTGGTTTCGACGGTCTCCACAGGCCTCGGAATCTCTGATGGGGTCTGCTTGAGCCATCTCGAGAGGAGAACGTACAGTTCCTGCTGGATCGCTATCTCGTAGATCTGCTCAAACTGCCGATTGGATGGCCTGGAATACCGACGCGAGAGTGCGAGAAAGTCGAACACGGCCAGGATCAGCCGATGCAAGGTCTCTCTCTGCAAGGTGGAGGAGGCAGGAAACTGGCACACGAGGCCCCGTTGAAACTTCTCGCGTGACCAGTCCGCCATCAGCGCATATTTGTCTTCAAAGTGTGCATAAAACGTGGCCCGGTTGACGGTGGCGCGCATGGCGATCTCCTGGATGGAAATGGAGTGGATAGTGCGCTTTTCCTGGACCAGGGCCATGAACGCCTCTAGCAGCAACTGGCGGGTCCGCTGCACTCGTGGGTCGCTGGAATTTCCAACTCTGGACATCTTTTTCCTCGCAATCGTTCAATCGTGCACGCCCCCAGAAAACCAACACGTTCTCCTTCCTGTTGTCTATGCAACGATCCGCGCTCTTTGCTGATTGCGCGAACGCGTGGGCGTGCCTTATCCTTACCAGTGTGTAGGACACCTCGCCGTATGATGCTGGCTCTCCCGAACTTTTGATGATTCGGGGATGTGCCCTGCTTGATCGCTTTTGTTAGGAGCATTGCAGCACCCGCTTGCGTAACGTTTGGAAGCTCGCCTTTCCGTACATTTGTCTTTTGAGAAGCTTCAATCGGTGAACATGACCCTCAACCGGCCCTTGCGACCAGACAAGTGTGAGTCCAGCCTTCACCGCCTTGTAGTCTTTTTTGAGCGATTGGGCAAAGCTACAAAGTTCGGCGATTCCCTGCTGGTCAACCTTTTCGAGCCACTCATCAAAGCGTTCCCCTTTTCGCTCTCGCAACATGCTTGTAAATTCCTGGATCAGTTCATTGGCCGCTTGGATCTCCTGATCGGCTTCACAGAGTTGAGTGAGATGCTTCTGTTGCCATTCCAATCGCTGGTCTTCCTTAAAGGTAATCCAATGGGCGACCTGTGAAGCCGTTGGGGGACGTTTGGGAGGAGCTTTCACTGGCGTTTCGAGGGTCGGATCAACCTGCTTGAATTTTCGGTGATCTTTCCCTCTACGAAACTGAACACGCATAGCGTTGAACGGGTTGGTCTGAGCCAGGATAGCCCATCTCTTTCAGTTCGCGATAGACGTGTTGTGCATTCCGCACCCCATCGTTCCATCGTTTCACGACGTACTCTTTATAAGGATCAATGACCGATCCGCTCCGTTTTCCTGTCTTCCGTGCGGGAGGATACTCCATGTTGAGATACGTGTTCACCGTGGTGCGAGAGATTCCTACGTGATGAGCAATCAGCGTGAGTTCGGCTCCTTGTGCACGCAGTTCGTGGACCTTGTGATAGTGATTAATGCGTTCTTGATGGTGAGCATCGTACATCTTGATTTTGCGTTTGGTCTGGCCGTGGTACCAGGCAGGAAGCTGCTGCTCCTCTTCCACCGAAAATGTCTCTAGCGGTTTCTGCACCAGGGCTTTGAGCTGGGTTTGTTTACGGCTAAAGAAGGTTTTCAAGGCTTCGGAAAGATTCGCCAACAAATGCCATCGGTCGGCAACCTGCTGTGCGTCAGGCGCTCCCAGTCTGGCTCCTTCCGCCTAGGGACCGCCGCGATCCCGACTGATGATCTCGACCCCTTCATGTTCCTTCAGCCATTTTTCCAGAGTTGCAGCCTCCCGATCTGGAAGAATATCAATGGGAACCCTCTGCTCTAAATCGATCAAGATCGTCCCGTAGGTTTTGCGCCGACAGAACGAGAAGTCATCCACCCCAAGCACGCGTGGGGTGGGAGCCTGTTCTTCTGGCTGAGTGCGAATGAGCCGAAGCAAGGTATCAGGACTGGTCACTAGGCCCATGCTTGCCACCAGCCGTTTGCCAGCCTCTCCACCGAGTGCAAAGCCAATGAGCGTCAACACATCAGTGAGCCGCAGAGTGCGTCGAGCGTAAGGAGCCACCACCGTTGGAACTCGTTCGGTAAAAATCTGACGCACACATTCCTTCTTCACACAGAAAAAGCGGCGCACATGCAGTTCCAAGCGGACCGCACAGCCCATCCAGGGCAAATCAGCGACCTGACGCACATAGCGAGAGTGAATCTGCGTCGAAGACTGATGACAGAGGGGGCATTCTGCCTCGTGAGAAGTCGTGGTCACAATGGCAGTGATGGTCGCAGTGGAAGCGTCGAGCAGACGCAAATGCAAACAGGTGGGATCGGGGAGCAACGTCGGCTTATCCATCATCTGTGCAATCCTTCCAATCAGTCTTCGGACGAATAGGAAGGCAGCATACCAAAATAGAATGGCAAGCAAGCCGTGTCGCCAAATGATTCATTTTCTATGAAGAACATTTGTTCTTCATCAACTTTACGGAAGAGCCAGCATGTTACGGTCCAGTCTCATACGTATGTGGACGACTTGCTGGTTTTTTGAGATGAGAACCACCCACATACTTGTACAGATTCCTCTCACTTCATTCCATGATGTACAGCTCGCCCTCACAGAAACACCGCTCAGCTGCGACCTAGGCCGACGTGTTGATGAACTCGTTGGTGACCCATCGTGCGACGTTTTCGGGATAGGGGGCGGGCAATCCTAGGACGATGTGCTGGAAGCCAGCGTCGATGGCTTCAGCAATGGAGTCCCCGGTGTTACTGGGGTGGTCGTAGGAGACTGGCAAGTAGATGGATCGGGTGATCAAGGCGGGGTCACGACCGATCTCGGCGCAGAAGCGGTCCAGTAAAGCGCCTCGACGGACGGCGTCATCGATGTCGCCGCCGGGGATGTTCCACAGGTCGGCATGCTCGGCGACCACGCGCAGCGTCGCGGTAGAGCGTCCACCGATCAGTATCGGCGGATGAGGTCGCTGGACGGGTTTGGGGTTGCAGAACGCCCCGGTGAGGTGGAGGTAGGTGCCGTCGAAGTCGAACGGTTCGGCCTCGGTCCACAACCGCCGGATGACCATGCACGCTTCGGCGAGGCTCCCGACCGCGTAAGCGGAGTCGTGGAAGGGCAGGCCGTATGCCGCGTACTCACGCGAGGCTGTATGGAGGTTTGGTCGTGAGCCTGCGCCGATGCCAAAGTCGAGCCGCCCACCAGAGACGACGTCGACGGTCGCAGCAATCTTGGCCAGCATTGCGGGCGGTCGGAAGCGGTTACTGGTCACGAGCAGCCCGAGGCGCAGTCGTTCGGTTTGTGCGGCGAGGGCTGAGAGCAGTGTCCAGCCTTCGAAGATCGGTCCGTTCGGGTCGCCGAAGATCGGCAAGAGGTGATCGAACAACCACGCATGCTCGATCTCCGGGATCGTGTCCGCCTCTCGCCAGACCCGCAGAACGTCGCGATAGCTGACCTGCTGTGGGGCCGTCCCGATCCCGAAACGGGGTCCGGTCGTGGGCGCACTCCTGTCCACATCCGTCATCGCCATGTCTGATTCGTTCATAGATGGTCTTCCTCCATGATATACTAGTATCGGAGCAGTGCTCCGATACTAGTATACGGAACGTTGTTCCGTATGTCAAGCGAGTGTTTGAGGGAATGAAGCGATGATCACCTTTGACGAGGGAGCGGGGCAACCTGCCCGAAATATTCGGGCCGACGCGCAGCGCAACGAGCAACGTCTGCTCGCCGCCGCCGCCGCCGTGTTCGTCACCTCCGGTGTTGAGGCACCGATGCGTGACATCGCGGCGGCGGCTGGCGTGGGGATGGGGACGATGTACCGTCACTTCCCGACGCGAGCGGATCTTGTGGTTGCCGTGTACCGCCACCAGGTCGAGGCCTGTGCCGAGGCTGGTCCGGTGCTGCTGGCAAAGAGTAGCTCGCCACACGCTGCACTCAGCCAGTGGGTCAACCTCTTCGTTGATTTCCTGGTCACCAAGCATGGACTCGCCGCGGTCCTGCGACCCGACAGCGTCGGCTTCGACGCGCTGCATGCTTCCTTCCTTGACCGCCTCGTGCCCGTTTGTGCTCAGTT
>JAABUU010001096.1_pt1 | contig 49248 bp, 52 predicted proteins | sample 5559301 | NCBI WGS metagenome assembly JAABUU01 (sample SAMN10711884, study PRJNA513360) | rock metagenome | isolation source: Antarctica rocks | place: Antarctica: Victoria Land, Richard Nunatak white | reverse complement strand
GCACCACCGACCTGAGCGCTGCGTCCCCAGCTGCGGCTGCCGGCCCCGACGCGGCCGCGGCCGGGCCCGACGCGGCGGCGCCCGGCCCGTCCGCGGCGGCCGGCGCGGGCGATGGAGCGGCCTCTGGGGTCACCGGGGACAGCTACCAGAGCTACGCTGGCGGGGCCGGCGCGGGGGGCGTGACGGTGCTGTCGGCGCCGTGAGCTCGTGCACAAGCTGTTAGTCTTTCGCTGGGCCCCATGATGCCGGGCGCCTGTTAACGGGGACTGTGCGCGCGTGCGCGCGCGCTGAGCCTCATCGTCAAGCTGTCCAAGCCGTGTCAGCGCCCCGGTTTGCAGGTTTCAGCACAAGCGGTGACTTGCCTGTATGAACAGACGTGCGTGATCTGGTTGGCAGGCCGCTGCGTCGGCCTGCAAGAGTCGAGCGGGCAGGCTTCCTGCTGCGAGGCGCATCGCCATACTGCCCCTGCCCTCCACCTCTGTGTGCCTGGCCAGCTAGGTGGCTTGTTCAACACGCACCCCTGACTGCTTGCGGTGCGGCACTGCGGGCTCGTAGGTTGGTCCCACGGCCATGAGCGGAAAAGTGTAATCCTAACTTTCTCTGTTGCATGCATCTGGTTCCGGTCATCACCGCGTGCCCAGAGTTTGGTGGCATGCAGTCTCTACAGTCCTGCGCGCCAGTTCAAGCCTTTAACTTAAAGGGGCTCCAAACAGTCTCGCACTCTTGCCTGCCTGCAAAATCCCCACAGCGCGCGGCACCAGCACGCACGCGCCCATGCCACTCAGGTCAGCCCCACCTCCCAGCCACGCCCAAGACAGCCACCATACACTGCCGCCCAGGCTGGATGGTGACACTCGCTTCCCCATGCATGAGCCGTTGCCGTTGAGATCTCCACCAAATCGAAGCTTCTGCCCAACAGACGCTGGCCTCAAGTAGCCGTTTTCTAGCGAAGCGTCAAGTTCACGGCATGAGTCAGCCAGATGTTGTTCAGGCCCGGACGGGAAGCAGGGACAAGCCTGCACTTCACAAGCTGCGCGGAACTCCTGCCATCTGCTCAATCGTCCAAGGCTGTTCAATTGCCCAGAGCATTCGACACAAGCACGGGGCCGGCGCCAGCACTCGACTCCAGCCACTCTCTCACAAGCGCCCAGCAGGCAAGTACCACCATGCGTGCCGCAAGCGGCCCTGCTCCTGCTCGCCCTGCTGGCGGTCCTGCGGACAGGCGTCGCCGCACGGCCAGGTGCCGCCCGTCGCCGCCCAGGCCCAGGCACAATGCCCAATGTGAGAGCGGTTGGTGATCCTTTCAGAGCCGGACTGAGAAGTTTTGCAGTTCCAGCTCGCTAGTGCTCACGCGAGCTCGCGTGTGTGGAACAGGCCCTCTGGGCGAGGCTGCGGGGGCGGAGGTGGCCGGCATCATCGCCGCAGGCGACGCCGAGCACATGCGCGCGCTGCTGGCCTCGGCCTCGTCGATCATGTTCGACTCGGCGTTCGGCGACAGCGACGACGGCTTCTACACCACGTCCTGGGGCCGGCTGGAGAAGTCCACGCTCGGCCATGTGCAGGAGCCCTCGATCTTCCAGCAGAAGCGCACGCTGCTGGGCGCCAGGGAAGGCTGAGCGGGCCTAAGCAGTGCTGGCGAGCTCGGAAGCAGTGCTAGGAGCTGGCGGGGGCGGGCACACGCTTCACCAGTTCGCAGGATGTAGTGATTCTTTTGCGCGCTGCACTCGGGCGCTGCACTCTCGCTGCAAGCAGGCCCTGTCAGGCGCCCGCGTGGCTGGCCCAGGGTCTTCTTGCCGCGGGCTGATGTACTTGCTGGATAGGCTCGGCCCAGTTTGCTTAGGATAGCTACGAGTCGTGCGCACCGCGTGCTGCGGTGCGTGGGTGCGCCCGCCTGCACGGCAGGCCAGCCGAGTTTATAGGCTGCTCATTTGGATCACTTGGGACTGACGGCACTGTGCACTGTTGACGTAGCAACTGACTGCATTGCTCTGTGACCAGCGATGCAGTCAGGCGGGGGCTCCTCTGCGCGCGCCCCAAATGCTCTCCCTCGTCCTTCTGCGGCTTGCTCGCTTCTGCGATTTGCACAGCGAGCTCTGCATTGCGAGCGTGTAACATAGACGTGCTTGGCTCACTACTCGGTGACGTCTGCAACTGCCTACTGTGCTCTCAATCCACCAAGGCATGGGCGATGCAAAATGCAGACATGGAGCCAGTACTTTCAGCTTGTATCAGGTACAGACGCGTAATCAAAGTGTCAGCAACAGGCAAAGGCGCTTGGCAGCGCGCGTCGCGGATGCAAATTTGGTGAATGCATGTGTGTGAGGCGCAGCAGATGGGTGTGCGTCCAATCTCTGTGCTGACGTTCACACTGGCATCCTCCACCTGACGTGAGTGTGCCACATGCAAGCTGGCAGGAGCAACTGGGCTTGGGCAGCTGCAGCTGGCTATGCGGCCAAGCATCCAATGCGAGACAGGATATACTCAGCGGGGCTCATAGCAGCGCACTGGACGGCATTGCACGGCATTGCGCTCCCATGTTTACAAAAAACAAAGGTTGGACAGAGGTCTGTGTCACAGACCTTGCGTTCCACAAGAATGCTTGCCAGCACCCTACTATGCCGAAGCAGAGCAGCACCAGCAGAAGCGCATGCGAAGAGGTCAGCGGGCGGGTGCTCGCGGGCGCAGGTCAGGAACTGGTCACGCTGAGGTCCTTGGCAAAATGGAAGGACCGGATGGTCAGGCCGTGCGCGTGGTAGAACCTGTGGGCCTGCCTCCGCTCAGTGTTGGAGTCCAGCACCAACCTGCGCCCGCCGCGCACAAACGTCCAACACCGCGCCGGTGAGGCGGGCGCGCACGGCACGCAGCACAGCCGCACGAGCCGGGATGGCACCTGGTGCAGCCGTGCGAGCGCGCCTCCGCCTCCAGCCACCGTATGAGCGCCGACCCGTGGCCGCCTCCCCGCGCCGCCTCGGCCGTCACGAGGTCGTGCACAAACAGGTCCCTGCAGCGAGCGGGCAGGCGCTGTGAAGACCGCCACCCCTCTGCATTTTACCTATCACGCGGCAGGCGAGTCACGCAGGACGGCGCAGGCGTGGGTGCACGCACCTGGGGTCTGCGCGCTCCATTGTCGAGTAGTATGCATACCCAGCGGCGGCCACTACCTGGTTGTCGGCGCTCACGAAGGCGAGCTTGTACCCCTGCGCCTCCTCCAAGCCCCGCACCCGCTGCAGAAAGTCCTCCTCGCTGGTCAGGTAGGTGCGCAGCTGGCGCATCACGGCAAAGCAGCTCCGCACGTCGGCGTCGCTGGCGGCCAGCCGCGGCGTCGGCTGGCCCATCTTGTTGTCTTGATACCAGCTTTTATGGTATGACAGGTTTCTTGCAGAGCTGCTTGCGTCGTCTGAGCAAGGCACGTGCACTAGTGCACCCTTTGTCACCGCGTCACATGCACTGGCATTGTCTACAACTTGGTCTTGCACCTTCAAGCGCCTTGCTGCCCACCCACAAGAGCTTCCGATAGACGTCTATATATCTCGGTGATGATAACTTGCTGCGTTAAAAAGGAACGAAGCTGCAGAAAAACTATATATAGGTTTTTTATATGTACGTACATATATGGTATACCATATATGGTTGTTTCAAGGACGACGCCAGCACTGAAGCGCAAGCGAGCCAGACCTTGGACTTTTGCAAAACCGACACAATGATGGCGCTGCGGCCCATGGACATCCCCCTGGACCGGCTGCGGCTGCAGTTTGAGGGCAGCGACGAGGACGGCGCCGCCTGCGAAACAGCCGCGCCCTCCAATACTGCGCATGCAGGACAGGCATCGGAGGAGCGCACGCACGAGGCTGCTGAGGCGCTGGACGACGGCGAGTGGGACGAGGACGAGGGCGCTGAGGGCGGCCTGGACTGGGAAGTCTCGCGTGAAGGTGCTTGCCCTGCCACGCCTTTCCACCCTGTGCCTGTTGCTGGTTGTCTGCCTGTCGAGACCGCACTCAGAGGTGAGCTAGGCGCGCACAAGCGCTGGTGTGTGGTCGCCCGCCTACGACTCGTAGCGTGCAGAGTACCTGGAGTGCGGCCACAGCGGCGTGAGCGCGGGCCTGCACGGCGCCGGGCCCAACGCGCAGGGCCGCGGCGTAGTTCAAAATACCAGTGACCAGCGGTCTCAGGCGGAGCAGAGCGCACCCGCCGAGGGGCAACCAGTGCAGGTGCTTCACACCAAGTTGATGCCAAGCTCAGCCCAGCGAACCCGTCGCCGTTATGCAGAGGGCCACTTGCAGCATAGCACTACGACACCGCCCATGTTCGCTGCGCCCTCCACTTCTCCAAGCCCCAGCAAGCCCCACAGTCACAGCGCGGCCCGACGCGCGGGCAGCCTTGCTCTGACAAGCGAGTGCACTGAACGTATCCACCTGCGCCCTGCCAGGAGCACCGCACGCACTGCCCGTGCGCGGTGCTGTTCCAGGCGCCCACCTGCACCAGCTTGGCGCGCGGCTGCAGCGTGCCCTGCCGGCCGGCGGCGCCCTGCTGGCTGATGCTCCCTGCTAGCCTGGATGTCGGCCGCTTGCCGGCAGTGGCATGCAGCAGGCAGGCAAGGATCCTACCGGCCGCTTGCTGGCAGTGATATGCAGCAGGCAGGCAAGGAAAGCTGTGTGAGCCTGCTGTGATTGCCCTCGAGGCGCACCTTGGCCTGGTGCAGGGCGGTGGGGGCTGCTTCAGCCCTGGCGTGGGGTCTGGCTTGCTGAGGGGTGACCAGCTGTGCTCGTGTTGGCATGCTGATGCGGCAGGGCATGGTAGGGTTGCATCAGCTCGGCGTTGGGGTCATGCTGACCACAGGGCCTCACATACGCTCCACCTATGCGCGTGGGGCTGGGCACGGAGGGCCTACCGCCGCTGCGCAGTTTTTGCTTGATGCGGCCGCGCTCAGCCGCGCGCGCGGGCGCGGCAGGGCATGGAGGGCCGCATCAGCCTGGCGCCGCTGCGCAGCGACGACACGCTTGCCGTGCTGGGCGGCGACTTTGCGATGGACGCGTCCGTGGCGACCGCGGTGCGCGGCAGCGCGCGCGCGCAGCTCGCCGGCGGCGCCGCGCGCGGGCGCGACAAGTCTGAGCGCGCCACCGTGGAGACCGTGCTGGACCCGCGCACGCGCCTGGTGCGCAGCGCCTGCATATGCACAAACCAGGACAAGCTGCGCAAGCATGAATTCAGAGACTGTGTTATGGCGACTTGTGCGAGTGCTGGCGCTCTGTGGACAGCAGACGCAACCAAGCGTAAGCGGGTGCAGTAGATGCTGGACACATGTGCCGTGCAGCGACAGAAGGTGGCATATTGCAGATGCTTGGTATTGCTTTGGAGCGGACGTGTGCAAGCCTCACTGCTTGCTGCGGGCGCCTGTCGTGCCTGCCATGGGAAGCCGTCCGAGAGCGCCCACGTGCGCGCCCTCCACGCGCGCGCGCCCCCCGCGCGCCAGGTGCTGCTCGAGGTGCTCCAGGTAGGATCGAGACGGACGGCAAGGTGGCTGTGATGGGGCCAGACCCCCGCGCGCGCCAGGTGCTGTTCAAGATGCTGAACAGCGGCTTCCTGGGCGAGATCAACGGCTGCGTGAGCACGGGCAAGGAGGCCAACGTGTACCACGCGACCGGCGCGGGCGGCGCCGACCTGGCGGTCAAGGTGTACAAGACGTCCATCCTGGCGTTCAAGGACCGCGACAGGCGCGCCCGGCCGCGCCGGGCGGGGCTGCGGGGGCGCGGCGCGCGCGGACGGCGCGGCTGCGCTGCGCAGCCTGGCGGCGTGGGCTGCTTCGGGTATGCTGTGGTGGCGCGGCCGGTCACATGGAGCGTGTGGGGGCGCGTTCTTGCCGAGCCAGGTACAGCTGCATGCGCAGCTCGAATGTCACACAGCGAGACTGGCTCTCCCTGGGTCTGCATGGGGACGGCGGCTATGGCGGGCATGTCCTTCAAGGCGGCGGGTCTGCATCTGAAGACTGCATTGTCTGTACCTGCATGCAGGAGAGGGCGTCTGTATTTACAGAACAGGGCGCCTGCGTGCAGAGGCACAAAGATACGGCCCAGGGGGCTCTGGGCCAAGCAACAAGATGCGAGGCTGAACAAAGGTGCGTGAGCCCGCGGCTGCGGCGCAGGTATGTCACGGGCGATTTCCGCTTCCGCTTCGGCTACTGCAAGAGCAACCCGCGCAAGATGGTCAAGGCGCGCCCCTGCTGCCCGTTGCCCTCACACGCGAGCCCCCCTGCCCGGCGCAATCCACTGTCTGACACACTAGCAGAACCATCCATGCTGCAGTTAGAGCTTGGCCAAAGGGTGCCGGCGCACCGGGCAGCATCGTGCCAGACACGCTGTGCGCCAGGAAGCCCTGCTCTGTCAACAAGGATAGGGCGTAGGGCGCTGCCCCGCACCCACGACCGGCCCCCGCCCATGACAGGTGTGGGCGGGAATGGAGATGCGCCTGGGCGCATCTACCTCACCCAGCCCTTCACACACACCCTAAACCCTAAATCCAACAGGCCCCCGCCCGCGGCAGGTGTGGGCGGAGAAGGAGATGCGCAACCTGGCGCGCCTGCGCACGGCCGGCATCCGCGCGCCGCGGCCGCTGCAGCTGCGCGCGCACGTGCTCGTCATGGAGTTTGTCGGCGCCGGCGGCGTCGCCGCGCCGCGGCTCAAGGCGCGAGCGGGCTCCTGTCGCAGCGCAGCGTCGGCTCCCATGCCTTTTGCTGTGCAGGCGCTCCTATGCGCGCCAAGCACGCGAGTGCGGAGCAGAGGGGCTGCCAGTGGGCGCGTGGCAGCGCCTGGGCGCGCAAGTCTGGCAATAGTGTCGAGCTGCCGAAGGCGTCGTATGTGCATGTCTTGCGAGCGTGGGGTGGCGGCCATGGCCGGGCCGTGGCGCGCACCAGACCAAGTCGCTGAGACTGACGTGGCATGCATGAGCAGGCGAGCGCGCGCGCGGCGGCAGGACGCGCGCGCGCCGCTGGCGCAGCTGCAGGTGTTCTACACGCAGCTGGTGCTGCTCGTGCGGCAGCTGTACCAGGAGTGCCGCCTGGTGCACGCCGACCTGTCCGAGTACAACATCCTCGTGCACCAGGCGCGCGCGCAGCGTGATACCAGGGTTAGGGTATGGGTTGTATTAGGGTAACCTCCCTGCTCAGAGCGTTTACGCAGTGGGATGCACGAGCTGTTGCCAGCACGCGCACAGACTCCTCTTCGCGTGTGGCCCGTGCGGCTGGCCCGGGTTTGAGGGTGCCTGGATGTGGTCGAGCAGGCGCCCGGGCAGGCCTAGCGCGCATGGTATGGGCGCGCCTGGCTGCATGCAGCTTGTCACCACGCATCCAGCCATGCCCTCCCCATGGCACACTGACCGCTCTGAGAACCGGCGTGCTGCCCATGGAGCGGGCGGGCGTCCTTGCGCGTCCCACGCGGCGAGCGCGTAGGCCAGATGTGCAGCGCCGCCGCGCAGGGGCAGCTGTGGCTCATCGATGTCAGCCAGTCAGTGGACCTGGACCACCCGCGCGCGCTGGACTTCCTGCGCGAGGTGCGGCGCCTGTGGGCCGTGTGAACACCGCTTGATCCGCATGATCCGCCTGTGTGTTCTCTTTGGCATACCCTTATGCCCCCATATGTGGCGCTCTCGCCTTGTTGTTTTGGTTAAAATAGGCTTAGGGTCAGGGTTGAACTCTGCTCCTGCGAGCTTTGAAAGTTGCGCGTGCGGGCGGGCAGGACGCGGCGCACGTCAACGCGTTCTTTCGGCGCGCGGGCATTGCGACGCTGACCACGCGTGAGCTGTTTGACTTTGCGGTCGACCCCACCATCACGCCCGAGCGCCTGGACGGCGCGCTGGACGCGCTGGCGCGCCTGGCTGCCGCGCGGCCCGCCGGCGCCGCCGCCGAGGAGGACGCGGGCGTTGCCGCCCAGGCGCGCCTTTTCTCTGCTATTGGTGGAGAGAGCCTGCGATACCCGCTGTTAGAAGAGGGCCTGCGACACCTACTAAGAACGAGATGGGTCGAGCTCACTATTCCTATGCCCAAGCATGGGTAAAATTCAAGTGCGGAAGAGCTCGGCAGCTGCAGATGACCCAGCTCCCAGAAGTAGCTGCAAGCACCTTCCGAAATGTTACAGGGGCATGTGGCAAGCACCCGACGAAGCCTCACAGCGCTGATGGTTGATGACCCCGCACGCGCGGCCCGCAGGTGTTCCACCAGGCGTACATCCCGCGGCGCCTAGAGGAGGTGGAGGACCACGAGCGCGACTTTGACCGCCTGGCGGTCGGCGCCGGCGCGGCCGAGGGCATCTATTATCAAACACTTGCCGGCATGCGGCCGGACATGACCGGCGCGGCGGCCGAGCCCGCCGTCGTCTCCGCGGCCGTCGCCGCCGACGCCGCGCGCGCCGGGAGCGGCGGCGGCGCGGCGCGCGGCGCTGCGGCTGCCGAGCCCGGCGACGGCGGCAGCGGGGCGGCGGGTGCCGGGCGGGGCGGGGGTGAGGTAGGCGGCGGGGCTGCAGCGGAGGATGCAGCGCGCAGCGGCGGCGACAGCGGCAGCAGCTCTGGGGCCGACAGCGACAGCGAGGGCTCTGAGGAAGGGTCTGAGGGGCGCGCGCGCGGCGCGCCGGCGGACCCCGACGCGGCGCGCGCGGACCGCAAGGCGCACAAGGCCGCGGTCAAGGAGGCCAACCGCGAGCGGCGGAAGCACAAGGTGCCCAAGCACGTCAAGAAGCACGCGCTCGCCAGGCATAAGAAAAAGTAGGGCCCGCTGCCGCCCATCGCTTTGACAAGGTTCTGCGTCATGGGTGTGTGTGCTGCGCGGACTGTGCCGTAAACAGCATGTAACAGTATTGTAACAATACTATTGTTGGTGAGTCCCATCCGACTTCACCGATGTCTCTCACGTGTCCAGCATCTCATCACATGTTCACCCTAGCTAGTGGAGGGCACCGCACCGGCCAAGAGGTACGGCTACGCTCAAGCAAAGGCCGCTGGTGAGGTGTTCATGCAATGCGGTGCTCCTCAGACCTGGCCTAGCCTTGCCTACTGTCTACCTACCAATAGCAAGGCGTGTGCAACCGATGTCCAAAACAGAGCAAGACACTCAGTATCCACACAGGGACGGAGGGCAGGCTCAAGGGGCTGACAAGGCGACAAGGCAGAAAGTGCAGGGAGGGCGGGGCAGACATCCAAAAAGCTCTAGCCTACACCAGAGTCCACACAAATAAACATAAGTCATGCAGAGCAGGTGACATGCGCTCAGTGCCGCGGTAACAGCACATCACATCCGACACAGCGGCTACTCGGAAGAAGCTAGAGGCAGCATGGTCAGAAGGAGGGCTGGGCGGCTGCGACCCATGCTCACACCCAGGAGTGCTCGCCCAGCAGGCCGCCCCGCTGCGCGTCCAGCACGTCCAGCAGCTCCTCGCCCACGATGTCCGCCACCTGTCCGTGCCGCATGTCCTCAATGGCCTCACCCCATGCTGAGTCTTTCCCTGGACTTGCTCGCGGCCCCAGCTTCTGTCTGTGCGAGCAGGTTCCACAGGCATGAGGTCAGTATTCCAAATCAGCATCCGACCTTGTGAAAAGAAGCGTGACCCGCAGTATGTGTCCCGCCTGCCCACAGGCCGGCCGCGGCGCGCCTCGCGGAAGCGCGAGGACACAAAGTAGTGGTCGCCCATGACGGGCACGTTGCGGAAGCGCCCGCTCGTGTATGCCGCCCACTGCCCCATGGCCGCCGGGTCGATCGTCGCGTCCGCCAGGCCGTCCAGCGCCAGGATGGGCGTGCCGGCCAGCGGCGGGCGCGGCACGTGCTCGTAGCGCACGGCCACGGCGATGTCGGCAACGCCCATGGGCGCCACGCGCGCGAACAGCCGCTCGCTGCGCTTCATCTCCTCCAGGCCCGCAAAGTTGCCCTTCTCAAAGACCTGCGCGCCGGCGGCGGCGCGGGGCGCGCGGCTCGCGAGGCGCGCCTGATGCCGTGGTTGCGTGAGCCGGTCATGGGAGGCGGGTCTTGCTGCATGCATGCTTGCGGGCGAGTGCCTGTTGGGGATGGCCACCGCTAACGACCAATGAGCACCTGCGCTTTGAGCCCTCATGAATGGCTGTTGCGCAGGCTAGCATTTGTGATGATGCAGGACTCTGAGTTGCAAGTGGACACATAAGAGGTGGGCGCGGCGGACCGACGTTCAAGGCTGGGCCCTCTGCATCGAGCACGGAATGCTCATGCACGGCCCTGCCCGACGCAAGGCCGCGGCAACTTCACACGACCCTGCAGCCCAGCCGTCCCAGCCTGCACACAGGCCCAGGCGCGGCGCACCATCATGATGGTCTCGCGCGGCAGCGACTCCCAGCCGGCCAGCTTGGCGAGCACGCCCTCCTTCAGCGCGGCCGGGTCGACCTCGGCGGGCCCGCCCGGCGGCAGGTACAGGCGCGCGACCGCCAGCGCGTACAGGTGCGGCGGCGAGACGGCCGCCACGGCGAGCAGCGCCGGCGGCGGCGCCAGCGCCTCCGCCTCGACCGCGCGCGCCAGCTCGTACGCCACGATCGCGCCCAGGCACGCGCCGAACAGGGCGTACGGCTTGTCCTGGGAGAGCATAGGGTAGGGATAGGGCATGAGGGTGTCACTCTCAAGGGGGCTCATGACAGTGCGTGGTGCTGCGCCGTGCGCAGCCTTGCCTTTTCTGTCTCGAACGCCCAGCCCAAAAATGCCGCAGCGCCCTGGCATGCAGTACCGCGGCGCCCTGCCGCTTCCACAGGCCCTACACAATCTGGTATTTGACGCCGCGCAGTTTGTACAGACAGGTCTGGATGATGCGTGCGTGGGATGACGCGCGCCTGCAGAGGCAGGGAGCGCGCAAGCAAGCGCGCGAGCGCGGCCGCGTCGGAGGGCGCAGGCTCGCCCTCGCGCCGCCCGCGGCCGGGGATCTCCACCGGGCAGACCTGGATGCTGGGCGGCAGCAGCATGGCCCACCTGGCGCGCGCGCGCTGTGCTGAGGAGGGCCTCTCCAGTGATGTGTTTCGGATGCTGTGCTGTAATTCCTCTGCGTGGCTTAAATACGAGGGTATGTTGGCATGCACAGGCATGCTGAGCAGCGGTGCTGTGCAATGATCTCCCTATATTGATGGTGGCACGCTGGCTCAAGTGCAGCGACAGCCGCATGCTGACATGAGCAGCGGCTGGTGCAGGGCTGTGCATGAGCGCACGCGGCGAGGGCGGCGCACCGCGCAAAGACGTTCTCCGACACGCCGCCCGCGTACGGCAGGCAGAACAGCCGCAGCCGGATGCTCGAGGGCGCCGGCGCGATCCAGAGCGAGCGCGCGTCCGGCGGCGCAGCGGCGCTGCCGCCGGCCGCCGCGGCCGCGGCCGCGTCGGCAGCCAGGCGGCTGAGGGTGGCGCCCTCGGGGTCCTCCAGCAGCAGCGTCAGCTGCACGCCCAGCCGCTCCTGCCGGGCGCGGCCGCTCACGACCAGAGCAGCCTCCATGAATGCAGACATACATTGTGCGGGGCGGCGCCCAGTCTGCTGCACCTTGCGGCGCTGCAAGCAGCCAGTTGGACAGCCAGACTGCAACGCGTAGAAGACATGTCATGTCACTCTGTGTTAAACTGTGAGAAACTGCTTCAGCACGCTCCAGCGCGACGGCCGCGTCAGCCCCCCTCAAGTGCACAAGTGAGAGCCACACATTGACTGATCTTGAGCTCCATGCGGCGAACGCGCGGCTCTAGCGCAGACAGCATCGCCTCAACACAGCATTGCCAGATCCATCCGGAGGGAGGAAGGAAGCGCTGCTGCGGCGCGCTCAGTCCACCCATGCAGCGTGGCCATGGTGCTCCGACCGACACGCATGTTCCAGTGACGTCAGTGACCCCCCGGCGGAGCAGGTCCTTGTGCGCGCCTCGATGCGCCGGCGCAGCTCCAGCATGGCCAGCGAGTCCAGGCCCTGCGCGGCCAGCGGCGCGTCATCGTCCACGGCGCCCTCCACGAAGCCGCCCACGAGCGCGCGCAGCTCCGCGCGCAGCTGCTCCGGGTCTCTCGGACCCTGGCCAGGGCCGCCGGGCTGGACGACGCCGTCCGCAGGGCCGCCCGCGGGCGCGCGCGGCTCCGTGCGCAGCGCTCCCGGGTCGCCGACATCCTGGCTGGGGATGCCGGGGCTGTTCGTGGGTGCGCCTGGAGCGGAGGACTGCTGGGTTGCGCCTGAAGGCGTGGCGTCAGCTGCTGGGGCGCCACCTTGCGCGCCGGCCTGTATGACAGCAGCAGCCTTATCAGTATACAGCCGACCCTGCATGCCGACCAGATGCAGGACTTATACACAACGCTCAGGTGCCTGCCACCTAGGGCTTGCTGAACACCTCCGCCCAACATATGAGCCTGTAGACACTTGGCAAGTGGCCGTCAGCGCAACACGCCTGTCACGCACATCGGCTCAATTGGTGGACAGCTTGCAGGCGGGTAGGGCATGCAAGGGCTCGCGGGCCAGCTCACCAGCGGAGGCGCGACGTGCGCGTCTGCGGGCGCGGCCACCCAGGAGTGGCCTGCGCCCAACAGCCCGCCGCTGGCGCCGCGCTCCAGCGCGTCCAGCAGTCCATGCGCCACCACGTGCGTCACCTAGCGCGGCATGCGCCCTGGCTGTCAGCCTTCTTCCAGTGCAGCCTAATGCGCTGGCAGAGCGCCTGGTTTTTAGGCTGACGCTCAGAACATGGAACACATCAGGGTGGCTGTTCGTGCTGGTCTCGAGCTTGCACCCTGCAGCACGCATGCCTGTCGTCAGCATCAGCTGTCAGTGCTCTGCCTCAAGTCCCTACCTGCACGGAAGGCAGAAGCGGTGGCGCGCCTCGCGGAAGTGCGTGGTAACAAAGTAGTGGTCGCCCATGACGGGCACGTGCCGGAAGGCGCCACTAGTGTAGCGGCCCCACTGCGCCATGTTGCCGCGCTCGACGGTCGCGTCGGCCAGGCCGTCAAAGGCGGCCAGCGGCACGCCGGCCAGCGGCGGCCGCGGCGCGTGCTCGTAGCGCACGGCCATGGCGATGTCGGCGACGCCCATGGGCGCCACGCGCGCGAACAGCCGCTCGCTGCGTTTCATGGCCTCCAGGCCCGCAAAGTTGCCCCTCTCAAAGACCTGTGCGGTGCCCGGACAAAGATAGGTTTAGGGCTAGTGACCCTTGTACGCCATACACCGCATGAAGCAGCAGCGGGCACGAGCTTGTGCGTCAAATGTGGTGGCTTGACAGCGTGCACCGCATCACAGGCTCACGCTGATCCTCTGGGACTGCGCGCTCAGGCGGCGCACCAGCATGAGCGTCTCGCGCGGCAGCGCCTCCCAGCCCGCCAGCTTGTCGAGCACCTCGGTGCGCGGTGACGGCTCGCCGTCGCCCAGCGGCCGCGTCAGATACAGCTTCATCACCGCGCGTGCGTAGAGGTCCGGCGGCGACACCGCCGCCACGAACAGGGCGACCGGTGGTGGCGCCAGCGCCCCGGCCTCGACCGCGCGCACGAGCTCGTACGCCACAATCGCGCCCAGGCATGCGCCAAACAGCGCATACGGCTTGTCCTGAGGCCCAACGGTCCGTGTCGGCCACGAATGGGTGATACATGCATTGGATACACGCTTTGGAAAGTCACCACAACGAGCAGCGCCACCAGCAACAGCAGCGTATTGCCGTGAGTGTGCGTATGAGCTCGTATGCCGCAGGTATGCCGGCGCCCAAGCTCCGTTTGTTTTTTCGGAGCGCAGCGCATGGACGCATGGACACATGTATCTCGACTTCTGTGAGGAGTTCGGATCACACACAACGCATTGTGATCGCAATGCACAAGGTTGTGTGGTGTGCATGCGTGCTGGGCGCGCCTGCAGGGGGAGGGAGCGCGCAAGCAAGCGCGCGAGCTCTGCAGCGTCCGTCAGCGCGGGCTCGCCCTCGCGGCGCCCGCGCCCGGGGATCTCGACTGGGCAGACCTGTATGCAGGCCGGGAGCAGCGTTGCCCACCTGCCGCGCGCAGGCCCCATCATTGAGGACCGGCAGCACCTGCAGTGCATGGGACTCTTGGCGCATGCCTCGTCAAGCATGGAGCAAGGCCTTAGCAGGTGCATATGACAACGTTTGGACCGTGACAGTGACATCCAGCATGGGTGCCCGAGCAGGACTGCCGGCGGCGAGCGCATGTAGGCACTCTCGCATTGCATGTAAGGTTGAGGGTGAGCAAGGTGCAGCCATGTGGCCCAGGCACCCAACTTGCCCCTGATTAGGCGCCAGCCTAAGCGCGTTGCAGGCTGCGTGGCGCGCTTGGCATAGACGTTCTCGGAGACGCCGCCCGCGTACGGCAGGCAGAACAGCCGCAGCCGGACCGACGCGGGCGCGGGCGCGATCCAGGCGCTGCGTGGCGCCGGCGCGACGCGGCCGGCGCCGCTGGCGCCCACCGCGGCGCTCTGCAGCAGCGCGCGCGCCTCGCGCGCCAGCCCGCGCACGGTCGCGCCCTCGGGGTCCTCCAGCAGCAGCGGCAGCTGAACGCCCAGCCGCTCCTGCCAAGCGCGCGCCAGGGTTTTGTGCACCCTAGCACCGTTGCCTTGAGAGCCCTGTGTCATTACCTGTCCACGCACGGGCGAGCCCGGGGATGGCGGACCTGGGATCGTCCGTGCCAGCATGACCAGCAGAGCAAGGCGCTGCATCGCAAGGAGGGAACCCTGCGCGTATGAGAGGGGCAGGTCGCGCCAGCATGCTGCCGGTGCTGCGGGGGCTCACCCAGCTGCTTCAGGCAGGGCAGGTGCACGCACTGTCCCTGCACACGGACGCATCGTGCACGTGTGAAGCAGCCGGCACCGCCTTGACTGGGCCAGCAAGCAAATGCCCCATGGCCTTGCATCCAGTACCCCGACAGACAGCCATGCTGAGCAGGTACAGACATGCTGAGCGTGTGGGGGCGCCTCGAGCTGCCGGCGCAGCTCCAGCGCGGCGAGCGAGTCGAGGCCCTGGCCGGCCAGCGGCGCGTCGGGCGCCACGCGCGCCCCCACCAGCTCGGCCACCACGCCCCCGATCACAGCCTCAAGCTCCGCCGCGGACGCGAGGCCCCCACCGTGCGCTGCCTGCCCCGCGCCCGGCGCTGCCTGCGAGCCCATGGCGCCGCCCGCCTGGCCGGACGCGTCGGTTGGGGCCGGCCCGCTGGCAAGGCGGCCCTGCGCCGGCCCGGCCACCCGCCCGGCCCCCAGGACCGCCGCGAACATAGCCGGCGGGCCCGCTGGGGCGCCCCGCAACAGCGCGCGCCAGTATGCGCCCCCCGCCGCGCCGCACACGCCCGCGTGCGCGCCCGCGGCGCCCAGCAGCGCGGCCAGCGCGGCCATGCCCGCTGCCGGCGCAAGCATGCCCAGCTCGGGCGCACCGCCCGCCGCGCTCCCGTGCGTCTTGGCGGCCATGCCTGCAAGCCGACGCCCGCCAGGTGTTGCCGAGCATGGGCGTTGCCAGTGCGGCAGGCCACAATCGTGCTCGTCACTGCAGCTTGACAGGTTGGACCCAAGCGGAGCGCGCAGCGGCCCAGGTAGGCGACTGCATGCCACGCCCTAGCATAGCTGCTCCAAGGGCGCGTGGACCCTGTGTTGCGCTCGTGGCACCGCTGGCGTCAAGTGACGCAGCACAGGACCAGTGCATGCACAGCTCATGTTCGGGCGCACCCACGGCAGCCCAGGCGCCCCACTGCACGGCGAGCGCGGGTGCGCCGCGGCCGGCCGCCGCCGCCGCCAGCGCGTCCGCAGCGGCGTTGGCCGCGCAGTAGTTGGCGTGCCCGGCGAAGCCGGCGAGCGCGGACACGGAGGAGAACGTCGCCGCCCAGGCCATGGGCGCGCAGGGCGTCAGGGCCGCCAGGTTGCCGGCGCCACCGAGCTTGGGCGCGAGCACGCGGCGCAGCGCCGTGGGCGTCTGCTTCAGCAGGCGTGCCCCCACCTGCGCCCGGCCAATGAGGCTCCGTCCCTTGCTTTTCACCAGGGCATGGGCAGGCGCAGGCGATCGCAATCAATTCCGCAGTCGGCCTGCACCGCAAGGCGCCGCAGCCCACTCACAGACTTGTATTCCACGGCATTCGCTTTTCCACAGACAGTGTGCTCATACATGCGGCATGACACATTCTTGTTATTCGAGGCAAGTAATACGAGTTTGCTACCATCGCCAGCGGCTGCCGGTCACCATGGCAGCGTGCGACGTCTCGGGCGCACCTGCACGCCGGCGGCGTGCAGCAGGCCGGTCAGGCGCGGCGCGCTGCTGCGCGCCGCGGCCGCCGCCGCACCGGCCTCCTCCCAGCCCGCCACGTCCGCGCGCGCCGCGCGCACGAGACACCCGCACGCGCCGCCGCCCGCGTGCGCGCTCCCCAGCGATGCCAGGGCGGCCGCGTCGCCTGCGCCCGCCGCTCGCCCGCTGCGGCCCAGCAGCAGCGCGCAGCGCGCGCCGGCCTGGCGCAGCCAGGCCGCCGCCAGCAGGCCCAGGCCGCCCGTGCCACCTGGCCGCGCGCGCGTCCCTGTCAGCGGCGCGGCCCTGCGCGCGCGCGCGCGCAGCAGCTGCGGCACCTGCCGGCTCGGCCAGGGCCGCCCGCGCCGCCCGGCACTGCACAAGCGCGACGACTGCGCCTCCCCCAAGCCGCACTGAGTTGGCAAGCGCTTGTCCTCGAGGGCGGCCTTCCCTCGTTTTGCTTCCCGGACCTGCCCTTCCCTTGCGCGTGCAAGCTGCAGGAGCTCGACATGAAGCATGAGGCTGCTTTCGGGGGGCCGCTGCCGCACCTGTGACCAGGAACCCCTGCTGCGCGACGGCCACCCGTGCCAGCTCCCGTGGCCCGCGCCGGCCGCGGTACTGCATCAGCGGGCGGCACGCGACGCCGGCACGCAGAGCCGTGCCGCTAGCGCTGTCCCGAGCCTGGTCGGCGCCGGCGGGCGCCTCCTCAGCGCACAGCCATACGCCGGGCGGCGGCCCCCGCCGCCCCGCGCCGGGGGCTAGACCCAGGCCGCCGCGCAGGTCGCGCCACGCCAGGCTGTCGGCGTCGGCCGGCGCGGACCGCAGCGCCGGCAGTTCGTACGGTAAGCAGGCAAGCATGCCGAGCGTCGCAGCCGCGCCAATCCCCGCTCCCGCGCCCGCAGCCGGCGCGGGCGCGGGCGCTGCGCCGGCAGCGCGGGCGCCGGCCGACAGCAGCGCCAGCACGGCCGGGCGGGCGCGCGCGGCGTCGGCCGCGCCCTCTTGGGGTTCTGCTTGGGCGCGGCGTGCACGCAGCACGCCGACGAGCGTGGCGGCCGCCGCGGTCGCATTGCGGCAGGCGCCCAGGCGGCCGGGGAGCGCGCCCGCTCCGGCGCCGGCCTTGCTGAGCCTGTGCACCCCTGCGCGCGGCCAGGCTCGCAGGGTCAGGGCGCCTGCAGACGAGCGCGTCAAGCCCTACTTGGACTGCCGTCCTGTTCTTTTGGTGCATGCAGCGCGCTATGTCCTGCATGCATGCAGGCACCGCATGATGTGCGTGAAAGTTAAGTCTGCACGGGCGTCGTCTGTGTGCCTGCTGGGCACTTGCCCTGCCAGGAAGCGCGAGTTCTCTGCAAGCATCGACCATGGCGCGCAGGCCGCCACCTGCCGCGCTGATGACGCTCGCGCCAGGCCCCGCAACGGCGGCCGCCTGCCACTCGACGTCATACACCAGCTCCGCGGCGGCATCGCCGCTGCCGGCCGGCACCGCCGCAGGCACCTCGCGTGCGTGCGAGAATCCGGGCCCTGCGAGGCTGCACATATGCAGCATGCGGGCGGGGCCGGGCGCCAGCAGCCCCCCCACGCCGTCCCAGACCGCGCAGAGGCCGTCCCAGGCGCTGCGCGAGAGGAGGCCGCTGCGCGCGCCCGCGGGCGGCTGGCCCGCGCAGAAGTACAGCTCCAGGGCGGCCAGGCGCCGCGCGCCGCCGCCGGCCGCGCCCGCCGTGCCGGGTGCGGTGCGCAGGCCGAGCAGCGCCGCCAGCGCGCCAGGGTGGCAGAGGTAGGCGTCGGTGCGCACGTCCGCCGGCGGCGGGCTGACGCCCGCGCAGGCGCCGCCCCTGCCGCCGGCCTGACCTGCGCACGCGCCCGCCGCGGGCGGGAGCGGCACCCAACGGGGGCGCGCCGTCTCGGCTGTTCCGGCGCGCAGGCCAGGCTGGCCTGCATGTAGCAGCGCGCACAGCCGGCCCTGCAGGCCGCCTGCTGCAGCGCCCGCCAGCTCCTCAGGGCTGGTCACGGCCGGCGGCGCAGGCGCCGCCACACGCATGATGCTCACTGCGCCGCCGGCGGCCACGACGCAGACCACGGGTTTGGCGCCGCGGCCGACCGGCTGCAGGGACACGGCTGCGGGGAAGGTTGCGTCCGCGACGCCCGGCGCAGCCGCGCTCGCAGCATGCGGAGCATGCGCAGAGCTCCCAGCGCCCAGGGCGGCCTCGCCGAGCGCGTGCGCGGCCGCCGCGGCCATCTCCAGGAGCGCACCCGCGGGCAGCACGGGGTTGCCCGCGAGCCTGTTTTGGCGCAGGTGCGCCGCCGCGGCCGCGCCCGGCAGGAAGCTGAAACAGCACAGGCTGCCAAAGGCGCCTGATCTGGCGGCGGCCGCCGCGCACAGCAGCGCGGGCGCGCGCGGCAGCGGGTAGTGCCGCGCGGCGCGCCAGTCCGGGCGCGGGGCGCGGCCGATCCCCAGGTGCTGCTCGTTTGCGCTCGCCGGGGCGCGCCTGATGAGCGCGTGCGCATTCACGCCGCTCATGCCGAAGGCGCTGCTGCCTGCCAGGCCGGCGCCCGGCCGGGCCCATGCGCTGCCTGCGCAGCCGCGCACAGGGCGTCGCCCTACGAATGACCTCGAAACGAGGTCTGCAGCGGCGTGGTTGCGGGCATGCGCGTCACATGTCAGCGATCAGGGTAGCTTCACCGCTCTCACCAGCGCACATGCATGCATATGACCTGACAAGTACAGGCGGCATGAACATCACGTGTGATCCCAGCCTTGTACAACCAAAATATATAAGGTCGATAGGTGGATCAACAAGTGAGAGGACGCCGCATGCGTGGCAGCGCGCACCGCCGGCATGGCGAGGCAGGTGCATGGAGGCGGCGGCGTTGCCGCGGGCGCCCGCGCCCAGGACCGCAGCGACGTAAGGGTTGAGCTCCCGGAGGTGCGCGACGGGCGCGCGCGCCGCTGCCTGCACCGCGGCGGCCGCCAGCAGAAGCCCAGACATGCCTGCGCGGGCCAGTGATATTCACTGCTTGCAGAGCGGCCAAGGAGGCAGACTGCATCAGCACCCTGGAGGCAGGCTCTGCGGAGCCCTCCTGCAAACTCCAGGCACTCTGCGGGCGCTTCCGCAAGCTCTTCTCAGCGGGTCTGCAGATGGACGGAGCATAAGGTTAGAGGGTAGAGTGTGTCCTTGTGTATCTGAGGCAGTTTGTTTGAAGTGGTTCCAGCCACGGGCTCAGCGCCTGGAACGCTGCGGTGACCGAGGAGTGTTGTTACACGCGCCTGCAGCGCCCTCGGTGTGGCCGTAGCTGGACTTGGACGACAGCAGCGCCTGTGCGGTCGCGCCGCCCCCGGCGCCCAGCGCCTGGCGCAGCGCGCCCACCTCGATGGGATCGCCCAGCGGCGTGCCTGCACGCCGCTCAACTCACCCAGTCCGCCCGCGCCTCTTGCGGCATCTGCGCACGGGCCGCTGTGCTGCCTGACCTGGGGCAACGCGCGCGAGGAGGCTGCAGCAGAAGTCATATCATCCACAGGCCGAGGCGCCTTGGGCAGTGCAGGGTCCTCCCTGGCAGGGTGGGCAACATGCAGCGCGGCGCTGCAGCAGCACGGACACTCATGGCCTTGAGCAAGCCTGGCAAATGGCCGTCGCGCCTGTGCCATGCATGCTCACGCAGCCGACGTCAGCCGCAGCGGCTGCTGCAGAGCCGAGTGCGGCGCGGACCAGGGCTGTTTGGGCAGGACCATTGGGCGCGGTGAGGGCACTGGATCGGCCGTCCTGCGCGGGGCGGTGGCAGCATCGTGAGCGCCAAGCAGTGACATTGCGGGGTCACTTGATGCAGACTCAGGTATGCACACTGTAAGCGGCCAGGCCGAACAACGTCACGCATGTAGAGCAAATGTGCCCGACGCGTACCACACACGCCGGCTCCGCCACACTGGCCACTGCCATGATGATGGGGTTGCGTGCAACAACAAGAAGGGGCCAAGCGTACTGATTCCGCTGTCCATCAGGCGCGGTGCAATGATGCGCCTGCACTACGAGGTCACGAAAGCGCGCCTGGTTGACGGCCGAGCCAGCGATCAGGATGGGCCGAGCGGCGTCTGCGGCCCCCGGCGCGCGCAGGACGGCTACAGCGACGCCCTCGCCGCGGCCGTAGCCGTCTGCGGCGGCGTCAAATGTGCGGCAGCGCCCGGCGGGGGACAGCGCCTGAGGTGCGAGAGCATCAGCGCGTCAGAGGGAGCAGGACTGTCACTGCTTGCCTGTAACGTGCGGCCATGTGTGGCACACACTATCTGGTGTCATTGCATGCTGCCGACGCACGACCGTTTGTGAGCCGCGCCTGCAGCTGACAGATGGCCGCCGTGGTGCCCGCCAGCAGCATCAGGTTGACGCCCGCGCACAGCGCTGCGCCGCACTCGCGCAGCAGCAGGCCCTGGTCAGCATGCAAGGAGTCAGCGCAAAGTTCAAATTTGCACTCTCTGCGTGGCCTTTGCATGCCATGCCATTGAGGGCACGCCAGCACTGCATGAGCAATCCAAACATAATCAGCGCCCAGTGATTAGCTTAGGATTATCTCGCATGCGGCCATGCTATGCCTCGCGGGCTGGGAGCATCACAGGCACACAACGATGGCAGGCAGGCCGGCGGGCCAGGCAGGTCCGCCTGCCAGGCGCAGACAGTAGGCGCCTGCGCGCCTTGTGCGCCAGGTGCACGGCCACGAGCGAGGACGAGCAGGCGGTGTCGGTGGACACGCTGGGCCCGGTCAGGCCGAACGTGAAGCTGAGCCGGCCGACCATAAAGCTGAGCCCGCTGCCGGCCACGGCCTGCGGCGGCAGCCGCCCGTGCGCCGCCGCCTGCACGTCCAGGTACTCCTGGTGCATGCAGCCGACGTACGCGCCTGCGCGCGGTGTCCTGGATCAGAGATTGGGTAAGGGTGAGGATAGAACAGTAGCTCAAGGACACATATGTTGTTGCATTCCTGCATCAACTAGCATGAACAGGCTGCACTCGACTTGCGTGCTGCGAGCATAATGCATCTGCTTTGTCCTGTCGCCAATGTGCTTACGTAAGCAAGGCATGTGATCCCGGGCCGGCCGCGCCTGCACCGTCGCGCGCCGCCAGGGGCCCGGCGTCGGCCAGCGCGCCCGCTGCCACCTCCAGCAGCAGGCGCTGCTGCGGGTCCATGGCGCCCGCCTCGGGCGCCGACAGCCGGAACGCGCCCGCGTCAAAGTCCGCCACGCCCGGCATAAAGGCCGCCGTGCGCACGTGCGCGGTCATGCGCGCGGGGCTGGTCGTCGGCGCGTAGCCCGTGTCGACGTCCCAGCGGTCCAGCGGGACGACGGCCGATGCGTCAGCGGCCGCCAGCACCGCCGCCCAGAAGCCTGGAACGCCTGCGCAGCGCGCGGGCCCTGGTGCCCACCAGCAATGTGTCCATTGGGCCCTTTGTGTATAGCATGAGTCAGAACTCAGGGCAAAACACTTTGATGCTCCTAGACGAAAGATGTTTCATGCAGTCATGTCCAACGGCTCATAGGGCGGTGTGGCCGCACCTTCTGAGCAGTGCAGTGACAGCAAGCGCATGCCCAATGTGCTTGAGAAGCGTGCATGCATGCGGATGCAGTGGGAGAAGCAGTCCATGGGGAGGAGGGCGCACTGGAGCCGCAGCTGGGGTACAGGCATGCCACGCCCGCGACCTCGGACGCCCAGGCGCCGGACCCGGGAGCCGCCGCCGGCCCTGCGCCCGCCCTAGGGCCCCGCACCGCCCCCGCGCCGCCGGCGCCGCGCGCCGCGCCCGCCGCGCCGGCGACGTGCGCAGCCAGTGCAACCGGCGTCGGGTGATCGAACATGGCCGTGGCGGGCAGGTCGACGCCGAAGCGCGCCAGCACGGACGCGCGCAGCTCCGCGCCGGCCAGCGAGTCCAGCCCGGCGGCCATCAGCGGCGCGTCCGCATCCACGCGCGCGCCCAGCAGCGCGCTCAGCACCTCCTGCAGCTGGGCTAAAACCTCCTGCGGCGAGACGGCCTTGTGGGCGGGCGCGGCGTCCTGCGCTCCCGCGCCGGAGCCGCCCGCCGGCGCCGGCAGGCCAGCGGCCAGCAGGCCGGCCAGCGCGGCGACGGTGGGGTGGTCGAACACGGCGGTGGGCGCCAGGTCGACATCGAAGCGCGCCAGCACGGAGCCGCGCAGCTCCACCGCGCCAAGCGAGTCCAGGCCCGCCTCCGCCAGCGGCTGGTCGTCCGTCACCTGACGCAGTGCGTTCCCCCTGTGCTTTTGGCGCGCCAACGTGTGCAAGCGCAGTAGCAAAGGCAGTTGGGGCTCGGCTCCCAGCTGATTGACGACTGGCGTGCGTAGGCGCCGGGCACCCGGTAGACCACCCGACTCTGGAAGCAGCATGCGCAAGGCTTATATGCGACATCGACCGGCGCGGCAGTGCTCCGCTCTACTGTTTTGCGCCAGCAGAGCTCAGCAAAGAGTTGAGCACCCTCCCGGCGCTCGGGACTGCCGCCCGCAAATGTGATCGCACTCAGGCGAGCATGGCGAGGGGGCACCTGAGGCCCGAGCATGTCTTGCACCAGCGCCAGCAGCTCCCGGCCGAGTGCCTCGCGCCGCGAAGCGAAGGACCCCCCGCCTGCAGCTGCCCCCCCAGCCGCCTCCAGCGGGCCCCACGCCTCGGCCCCGTCTCTGGGCGGGTGCGCGGGCGCTCCCGCGGCGGCCGGCGCGTCGAGCAGCGCCGCCAGCAGGAAGGGCGCGCTCTGGCCGGGCCGCCCGAAGCGCGCCCAGACAAACGGGTTGCCGACGGCCTGCGCGGGCGTCGCGCGGCGCGGCCGCCTGGGCGCCAGCCCCTGCAGCAGGCCCGCCAGCGCGGCCAGGCCGCGCGCCGGCGCGATTGCGCCCATGCCCGCGCGCTCCAGGCGGCGCAGGAGCGCTGGGGAGGCTGCCGCCATGCCGGTCGCCCAGGCGCCCCACAGGACGGCCGTGCAGGGCAGGCCTGCGCGCGCGCGTGGCAGGCCTGGAGGCAGGGCGGCGGCCCTGCGCGTGCGTCTGCATGCAGCGCCGGAGCGCAGAGGGCCTGCTGCATGCATGCAGCGCAGGTGGCTGCACATGCGGCCTCGACGCGCGTACGCGTGCGGCGCGACTCAGGGCGCTCGCTATCACAGTCTCAAAACCAGAGTACCCATTGAATCGCTGGTTCCAGTCACTGGGTCGCTCTGCAGGGGCAAGAGCCACCAGGCGAGCGCGCGCAAGAACGGCGCACCCGCGGCCTGCTGCGCCTCGGCGGCCGCGCCGAGCGCAGCATTTGCGGCGGCGTAGTTCGCCTGCCCGGGCGGCCCCAGCAGCGCGGAGGTGGACGAGAACAGCGCGGCGGCGCCCAGCGGCGCCGCCGCGGCCGCCGCGCCAAGCCAGCTCGCGCCCGCCAGCTTCGGCGCGGCCACGCGCCGCAGCGCGCCCAGCGTCTGCCCGGGCAGGCCCGCATCCTCCAGGGTCCCCCCGGCGTGCACCATCCCGCTGAGCGCGGGCGCGCGCGCCGCCGCCCGCAGCCGCGCCAGGGCGCACACCTCCCCGCGCTCGGTCACGTCACAGCGCGCGGCGCTGACCGCGCAGCCGCCGCCGACGAGGTGGCCATGCAGCCCGCCCCCCAGCCGGCCCGCCCTGCTGACCAGCCAGACGTGCGCGTCGCCGCGCCCGGCCGCCAGCCAGGCGGCTGTCAGCAGGCCAAGCGCGCCCAGCCCGCCTGTCACGAGCACGCCGGCGCCCAGCGCGCGCGCCGGGCCGGCCCCCGCCCCGTGCGGCGCGGCTGCGCGCAGCATCTGCGGGCGGAGCAGCGCGCCGCGCGCCACCGCGGCGCCAGCGGCATCCGTGCCGTCGGCCGCGCCGCTCAGCGCCCTGCGCGCGCCGAGCGCCGCCGCGCCCGCCGCGCATGCGCTGACATGCACCGCGCCCCAGGCCAGGTCCGGCGCCTCCTGCGCGGCGACGCGCAAGATGCCGACCGACTGCGCGCCGGCCGCGCACGGCCCCGGTGGGCACCCCGGCCCGCGCGGCGGCGCGCCGGCCGCCCATAGCTGCACCCTGCGCCCCTGCAGGCCGGGCGCCGCAACCGCCAGGCGCTGCGCGGCCACCAGCGAGGCAGCCGCGGCCGCCAGGGCCGCGCCCGCCTGCACGTAGCTCAGGTGCCCGCAGCGGCCTTCCCCATGCAGCGCTGCCGCGGTCGCGGCGGGAAGGCCGCTCGCGGGCTGCAGCCGCCAGGCCGCGACTGGCAAGCGGCGCGGCGGCGCGCGCGCAATTGGCAGTGCCGCGGCGACGGGCGCCGTGGCGCGCCACTCCAGCGCGTAAACTATACCCGGTGCTGCAGCACCGGCGGGGGCCGCGGCGGCGGCCGCGGCCGCCGCTCGCGGCGCCATGGGCGCGGCACGCACGCCGTCCAGGGTCAGGGTTGGGCGCGGGCCCAGCGCGCCGCGCACCGCGTAGCTGCTGAGCGCGACGCCGCCGCTCAGGGCAGCGATGCAGCCGACCGCCGCCCAAGTGGCCGAGCCGGCCGCGCAGGCGCTCGGGGCGAGCGCGGCCTTGAGCGCTGTGGGCACGCGCACGCCCGCGTCGTGCGCCGCCGCGCCGCCGCCCCCGAGGCCGGCCGCGCGCGCGCGGCGGGCGGCCGCGGCGGCGCCCAGCGACGCGCCCAGATGCAGGCATGCGTCGGAGGCTGCCGGGTGCGCCCAGAACCCTGAACCCTCTTCGTGCGCGGGCCCAGCCGCGGTCAGGCCGCCCAGCGCGCTCGGCTCCACGCGCGCGCCCCCGGCACCTCCCAGGAGCAGGCCGGACAGCGCCGCGGAGCGCGCGGCGCGGCCGGGCCCCGGCCGGGCCACGCTGGCCGGGGCGTGAGCGCCGCAGGCTGCCACGCGCGCCGCAAGGTGCAGGGCGGGGCGCGCGGAGCCCGGCTGCAGTGAGCGCATGCTGACGGCGGCCGGGGACGCGCCGGGCGCAAGCGCGACGCTCGTTTCCAGGACGGCGGCGCCGCCCGCGTCGATGCGCATGGGCGCCGGTATGGCCGCCGCGAGCAGCGCCGGCCGGGCGGCGGCGGCGCCGCCGGCCGCGCCGCGCGCGTCCAGCAGCATCGCCGCCGCCGCGCCGCCGCCCTCGAGCAGGGCGGTCGCGGGGAGGAGCGGTTGGCCAAACACCTGAGCGGGCGGCGCTGCCCGCTCGCTTGCGCCGCGGGCTCTCGGCAGGCATCGCGCCCCGGTGGACAGTCGGAGGCGGCTGCGCATCTGCATATGCCCTGGTTGCGCAGCGCGTGTGTGCCTGCGCCAGAGATATCTAGCAGCTACCGTCAAAGTACAGTTTATCAGGGTCCCCTGCATGCATGCGCCCAGCCGCTCACCAGGCTGGCAGCGTGAGCCTGACCTACACGCTAGGGTAGGGTTAAGGTGACATGCACATTGGGAGTCGTAGCTGTCCTAGCTAGGTGCGGCGCGCACCTGGTGGTCCAGCAGAAACGCGAGCGCGGCCGTGCGCAGGCGCGCGGCCAGGCGCACCGCCGGGCCCGGCAGCGCCCGCCGCAGCAGCGCGTGCGGCGCCGGCGCGCACCAGTGCCGCGCGCGCGCCAGGCCGCCCCCCTGCAGGGCGCCGGCTCGGCTTGTGCGTCACACATGCTGTAAGGTGCTTCCGCCATTTGTCTGACGCTGGCTGCGGAGGCCGGGTGCCAGGCATGGCGCACACATGAGGCAGATGTGATGCTGGCAGCTGGCTAATGCAAACATGCATGCCGTGGCCTGACACTGGCAGCTGGCTGGGGCAAGCGTGCACGCCACGGCCTGGAGCGCCTGGGCGCACAGGCTGTCCTTCCCACACATCTCCACACCGCGGCGCATGTCCAACCTGCTTGGCTGGGCCAGGCACCCGGCTGCATGCAGCGGCGGGCAGCGGCGCCGGCGCGACGAGCGCGTGCGCATTCACGCCGCTCATGCCGAAGGAGCTGGTGGCAGCCCACCGGCCCGCGCGCCCGCCCAGCGCCCACCCGCGCGGCGCCGCCTGCCGCGGCAGCGCCGGCGCGCGCCCGCCGCGCGCGCGCCAGTCGCCGAGCGCGGCCTCCACGTAAGGGTTCACGACCCTAAGGTGGCGCACGGGCGGTGCTGCATGCGCGGCAGCTTCAGCGGCCAGGAGCAGGCCGGTGAGCCCGGCAGCGCCCTCGGTGTGCCCGAAGCATGACTTGTTGGACAGCAAAGCGGCCGGCTGCGGCGCGGTACCCGCGCGGAGCGGCGCCGCCAGCGCGTGCCGCAGCGCGCCGACCTCGATCGGATCGCCCAGCGGCGTGCCTGCGCGCTCGGGTCAGCGCGAGGCTTGCGCGCCGCGCGCTCGGAGTGACTACCCGATCCTGAGTGCACGCACTGGGGCGTACCTGTGCCGTGCACGCTGACGGCGCCCACCTCGTCCGCGCCGGCGCCCGCCGCGCCCAGGACCGCGCGCACCAGCGCGCTCTGGCTGGGCCCGTTGGGCGCGGTCAGGCCGCTGGAGCGCCCGTCCTGGTTCACTGCGGAGCCCAGGATGACACCGTGGCAGCGCGCCGCGCGCGGCGGCACGTCCCCTGGGGCCTCCGGCACGCGGGGGAATGCGGGGCTCGACGGGCACAGCAGCGCGACCGCAAAACCCTCGCCGCGGCCGTAGCCGTCCCCGGCGGCGTCAAACGACCTGCAACGGCCGACGGGCGAGAGCGCCTGCGGCGCGAACACGCGGCGCGTCAGCAGCCTCGCAGACCGCAGCGCATGCGCAGGGTCATCCCACTTGTGGCAGAACCATCCCTGCATCTGTATTGTTGTGAAAACGGTGCCCGAGGTGTAGCAGACAATCCAGGCTGCTGTGCACATGTGGTGGTGTAGAGACATGACACGGATGAGTGAGCCCTTTGACGCGCAGCGCCAGCCGCCTGAGCGTCCGGGAGCCATGCTCTCACTAGTTCACTGTTCAGGCATGTGATAAGCCAGCCCTCCATGCTCTCAGAGCGTATAACATGTCTGCTCGTCACAATCGTGCGCTCTGTATGATTATATTTGTCTCAGGTCGCGTCCGCGCTGGCGGCGACCACGCGCTGGTGTCAGAGCGGGCGCGACTTGAGACGCAAAACAACTGTATAGGGCGCAGTTTTGCGACGAGCAGACGTAGGGTATGCTTCGAGGGGGGAGAGCTCTCTCATCACATGCCTTGAACAGTGAACTAGTGAAAGACAGCTCTCGAACGCTCAGGCGGCTGGCGCTCATGGAGAGCTCTCTAATCAAAATGCGCACGCACATGCGCCGGCACTTTCCTGTTGCAAAGCGACCTAGCGACACTGCGTGAAATGCACTCTGGCAACTGCCGTGATAGCGGGTGCAACGCGTTTGCTCTCTGGCACGTTATGACTCCACACCAGGAGCTCGCCGCAGCTGCACTGACTGCATGATCGCGCGCCTGCAGCTGGCAGATGCCGGCGGTGGTCGCCGACAGGAGCATGGCGTTCGCACCACCCGCGAGCGCCGCGGCCGCCTCGCCGCCCGCCAGCGCGCGCGCGGCCAGGTGCGCCGCGACCAGCGACGACGAGCACGCCGTGTCCGTGGACACGCAGGGCCCTGCTCGCAGAGGCGCGTGTGCGCTGTGAATGACAGACATTTTTTTTTTGTGCTGTTGCGCAATTCGCGAGACGAGCCAGGGAGGGCTGCACACGGATGTTTGTCAGCAGGCCGTATCGCAGATCCCCGGGGCCTTGCTCACTGTGCGTACGTGCACTCTCGTGGAAGAGCAGGTGTTCAATTGCTGCAAAACAAAAGATGGGTGTGCCAGGACGTGGGTTTCTGTTGATGTGGCATGCAGGGAGAAGCGCAGATGTAGCCATGTGCGCTTGTGCACGCGGGATAAGTGCAGCTGTGGCGTCCAGCCATGCGCATTGGGGCAACAGAGGGCGAGCGCGGCGATGGTAGTGCTCACCACATCAGCAGTGCCCCAGGGGCAGGGTTAGGGTCAGGGCCTAGCCCATAACCCTAGGAAAGAACGTAACGCTCACCGGTGAGCCCGAACGTGTAGCTCAGCCGGCCGACCAGGTACGGCGCGCCGCTGCCGATGAAGGCCTGCGGCGGCAGCGGCGCGCCCGCGGCTGCCTGCGCGGTCACGTACTCGTGGTACATGCAGCCGACGTACACGCCTGCGCGCGGTTTTGTTAGTGTAGGATACAGGGGCAGGGTTGGGTGCGCGCCCACGTACTCGTGGTACATGCAGCCGACGTACACGCCTGCGCGCGGCATGGGTAGAGTCGCCCTGAAGCATGATCAGCAGGGCTTGCGTGAATGTGCGCACGACCCTGCACGCCCTGGACGCCAGCCGTGCTAATCTGTGCGCGGAGCAGCGCCGGCATGACCTGCACGGTGGACGAAACGAGTATGGCAGTGAGGGGGGTGCATCAAGCCAACATGCTCTGGCAACAGGCTGTAGCGTTTGCCAGCAGATACGTCTACGTTGCACCTGTGGGCGCCGCCGGGGCGGCGCCAGCGTCAGCCATCGCGAGCAGCGCCAGCTCCAGCAGCACGCGCTGCTGCGGGTCTGTGGCGGCCGCCTCGGCCGGCGACATGCGCAGCGCGTCCGCGTCAAAGCGGTCGATGCCGTTGCAGAAGCCGCCGAACCTAACGCCGACCGCTCTGCCAGTGACTTGTTATGTTATTTGATCTGCTATTGCACAGCATGTGCTGGTGTGCGCATATTTGCGCAGTGATTGCAAGTGCACAAGTAAAATTAAAGTTGGGGCGTGGCGTGGCAGGACGCCCAAAGCCCAAACCGGCGTGCGTGGGCAGTCGAAAGCACTTGCGCCTCTGTGTGAATGCAGAAATACAAGCCCATGAGTGAAATGGCATGTATATTTCCAGGCCTAAATGGTAGCCGAGTGCGCCGAGCACGCATGCCGCGGAGCCGCACCGCACGCTGACCGTCATCTTGCCGGGCGTGATGTCGGGCGCGTACACGTCATCGATCGCCCAGCGCTGCAGTGGCACGGCGCGCTGCACGTCCGCCGCGCACAGGGCCGTCCGGCAGAAGTCGCCGACGCCGGCGCCGGCCACGGGCCCCGAGGCGCCGCCGCTCGCCGCAGGGAAGCGGCAGGCGAGGCCGGCAATCTCGCAGGCCAGGGGCGCCGCCCGCGCGGCGCCGGGCCGCGGCGGCGGCCGGGGGGCTGCGGCCACGCGGGCGGCGCCGCGGGGCTGCAGCGCGGCGCTGATGTGGGCCGCCACGGCCGCGATGGTGGGGTGGTCGAAGGTGAGCGTCGCCGGCAGCTCGAGGCCGAACCTGGCACCGAGCGAGTCGCGCAGCTCCAGCGCGCCCAGCGAGTCCAGGCCCGCCTCCGCCAGCGGCTGCCGCGCGACAGCGGCCCATTTCCCTTCCTTGTGTGCATGGTGATAGCGCTCCATCAAGGCTATGCATGGCATAACCGTATGACAAATGATGTGTGGGCAGGGCCCTTGGCAACAACCGCACACAGAGCCATACTCCACATGCATGGCAGCATGTCTCTATGCCTTCGTAGATGCGCGTCGTGGTAGGAGGGCACTTCCCGGGCGCATGCCTGGCTGACGGGAATGCCGGGGCCCAGCAGCGCCTGCACCAGCGCCGCCACCTCCCCCTCCACGCCCGCATGCGCCTCTGCCAGGCCGGCCTCACCGTGAGACGCGGCCGCCGCGGGATCCGCTGCGCGAGCGGCAGCGGGCGCCAGGGCCGCCAGGTAGGCGGCCAGCGCAGAGGTGGTTGGGTGGTCGAACGTGAGCGTGGCCGGCAGCTCGGCGCCGAACCGGGCGCCGAGCGCGCCGCGCAGCTCCACCGCGCCCAGCGAGTCCAGGCCCGCCTCCGCCAGCGGCTGCGGCGGCTGGCCCTGCTCAGATGCCTTTGCGCGTGCGCCGCTGTCCTTGATCGCAGGTGCAGTCCCAGGCGCACACCCGTTGAGGGCTCTACCCGACCCCTAACACTTTTCAGGTGCGATTGCTAACGAGCAAACACCCTATGAGAGGGACCAGCCCTCGGAGGCGAGGGCGTGCGCACGCCCCGCGTGCGACGGCCGCCCCTGCACCTGATCGGCAGCGACGCGGGTGCCCAGCAGCGCGGCGATGGCCTCCTCCACGACCTGGAGCGCATTCGCAGCCGCCACGCTAGCATCTGCGGGCTGCGCGCACGCCCGCAGGGCATCCTGCTCGGGTTCGAGCCGGGCTGCCCGCTCGTCTGCCGCTGCCAGCGCAGGCCGCCCGCCCTCCTGCCGGCCGCCGCGCCGGCCCGCGCGCAGCAGCGCGGCGAAGGCCGGCGGCGGCGGCGCGCTGCGCGGCAGGAGGCGCTCCCAGGCGACCGGCGCCGCGGCGACGCTCTGCGGCCGCAGCGCGCCGAGCGCGGCCGCCAGCAGCCGCAGGCCGAGCGGGGGGGTCAGCAGTGCCAGGCCCGCGCGCTCAAAGCGCGCGGCGACACGCGCGTCAGCCGCGGCCATGCCCACGGCCCAGGGGCCCCAGATGATGGCCGCGGCGGGCACGCCTGCGGCCGCGGCTTGGGAGTGTTTGCATGGCAGTGTGCCGGCGCACCAGCCTGGGTGGCCGACAGACGATGGCTCTCCAAAGCAGACATAACATGCTGGCTACACTCTTCAGTCGCAACAATTTCAGAGACACTGCGCCAGAGCCGCACGGCCGCTGATGACTCACCGTTGGCGGCACGCTGCAACGCACTTCACGGCTCTCGTATTATGAGGGTGCGCACCCGCCCCCTGCTGCTGCTCAGCCAACGCGCCCAGCGCGGCGTTCGCCGCGGCGTAGGCGCCCTGGCCGGCCGTGCCCAGCAGCGCGCTCAGCGACGAGCAGTGCGCCCAGGCCGCCAGCGCACCCCCGGCCAGCGCGGCCGCCAGGCGCGCGGCCGCGCCGGCCTTGGGCGCGCCCGCCGCGCGCAGCGCGGCGGGCGCCTGGCCGGGCAGCGCGGCGTCCGCGAGCACGCCCGCCGCATGGACGACGCCCGCCAGAGCGCGCCCCGCGCCTGCCCGGGCGTGCCGCGCGAGCGCGCCGGCGCCCGCGGCCGTGCCCGCGTCGCAGCGCAGCGCGTGCATGGCGCCCGCGCCTCTCAGGTCAAGGGCGGCGGCGGCGGCGGCGGCCGCATGCGGCCGGCCCGCGGCGCGCCCGGAGCGACCGGCCAGCCAGACGTGCGGCGCCCCGGCCGCTGCCAGCCATGCGCCCGCCAGCGCGCCGATCTCGCCCAGGCCGCCCGTGACCAGCACCGCGCCGCTCGCGCCGGGCGCGGGCCAGGCGGGGCGCCCTGCCGGCCCCATGACGCGCCCCAGGGGGCCGCCGTCGCAGGCCGTGTCGAGCCCAGGAGCAAGCCAGGCGCCGCCCGAGACGGCGGCTCCAAAGGCGTCTGCGGGCGGGGCCGGCAAGGGACCGCCGCCGCCCGAGACTGGTCGTGCCATGACGTCGGCGTCGATGTGGCGGCAGGCGGCGGCGACGCGCTCCTGAGCGGCCACCCGCAGCAGGGCTGCCGCGCCGGCCGCCACCAGGTCTTGCTCAGCGCAGGGGCGCGCGGCTCCGGAGCGGCAGACGCGCGCGTCCGGACAGGCGCCCCGTGTGTGCAGCTCCAGCACTCCCGCCCCTGCCGCACACTGGACGAAGCGCAGGCTGGCTGGCAGCGCGGCTGTCGCCCTGCTGAAGCGCATGTGCGCGTCGCCCGATGCGGCGCCGGCGGCAGGGCGCGCGCGCCAGGCGACCGGCGCGCGCGTCGGCGCAGGCCGCTGCTGGCCCGCGGCGCGCGGGACAGCGGCCGCGGGCTGCGCGGCCCTCCAGTGCAGCACGTAGGGCATGTGCGCGGCCGTGGGCGGCACGGGACGCGCCAGCAGCCCCATAGGGACCCCCCTGCCATGGCCTGGTCGCCTCATGCGCTTGAACATCATGCCTGCCACGTCCACGCCGGCGCCCGCAGCGCCGCCCGGGCCGCCCGCGCTCGGCGCGCCTGCGATGCGCGCGCGGCCAGGCACGCTGGCCAGCTTGTATGCGCCCAGCGCCGACCCGTCGGAGTGCAGCTCCGGCGGCGCCGCCACGGCGTGCGCCGCCTGCGCGTGCGCAAGGACCGCGCCCGCCCTGTACGCGGCTATGCCGGCCGGCACGCGCGTGACCGCCGCGCCGCCCGCGGCCTGCGGCGGCGGCGGCGCAAACGCGGCGCCCGCCTGCGTCGCGCAGTCGAGCAGCGCCGGGTGCGTCCGGAACTGGCTGGCTGGCTGCAGCCGCACCGCCGCGCACGAGCTCGCGTCAATGCTGGCCACGGCTGCGACCGGTGCGGGCGGGCGCTGGCGCGCTCGCAGCGCGCCGCGCGCGGCCGCCGTGAGCGCGCGCGCGGCCGCCGGGGTCACGTCGGGCCTGGCGTCTGCTGGCGCGCGGGTCGCGTGCACGCAACCCAGCGCGGCCGTGAGGTGCGTGACGCTGCTCGCAGGCGGCGCATCAGAGCCGATGCTGAGCGCGCCGCGCTCTGCGGCCAGGGCGACGCTCAGCACGCGGCTGAAGCCGCCCGGCGCGGCGCCCAGCGGCAGCGGCGCGGGGATGGCGACGCCGACCAGCGCGAACGCCTCCGCGAGCCCGCCCGTCTGCACCGCCGCAGCCGCCGCCGCCGTCGCCAGCTCCAGCATCGCGGCTGCGGGCAGCAGCGGCGCGGCCGCCACGCGGTGGTCCCATAGGAACGCGAGCGCCGGCCTGTCCAGGCGCGCCTCGAAGCGCATGCCCCGCGCGGCGCCGGGACCGCCCGCCGGCGCGCCCGCGCGCGCGAGCAGCAAGTGCAGCTCGACCGGCGTGAACCAGTGCCGCTGCCGGCGCCACGGCGCCGGCTGCGCGCGCGGCGCCCCGGCGCCCGGCGGCGCCGCGCACAGCACCGCATGCGCGTTGGTGCCCTGAAATGCAAAGGCGCTAACGCCCGCAAGGGCGGCGGACAGGCCAGCGGCCGCGTCGGAGCGTGCAGCGGCCAGCGAGGGCCCCGGCTGCCTGGCCAGGGCGCGCGGCGGCTGGCCGGCGCCCGCGTGCGCGTGCAGTAGGGCCGCCACGTGCGGGTTGACCTGCGCCGGCATTGGTGCGCCCATCAGGGTCTGCCGTGCACGAGACTGCTGTGCGCAAACCTCCATCCCATGCACTGGCACCGGCCTAGGAACACACGTGGGCTGCGAGTGCACGCCAACAGGGCTTGTCGCACCTGGCGCAGGTGGCACGTGGGGCGGCTCAGCGCCAGCGGTAGGCTGAAGGCGAGGGCGGCGACGCCGACCGCGCCCGCCGCAGGTTCCGCATGCCCCGTGTGCGACTTGGCGGCGGACGTCTGCAGCGGCCACGCAGCGCCTGCGGCCACGGGCCTGGGAGTGGCACAGGCTGGGCGGCGGGGGTGAGGCGCACGCGCAGGGTTATCAGCAGCCCAACACACAGAACCGCTGCACTGTGGCGGGCGGCATGCTCCCAGCTTGGCAGGGGTGGCTGTGCGGTCAGCCAGGCTCTGTGACGCTTGTGAGTGGCGGCGGTGATCTGTGAGCATCGCTTTGACTGACCGAGCACCCTTATGATGACCATAGTTGCCCACGCGACATGACTGCATGGAGGCTGGTGCGTGCTGCCAGGCGAGCGGGAGCCGAGCGGCGAGCGAGCGCGGGGCGCACCCTGCAGCACAGCCAGCGATGCACCGACCTCGATGGGGTCCCCCAGCGGCGTGCCCGTGCCGTGCAGCTCTAGCGTGGCCACGGCCGCAGGCGCGGCCCCGGCCGCGGCCAGCGCGCCGCGCAGCACGTCCTGCTGCGAGGGGCCGTTGGGCGCGGTCAGGCTGCTGGAGCGGCCGTCCTGGTTGACGAAGGAGCCGCGCAGAACGGCGCAGGCTGCGGCGGCGGGCGCGTCCGCCAGCGCTGTAAGGTACATGACGATGCATGCCTCGCCCCTGCGCCCCAACCACACGTGCTCCTTGCAGCGTGTACAGTATGGTACAGGGTTAGGACAGGGGCTCTGTATAGTAAGGGTGCATCTCTCAATGCTACCATTCACCGATCACTAGTGGTGGAGAAGCGCAGGAATGCGTGAACTGTGCTGATGCCAACAAGCTGCAGCGCACCAGCAAGTGGAAATATATGCCATGGGCTGCTATTGGCCATCAACTAGCCGTGCAGAGCTGGGGTGTCGCCATGCGCACACGCGTCTGCTGAATATATTTCTGCGCAGCAGGCTGTGCAACGCCCATTCGCATGCATACACATGTGCTCCTTGTCCTGACTGCAGCCACAGGGCAATATGCATGCGTGGCGGAGCAATCGCGGCGGAATCCAGCTTACGACGTGCATATTAACAGCATCGCGCACCTGACATAGCCGTCCAGCGCCTTGCAGCGGCCATCGCGCGCGAGCATGCCGGCGCCCTGCGCGCCGGCGGTCGTCGCCTCCGAGAGCATCAGGTTGACGCCCGCCGCGAGCGCGCCGCCGCCGGCGCCGCCCAGGTGCTGCGCGGCCAGGTGCACGCCCACCAGCGCGGACGAGCACGCCGTGTCCACGCTCACCTGCAGTCCGGCTGATACACGTTACCCTACTCTACCGTAACCAAACCATACCCTGCGCTCTGGATGCTGCACGACGACGCAGCGCCCCATGGACATGCACGCCCGCTCGCTGCAGGCGCCCTCTGCCATGCGCTGAGAGATGTGCCTGGAGCTCCGGGGCCGCAAGGGGAGGCACGACCGCCACGCGGCGTACTGCGGGGCCGCGCAGGGCGTAGGTGTAGGACAGGCGCCCGGCGGCGACGCTGAAGGGCCCGCCGGTGGCCGAGAAGGGCCCAACGCGCTCCAGGAACGGCCCTGCCAGGCCGCCGTACTCCATTTGCTGGATGCCCACGTATACGCCGACGCGGCCGCCCGCGCCGCGCGTCCCGCGCTCCGGGCGCATCAGCTCCCAGGACACCTGTGCGCCGCGGGGCTACACAGGCTAGGCATGCGCAAAGACGTGTTGAGGCACCGGCAGCGCGCGGAGGCATTGGTCGCGAGCTGGGTAGCCCCACCCCCTGCGTACACCTGGTACCGGGCACGGCAGTGCCGCTGACCGCTCTCCGGCCCATGCCGGCAGCAACGCCGCACCTGCCTGCAAATAAGCGTGCCGGCCGTGCAAGGCTAGCAGCGCATATGGCTGGACAATCGAGGAAAGCAATTGGTGGAGCGCGATAGCACCCTGCTCGTCAAGTGGCCAACGGGCGCGGGCGAGGACGGCGCGCCGGCGCGTCCCTTGTGCAGTGCCCCGCGCCCTGTCTGCCTTTTACTACAAACATACCTTGGCCATGGGCCGTCCAAAGGGGCGCCTTGGGTTGGCAGGACGACTGTGTGGCATGTGCGCGCAAGCGCCTGCGCAAGTGCGTGTCTACGAGCAGCTCCTCAGCCGCTCTGCTACCACCGCGCGACCAGGCTCGGTAGCGAGGCTACCGCCCCAGTGTCCAGGCTCGGTAGCGAGACTACCGCCCTAGTGTCGCACAGTGCCAGCAGAACAGCTGAGGAGCTGCTCGTAGACACGCACTTGCTCAGGCGCTTGCGCGCACGTGCTACGCAGTCGTCCTGCCAACCCAAGGCGCCCCTTTGGACGGCCCATGACCAAGGTATGTATGTAGTGAAAGGCGGACGGCGAGGGCGCGGGGCACTGCACAGGGACGCGCCGGCGCGCCGTCCTCGCCCGCGCCCGTCGGCCACTGCACAAGCAGGGTGCCATCGCGCTCCACAAATTGCTTTCCTCGAGCGTCCGCCATACGCGCTGCCAGCCTGCACGGCCGGCGCGCTGATTTGCAGGCAGGTGCCGCTGGAAGCGCGCGCATGCGCCCGCGATGGCCGGCACGCCCAGGCGCCGAGCGACGCCGCGCGCTGGCCGGGCCTCTGGCGCTCGGGACGCGTCGCGCGCTCTTCTTCACGACATGCGCCCATGCGCGCCGGGCGGGCCCTGGTGCGAGCGCTTACTCCCAGTCACCACCCTGACGCCACGCATCCCCTTGTGCGCGCGTAGGTAAGGCCTAAAACTTTCCATAAACCTAAAACGGTGAGGCTACTGCCGGCGCGCGCCTCGAGCAGCAGACGCTGCTGCGGGTCCATGAGCTGTGCCTCGGGCGCAGAGACGCCGAACAGCGCCGCATCAAACGCGGCCACGCCTGCCAGGCACCCGCCGAAGCGCGCGCCCAGCGCGGGGCGGCCCGCGCGCGCGGCCTCGACGTCCCACCTCGAGAACGGCACGTGCGTGATTGCATCGCCGGGCAGCTCTGCAGCACGGGGCGGCGCGGCTGGGGACGGCGCGAAAGCGCCGCCCGGCGCCCTGCTCGCCAGTGCCACCTGTGGACCACCCGTCTCTGAGCGTGTGCTGAAGCCTGGCAGGATCTGGCAAAACTCTCAGCACCCACAACTTTCAATGTGTGGTGGCAGGACTGGGAACAAAGTATGCAACTCCAAATAGTTGAGAGGCCGAACAGTGCGCGCTTCTGCTTTGCCCTCTGACCATGACATGCACACTGTGCACTGCACACTGCTGATGTGGGGGGGTCAGCGCAAAGGCAACTCTTAACCCCACTACATGCAGTAGAGCGCACGGCGAGGAGCTGGCCCAGCTCTCGCGCGCCGCCCGCATGCGCCACTAGCGCCGCCTGTGGCGCCGGCAGGGCCTGCGGCGCCGCCGCGCCGGCCGCGCGCGCAAGCTGGGCGTGCAGGAAGGCGGCTATGGCGGCCACAGTTGGGTAGTCGAACACCAGAGTGCCGGGCACCGGCAGCCCCAGCTCGGCCGCCAGCACGGCGGCCAGCTCGACGGCCGCCAGCGAGTCGAGGCTGCCCGCCGTGAATGCGCCGCGGGGGCCTGCATGCACGCGCTCCATGGCATCAGGCGCGGGATGTCAGCGAGGCGGGCTGACAGCACATGACAACACCATGTATGTTGTCCATTACATCGTGCGGATGGCTGCACTCAGCATGAGGAACATAGCACAAACGATGCCCGCCATGGTGACGCATCGACGTGGGCGATGTGCGACCTGGTGCACCCAGCCACGTGCCAGAGTCCCCGCGTTCCCAGCCTTGTGGCGCACCCCCGACGGCCTCGGCGCCCAGTACGGCCGCCGCGACCCTGCGCACGACGGCCTCCACATCGGCCAGCGCGGGGCCGGCCTCCGCCGCCGCCGGCGCCTCACCCCGGCCGGCGCCCGCCAACAGCGCGCGCGCGTCGAGGCGCCCCTCTTCGGGGCCCCGCGGCTGCTCGGGGGGCGGCGCGGCGGCGGGCGCAGCCGCGTCCACGTAGGCCAGGCGGTCCAGCAGCGCCCAGCGCATGCGCGCCTCGTAGAGGGCGCGGAAGCGCGCGATGTCCAGCCGCGCGTACAGCAGCGCCGGCGCGGCGCCTGCGGCTGCCGCCGCCTCGCGCGCCTGCGCGCGCACGCGGCCAGGCTCCCGCTCTGCTGCACATGGGCGCTGCGGCGGCGGGCCGCCTGCCTGGCCCACAGCTGCCCGGCTGGTGGTGCGTGTGAGCGGCGCGCTGCGTGCCTAGGGAACACCCTGGCGCGCCTCCATAGCGGACGGCTAGGTGTTGGGCGCGGCACATGCAGCAGTGCATGCATGCAGAGCAGCCAGGCTTTGTTCGGCACTTCAGGGTGCACAGCAGAGCGGCTAACCGCGCACGCACAGGGTTAGGGTTAGGCACACCTCCCGCGGCCAGAGGCTGCCCAGGCCAAGCGCGGCGAGCGCGTCCGCGTGCAGCGCGGCCATGCCCACGTCGCGGAAGGGCCCCAGCTGCAGCGCGGCGCCCGGCAGGCCGGCTGCCTGGCGGCGCGCCGCCAGCGCGTCCAGCGCGCAGTTGGCCGCCGCATAGTGCCCCGCGCCCGACTGGCTCCACACCGCGGCGGTGGACGAGAAGAAGACTGCGTCACGCACGGGCACGCCCGCCGCATGGAAGGCCGCTGCGCCGGTCGCCTGTGCGCGCAGCGCACGGCTGCTTAGATGCTTGAAGACTTGGATCAACAGGCGAAGCGGACTGCGCCGCGCGCTGCCATCCGTAAGTGTGTATCTCGTCAGGCTGAGCTGGCAACCAACCCTGACATAGTTGGAACAAGCGTGCGCCGAGTGAGCGCATCCGCAGCATGCCTCGTGATCCCAGCAAGTGTGGTGATGCAGCGCATGCACACCGCGCGCCATCCCTGGCGCAGCGCCGCGCGTCCCCGTTTCCACACATCCACACTTTCCACACTATGAGCGGCGGGCCGTGCGTCCCAGCACTGCGCCACCTGGCGCCGGCTCTGCCCCTTTGCATTCCCGCGCGGCTCACCTTGGGGCCGAGCACGGCGCCCAGCTGCGCGGCCGTCATGTCCACAAGCGGCGCGTGGCCCGACACGCCCGCCGCATGCGCATAGTGCGCCACCGCCGGCAGCGCCTCGCGCGCCCAGGCCGCCACGCGCGCCGTGTGCGCCGCATCGCCTGCATCGGCGGCCACCACGAACGCCGCCGCGCCCGGCCGCGCGAGCGCCGCCAGCTCCTCGGCGCTCAGGCGCGGCGCGCGGCTGGTCAGAACCAGGCAGCGCGCGCCTGCGTCCGCCAGGTGGCGCGCGTACTGCAGGCCCAGGCCCTGCGCGCGGCACGCGGCGGCGCGCGTCAAACAGGTCAAGCAGCGTGGTGCTCCTTGCAGGTGCATCCAGCAGGCGCGCGGGGCCGCGCCTTGGTGCCGCCGGCAACCATGGCGGCGACGGGCCCCGCCAGCGTGGCAGGCGCACGCGGCGTGGGCGGCGCGGCGACCGCAAGCCGCAGCCCGAACGCGCGGCCGCCACGCAGGGCGACGCAGAATTCTCTGCCGGCCGCCAGCGCCGCCAGCTGCGCCGCGGACGGCGCCGGGCTGCCCGGCTGCAGGTCCAGGGAGGGCCCGTACGCCGCGCGGCGCTCCATGAAGACCGTGCGCGCCAGGCCTGCGCGGCGCCCATGTCATGCGCATGCAGGCCTGGGCAGCATGCCATCGCTCTTTCCAAGGTGAGCACCGCTGAGGCTGTCATGGCTGTGCTGCAGCAGCCAGAGAACCCATGCTCTGCATGTGCGCATGTGAAACCTGCAGCTGTTGTCTGTGCACACTGACATACATCAAAGACGACATGTTGGCGGCTGCCTTGGTGCGAGTGTATGCGATAGCATGTCATGCGACCGTGCATGGCCTGCCAGGTGCACTGCTCGCTTGCAGGCCGGGGCGCAGCGCACCCAGGGCGGCGTGCGCGGCCGGCGGCGCACAGCCCGCGTATGGCCCCACGCTGTGCAGGCCGTGCGTGACCAGCGACAGCCTGGCGCGCGGCGCGGCGCGCAGCACCGCGCGGAAGGCCCACAGCAGCGCATCGCCCTCCGCGGCGCCTGCGCACGGTGCAGTCTGTGCGGTGGGGCATCGTGTGCCTGACCAGTGTGGTATCAATGCAGTGCTGACTCTGGAGCTCAGCAAGCACGCCAGTGCCCAGCGCCTGCGCCCGTTTAGCTGCGCGCATCAGTTGTGACATCGCTTGCAGGTTGGGCACTTGCAACCAACGGGGTTTACGGCTTATCAAACAAATCCACTGTCATGCCAGGCAGGCATGGGGGGTGCGCTGCCCGGGCGCGCCCGCGCCCGCGTCGCCGGGCGCGTGCGCGCAGAAGATGTGATCCGCATCCGCCCGGGTGATGGCAGCCTCCAGCTGGCCATACCCGTGCACGTGCACGACACCGCCCGCGCCCCACCCGCCCCAGGGCCCCGATGCGCTCTGCTCCCCGACCCCGGCCCGCCCGTGCCCGGCCTCCGCCGCGGCTGCCGGCCCGTCCTCGCCCGCCCCCGGCCGGAAAACCAGGTTTCGCACGGAGAGCCACGCGGGCGCGTCGCCGCACAGCCGCTCGGCCGGCCACGGCGCGGCGCTGAGGACGAGCCACAGCGCGGGGGCGGGCGCCGCTGCGGGGCCCGGCGGGGGTTCTGAAACCCTCGGCGGCGGCGCCAGCGCCTGCCACAGCAGCTGGTAGGCGGGTGCGCCATCCGCGAGCCGCGCCGCCTGCCCCACGGGCGCCTGCATGCGCACGCCCGAGAGGCGCGCGGCGGCGCACAGCACATCCGCATGCGCGGCTGCAGCGCCCGCCGGGCGCGCGTTCGCGGCCGCATGCGCGCGGGCGAGCAGCGCCTCCGGCAGGCCGGGCCTGAGTTGGAACGCGGCGCAGGCCGCCAGGGTTCCGACCAGGGTTTGGCCAGGGCTGCACGCGCGGCCGGCGGCGCACAGCGCGGCCGCCGCCGTCAGCGCCGCCGGGTGGAACAGGAACTGGCCGGGGGCCAGCCGGGTCGGCAGACGTACGCTGCCGGTGCAGCTGCCGGCAGGGCGGCCCGCGCCCGGGCCGCCCAGCTGCCTGACCACAGGCGCACGCAGCGCGCCGAGGCCCCGCAGCGGCCACCTGGCAGGATCGGGGCTCTCGGGGTTCGTACCGCCCTCCGGCTGGCGGTCTGCCAAGCTGGCGTGCAGGGCGGCGGTCAGGTGGGAGGTCACCCCGGACGCCAGCGCCACTGCGCCGCCGGCGCGAACAATGGTGCAAAATAGGGCGTCGCCGTCAGTGCCCGCGCGCACTCCCGACCCGCCGCCCGCCGGCAGCGGCCTGGCGGGGCCGACGCAGGCGTGCAGCAGCAGGGGCGTCCAGGTGGTGGCGCCGCTGAGCAGCGCCTGCGCGGCGGCCGCGGCGGCCTCCAGCAGGGCGGCCGCCGGCAGGACCGGCCGCCCAGCGACGCAGTGGTCCCGCAGGAACCCTAGGGCTGCCGCAGCGAGGTCCATGCGGAACACAACAACCGCGGCCGCCGCCGCGGCAGCCGCCGCCAAGCCCGCGTGCGCGAGCGGACCCGGCCAGAAGCGCGCGCGGCGCCAGGCCGGGCCGCGTCGGCGGGCGCCCGGGCGCGCAGCGGCGGCCGCAGGCGCGGCCGCGAGCAGCGCGTGCGCGTTGACGCCGCTCATGCCAAACGCGCTGGCGCCGGACAGCGCCTCCGGGAAGGCCCCGGGCGCAAGCCCTGCAGGGTCCCGGGCGGCCCAGGGCGCCGCCTGGCGCGGCAGCGCGGCCGTGCGTGCGTGCCGCGCGCCCCACTCGCCCAGCGCAGCCGCCACGTACGGATTCAGGCCGCGCAGGTGCATGATGGCCGGGCGCGCGCGGCGCGCGAGCGGCTGCAGCGCAGCGAGCAGCCCGGTCAGGCCCGCCGCGCCCTCCGTGTGCCCGAAGCACGCCTTGACGCTGCCGAGCGGCACGCCCGCGGGCGCGCCGGCCGGCGCCGGGTGCGCGGCCAGCGCCTGGCCCAGCGCACCCACCTCGATCGGGTCGCCCAGCGGCGTGCCTGCTCGCCGCGGGTAGCCTGTGTCGGCAGACTTTGACGCATATCTGCGCATTCTTTCAAATACGTTCTTCAATCAAAGAAGCCGGGGGCCTGTGAGGCAGTCTGCGTGAAATGCGCCGGTGCGACATCATGGGCAGCAGCTCCGCACGCCCCGGGCCGTACCGGTCCCGTGCACGGCGACAAAGCCGACGCCGGCGGGCGCCGCGCCGGCGGCCGCCAGCGCGGCCGCGACCAGGCGGCGCTGCGCGGGCCCGCTCGGCGCAGTCAGGCCGCTGGAGCGCCCGCCCTGGTTGACCGCCGAGCCGCGCAGCAGGCCCAGCGGCTGCTCGCTGTGGGTCCCTGAGGCTGTCGGGGTAGAGGGCGCCGGGGCAGCGGGCGCCAGCGCGATCACCACAAAGCCCTCTCCGCGGCCGTAGCCGTCGGCGGCCGCGTCAAAGGTGCGGCAGCGGCCGGCTGGCGACAGCGCCTGTCACGTGCGCATCGAGGTTGGGTTCTTGCAGGCGCGCACCAAGGCTGGGCTCATGCAGGCGAACAAGCCCAGCTGCTCATGTAGCTTGACCTTTGTGGCTGATCAAACAATGTGCTGTGACTGCAACGCGCGCGCTCGGTCCCCAGCACTGGCAGGTGGTGCAGCAGCGCGTCTGTCCCGCATGGCGGCAACGTCGGTGTAATGCATGGCGCCTGCAGGGCATGCTCTGGCGCACCGCTTTGCATAAATCCGCGGCCGCTCGCGTGTAGCAGCAAGCCTGGTGCTGGTCACGTAGACAGAGGCTTGCGCGGCGCATGGGGCAGCCACAGAGGTCACAAAGGGGAGCATGGGCTGCCACCCGCGGGCGGTCGCTGCAGCGCCCGCGCCTGCAGCTGGCAGATGGCGACGGTCGTGAGCGGCGACAGCAGCGCGTTGACGCCGGCCGCGAGCGCCGCGTGCGCCTCGCCGCCCTGCAGGCCGCGGTGCGCCAGGTGCGCGGCGACCAGCGACGAGGAGCACGCGGTGTCCGTGGCCAGGCACGGCCCGGCCAGGCCCAGCATATAGGACACTCTGCGCGGCGCGCCGCGCTGACAGCGCCCTACCCCTCCCCCAGCGTGCAGCCCTGCTTGATAGCGCTATGCGATGCTTCATGAGCGCAGGCACAGACGCACACGCGTGCAACATGTATGTGTGGGCAATGGACTAGCTTGAGGTGCTTGAACAGCGCAGCCAGGCTCGGGTGGCCTGCGCAAGCGTCTGACGGGCGGGTAACTGCGAGCCGGCGCCGCCGCACCGGCCGGCCATGAAGCTGAGGGAGCTGCCCGTGGCGGCCGCGGCGGTCAGCGCGCCACCGGTCGCGCCGAGCACGCCCGCGTACTCCTGGTACATGCAGCCAACGTACACGCCTGCACACGCGCGCTCTCACTGTCGTGCTCGATCTTTTGATGGCAGAACTCCCAGTGCTTGGGAAGAGCCCTGGCTGCTCTGTTTCGTGCTGATCAGATCAGCAGACACCACGCTGCCGGTGCACGACAGCCTGGCACGATGCGCGATGTCGCCGAGGAGCGGGCCATGTGTTGAGGCTGCAATTTTTATTTGATATGCTGTTGATGTCGCTTGATATGCTGTTGATGTCGCTAAGTCTTTCCAAACACAGCGCGCGCCTGCCGGGGCGCCCATCCAGGCGGCGGCGCCGCCGGGCGCCGCGGCGACGGCGGCCGCGGCCTCCTCCAGCAGCAGCCGCTGCTGCGGGTCGGTCGCGAGCGCCTCGGCCGAGCCAATGCCAAAACAGGCCGCATCAAAGCGATCGATGCCGGCCACGTACGCCGCGCAGCGCGCGTACAGGCGCCCCGCTGCCGGCTCCGGGCTGTACACCGCGTCGGCCGCCCAGCGCGCGTGCGGCGCCTGCGTGGGCAGGTCTGCGGCGGCGGCGGCGGCGCGGAAGAAGTCATGCACGCCGCCGGCGGCCGGCGCCGGGAAGCGGCAGGCCACGCTGACCAGCGCGCTGGCCGCTGGGCTCGCTGAGACCCTAAGCCCTGAGACGCCCTGCGACAGGGTTGCAGCTGCAACGGAGACGTCCGCGTAGGTACGCGAACGAACGACTGCCGACAGGTAGGCGGCCAGCGCTGCGGGCGTGGGGTGGTCAAAGGTGGCCGTGGCGGGCAGCTCGACACCAAACCTGGCGCCCAGCACGTCGCGCAGCTCCACCGCGCCGAGCGAGTCCAGGCCCGCCTCCATCAGCGGCTGCATGGACACACAAATTGCGTTGGCTGGGGACTGAGGTACGCCACGGCAGCTTTGCGTCCGAGACAGGTAGAGAGCGCCCGTGATTAAGCGTATGAAGAAGCACGCTTGCGGTACAAAGTCACAAACGGCGCTTGCGCCTGACCAGCTGCCTGCTGACGAACGACATGCAGTCTGGATACCCTAGGCATGCGTGAGCATGCGGTGCAGGCGCGCCTGATCTGGCCCAACGGGCCCCAGCATCTCCGAGATGACGGCCTGCACCGTGGCCGCCACCGCGCCAGGCTCGGCGTCGGGCTGATCACTGGGAGCGGCGACGGCCAGCGCCGCGGCGAGGTGGGCGCCCAGCGCAGCGATGGTTGGGTGGTCAAAGGCCAGCGTGGCCGGCAGCTCGACGCCGAACCTGGCGCCCAGCGCACTACGCAGCTCCAGCGCGCCCAGCGAGTCCAGGCCCGCCTCCGCCAGCGGCTGGTGCATTCCCACCTGCGGCGCAGCCCACCCTCACGACTGCCACCATGGCAGCGGGTGGGAAGGGGTGCCGGGCATGACCCTACCCCGATGGAGTGCACAGGCTGAGAGGCGCCGCAGAGCGCCTCATGCACATGCCCTCGCGCCAGGAGCCGGGACGCTCGCTCCACGCTTAAAAGCTGTGCAACGTCATCATTGACAAGTACTGCATGCAAGCACGCCACACGCACGGCTGTGCACGACCAGGACCTTGGGCATCGTGCAGGCCACATGAGATGGGAGGCCACCTGGTCGCCAAGCAGCGCGCGTGCTGTTTCAGCCGTGCCCTGCAGCACTGCTGCCAGGGACGCAGCCTCTGCAGGCGTGGCTGCCACCACCGAGCCTCCTGCTGCGGGCCCGGGGGCAGGACCGGCAGGCCGCCGCTCGGCTGGGCCGGCGTCCGCTGCAGGCCGTGCCGCCGCCGCGGGCGCGACCTCGTCAAACATGCCAGGAAGCGCTCCGGGCCGACCGCGCAGCAGCCGCGCCCACTGGAATGGGCTGGCGACGAGCACCGCCGGCGGCGCTGCGGTCGCCGCGGCGGACGCCCAGGCGGTCAGGGTATTGCCCAGGGCAGCGAGGCCGGCCGCGGGCGCAATAACGCCCATGCCGGACCGCGCAATGCGCGCCAGCGCGGCCGGGCTGGCCGCGGCCATGCCGACTGCGGCCCAGGCGCCCCACTGCAGGCTGCTGCCTGCGGTGCGCTGCTGGTCGTGAGCTGCAACGTGATCATTGCTGTAATGGCAGCCAGCTGGATCGCACGGGCATGCCGAGCGCCTTGCATGCAAACGGGCACAGATAGCAACGGACCGGACTTAGTCACAGCCAAACCTGGGCAGCCGGCGGCCTGCATGCAGTCCGCTAGGGCGTCCAGGGCGGCGTTCGCGGCCGCGTAGCTGCCTTGGCCCGCCGAGCCGACAAAGGCGGCCGCCGAGGAGAAGAACATCGCCCCGCCGCTGAGCGGCATGCAGGCCAGGTTGGCGCCGAGCGCGGCTGCGCCGGCCGCCTTGGACGCAAACACGGCGCGCAGCGCCGCGGCCGTCTGGTTTGCAATCAGCGCATCCCGCAGCACGCCGCCTGCGCGCACACACCCGCCTGATCTGGCGGCGCCCGTGCTCAAGGTACCCTAGCGAGGGCGCGCGGCTGGGGGTTGCAGGCATGCTGTCCAAGCAGAAGCGGTCCTGCGTAGCATAACAGTGGCGTGTGCGGGCGCAAAGGCGTGAGCAGCTCGGGCGCCAGCCAGGGCGCGCCTGCATGCACGACCGCCACGAGCGGGCCGGCGCGCGGCCTGCCGCACAGGGCGCGTGCATCCTCGGCGGCCGCCACGTCGCAGCGCGCGAGCTGCGCCGCCGCGCCGCTGGCCGCCAGCAGCCGGAGCGCGCCCGCGCCGGCCCGGCCAGAGCGGCCCGCGAGGCGCAGCGGCGCTGCCTGCCCCGTGCGGCATGCCAGCCACACGGCCACGAGCGAGCCCAGCCCTGCGCCCGCGCCCCATTGGTCCGCATGCCGTATCATGCACGTGGCTGTCATGTAGACGCAACACGCCAGCCACGCGTTCAGGAGCGAGCCCGCACCAAATTTGGCCCCTGTTGATAATGCTCCACACACTGCATCATCCGCATACCCAGGCATGGACCCACCAGCCCAGTGACTGCCGCTGCACCCAGGCCTGCATGCCCTCCAGCATGTCTGTCTAGCACTGCTCAAAGCAAAAAATAAGCTCTCACATGGATTGTCAGCAGAGTTGTGCGCCGCAGCTGCCTCCCCCCATGCACCGCAGCTTGGCAAAAAAAAACCGTGTCACCGGTAACGCGCGCAGGGTTTGCTGCACACCATCTACCCGCCGCCCTCGCGACGCCCAGCATGGCCAGAGTCGTGCCACATGGAGGGCTCACCTCCCAGGCCGCCGGCCACGGCCGTCATACCACCGCCAGTGGCAACGGCCGCGACGTGCGCGCTTGCGCGCGCCTCATGTGGCAGCAGCCGCGGCGCCAGCGCGACTCCGGCCCCGTACAGCGTGCCGAACGCATCGCCCTCGCCGCTGTGGCAGGCCTGCTCCCCCGCCGCCGCCGCTGCGTGGCGGTCTGCTGTCACGACGCGCGCGCGCGGGGGCTCGCTCGCGGCGACCCTGGCCAGCGCCCATGCGGCCGCGGCCCAGGCGGCTGCGTCGGAGCGCCGCTGCTCTGGCCCTGTGCCGGGTGGCGTTCCCGCTCTGCCGCCCACGGGCACCGGGCCGCCGCCCTGCGCTGGGTGGCCCCGCGTGTGCAGCGCGACGGACGCGCCCGCCGCGCCGACGTGCGTCTGCAGGAACGCCAGGTCGCCCAGGCAGGCCCCGGCCGGGCAGGCGCCGGGCGCGGCGGGCGCCTGGGCGCGCGGCCCGCCGCCAGCCGCCCCCGCGGCCGCCCAACGCACTCCCACGCGGCGAGAGCGGCCGCATGCACGTGCGGCCGGTGCCGGCCGGCGCGCGCTCGCGACGTCGGCCTGCCACGCGATGCGGTACAGCAGCCGCTGCGCGGCCGGCGCGGCCTGAGCAGCGCCCGCGCGCCCGGCGCGCACGAGCGCGGCCGTCAGGTCCGCGATGCACAGCGCGCTGCCGGCCGTCGGCGAGGTCAGCCGGTAGCTGGACAGCGCGCCGCCGCCAGGCAGCGCGCCGCCGAGCGCCGCGGCGGCCGCCGGCGCGGCCGACGGCGCCGCGCGGCCCGCCGCGCCGCGGCCGCCGCGCGGCGCGCGGCGCTGCCCGACCCAGTATGCGCCGATGGCGGACGGCACGCGCAGCTCGGGCGGCGCAGCGGCCGCTGCTGCGGCGTGCCGGGGGCCAGGCTGGCGGCCAGGGTGCGCGGGGCCCGCAGGGGGTGGCCGGCGCGCGAGCAGCGCGCCCAGCTGCAGGCAGGCGTCGGCGACCGCGGGCGCGCACAGGAAGCCCCCGCCCTGCTGCCCGCTCACGGCCGCGGCGGCGCACACCGCTGCGAACGCCGCCGGCGGGGCCTCCCCAGCAGCGGGCGCGCCACGCGTCGTCGCCGTGCCCAGCGCCACACCGCGCAGCAGAGTTACCCAAAACGGACCGCCAAGCCCTGGGCTAGCCTCAATGGGCATGCGCGGCTGGTCCGGGGCGCCAGCGAGCGTAGCGAGCAGGTGCGGCGTGGCGCCGGCCGCGCCGCGGGGCAGAACCGAAACCCTGTAGGGCCCCGCAACAGGCGCTGGTGCGCCCGCGCCGCTGATGCGGACGGCGCCGCTGGCGAGCCCGATGCTGCAGCGCAGCAGCGACGCGGCCCCCGGCGCCAGCAGCAGCGGCGCCGGGATCGTGCAGCGCAGCAGCACCTGTCCTGTGCCGCTCGACACGCCCGCGCCTGCCGCCACTGGGCACATGTTACAGCCGCACCGTCGGCAGCATCCCTTTGTGGCCATTTCGGTCGGGTCTTGGCGTGCACGCCACCACGAGCGCAGGCCTGGCATTTTCAACAGGACGCACCCCAATACATGGTGCGGCGAGCCGCCCGTGATAAGCATGCGTCGATGTGGCGGCCCAGCGGTACCCTGTTAGCTGCAAGGACCTGCTGAGGAGGCCACTTTGCTTGCTCCCCCACACGTCGCTATGCCACCACACCGGGCAGCCCACCTGCCAGCAGCCGCCCGGCGGCCGCGGCCAGCTCCAGCAGCGCCGCGCCCGGCGCCAGCGGCCGGCCGGCGACGCGGTGGTCAAGCAGCGCGGCCGTGCTGGGCGCGCGCAGGTCGCCGAGCAGCTCCGCCGTGCCGGGCGCCGGGCGCGCCGCGGCCGCGCGGAGCATGTGGAACGCCGCGGGCGCCGCCCAGAGCCTGCCCAACCGGACCCAGGGTGTCTGTGCATGAGCGGCAGTGAGCACGCGAACACCGTGCGATGCTGATTGTTAGGACCCAGGATGGCCGTGTGAACCACCATCATTTCACACAACATTATTGCCCCTGAATATGCCCGTGCCTGGCCCGCTGCCACGCGTGCGCGAGCGGCGCGGCGGCCGCCATGCCGCCAGCCGCGGCGCCGACCAGCGCGTGCGCATTGGTGCCGCCCATGCCGAAGGAGCTGGCGCCGGCGGCGGGCGCGAGGCGCGCCGCGGCGGCCGCGGGCGTGCCCTGGCGCGGCACGGCCGCGCGCAGGCGGCAGCGCGCGCGCCAGTCGCCCAGCGCGGCGGCCACGTGCGGGTTGAGGCCCCGCAGGCCCAGGACGGCCGCGCCGGCGCGCTGGTCCAGCGCGGCGGCCGCCATGAGAACGCCTGCCGGCCCGTGCAGGCACAAGGTGCCAGTCTTGGCACGCGCTTCAATCTTGTCTGTGTTCTCAATCAGGAGCTTCCAGGCAGATATGCAGCATCATCGCATTTGCTGACGCTAAGCAAGGTTTACATACAGTTGCATACTTGGACCATCGGCCCATCTGCATTATGCAACGCTCCGCTGCAGCAGTGCCCTTCCATGTCAGCATGTGTGCTTTGCTGTTTTACCTGTGACGCCGGCGGCGCCCTCGGTGTGGCCATAGCTGGACTTTGCGCTGTACATGGCGAGCACCCTTGCCGCGGCTCCATCGGCACTGCGGTCGGCGAGGGCCTGGCCCAGCGCGCCCACCTCGATGGGGTCCCCAAGCGGCGTGCCTGCGCCAAGCGAGGTGCATGCAATGCGCGCCGAGACCTGCGTTGGTGCATGTCTCGTGCCAGGGCATGTGGATTGCACAAGCACTGAGCCATGAGTGGCGCGCTTGGCGACAGAGACATGGCCGGCCTTGCAGGGCACCTACGCTGGCCATGCTCAGAGCGCCATGCCGCCAGCTCGAAAGCAAATCGTGGGGTCAGGGCGCACCAGTGCCGTGAACGGCCACAGCGCCGACGCCCTGCGAATTGACGCCGGCGGCGCCCAGCACCTCGGCCACAAGCGCGCTCTGGCTGGGCCCGTTGGGCGCGGTCAGGCTGCTGGAGCGGCCGTCCTGGTTGACCGCCGAGCCGGCGACCACGGCGAGCGGGGGCCCTTCCGTCTCATCCGGCGCCGCGAGCACGGCCACTGCGCGGCAGATGTCACCG
>JAABUU010001095.1_pt1 | contig 49374 bp, 52 predicted proteins | sample 5559301 | NCBI WGS metagenome assembly JAABUU01 (sample SAMN10711884, study PRJNA513360) | rock metagenome | isolation source: Antarctica rocks | place: Antarctica: Victoria Land, Richard Nunatak white | reverse complement strand
CCCCCCCCGGCTGAACCTCCGGCAGCTGGACAACGCATGTCATGGGGCGTACGGGGCCTGCCCACCTGCGCCGCCAGCCTCGCTGACACACGGCCGGCCGCGTCCGCCGCGCCGCCGCAGGAGGCCGTGCTGCGCTTCTTCATCGCCCTGGTCATCATCAGCCTGCTCTACCTGGTGTACGGCGTGCACGCCGCGCAGTTCCACGACGACGACCTCGACAACCGGCGCGCGTGCGCCCCCGGCCCGGGGCCCGCCGCAATGACGGCACCCCGAGCGCCCCGCGAGTGGGGCGGTGCCGGAGCAAGACAGCTGTTTTAGTATCGTTGACTTTCAGTATCGTTAAAGTGCGCGGGTGCGCCGCGCACGGGCGCCGCACGCGAGAGGGATGCAGCGGCCCTCTCACGCGCGCGGCCGCGCCGGCGCGCAGGGTGAGGACGCAGGCGGACGCCGACGCCAAGGTGGGCGCGCTGGAGATGGGCGCCAACGGCGGCGCCGTCGGCCCCGACGGCGTCAAGCACCCCGCGGCCGGCCCCGACGCCGCCAAGTTTGGCGCGCACCACGACCACATGCCCGGCGGCTACCACGCGCCGCACGAGGACATGCGCATGACCGACACGGTGTACATGCCGGGCGTGGGCCACAAATAGGGTGTGAATTGAAGATCGGTGCTGCGGGGCATTGCGGCGTACGCGCGCGCCCGGCGCGCGGCGCACGCGCGTGGCGGGTAGCCGCACGCCGCATGGGGCGCGTGCATGGCCGTGCATCGCCTGCTCGGGGTGCTGCAGTGGGAGCGCTGGTGATCAAACGCCCTGCGTGGGCGCTCATGCCGGAGCGTGCCTTCCGTAAACTGCTTGCATCGGCTGCCGAGCGGCAGTGACACCGTTAGCCGGACTTTCCGCTGGGAGGGGGCGGTTGTGAGTTGCACGCATTTCTGGTGTATTCTGGGCAGGAGTCTGTACATTGGGTGGGCGTGCTGGGACGGCCAGCATAACAGAATCCAGCCCCAGCTCACTTTTGTTCTGAATGTATGTGCAGGGTCGCGTGTCACTCATCTAGCCTGAAATGCTACTGGCAGGCTTTGCGTCAACAGTTAGTCTGCTGCCCGGCAGCCTTTGGGGCCAGGTGGGTGTCAGTTCGGCGGGTTTGGAACCTTGTCACCGAAGTGCCTAAGTATTGCACTGCACTATTGCACTGCATCCTTGTAATTCCTCACATAGTGTGCATGTCATGCCGTCGCTCGTGCGTGCTCTCAATCGCGTCCCAAACTCAGAAACGCAGGCACGCATGCGGCATGCTCGCCTCCCTTGCCTGCCGCTTGCGCAGCGCAGATCTGCAGAGCCTGTGTCTGCCGCCATTCGCTGGCCACGCCCCTCAGCAGCACCTACCTGGAAGCCTGCCGGGAGTCGCGCCTGCCCCCACGACGCACCGCGCCGTGCAGCCGCCGAGCGCGCGCTCTGGGGCCGACGCGGCCGCGCGCGCCCGGCCCTAGCACAGCCAGGGGTAGGGCAAGCATAACCTAACCCCATACCCCAGCCCTAGCACAGCCAGCCGCGCGCCCAGTAGTACGCCAGCGCCAGCAGCTCGCGCAGCAGCACGAAGCGCCACAGCAGGGCCGCCAGGCCGGCCGGCAGCCAGGCGCCGCGCCAGGCGGTCGGCGGCGCGCGCGCCACGTACACCTGGAGGGCAGGGCAGCGGCTGGTCACGCCCCCTGCCCGCGCCAGCGCCGTGACACGCGGCCTCGCGCGGCTCCCAGCGCACCGCCTGCAGACATGCGTGCATGCGGACAGGCCGCTGCAGAGCCGGGGCTCCAGGGGCGGCAGCCCTGCTGCCGAGGAGGCTAGCGGGGGGCCGGCGGCAGGGCGCGCGCGCGGGGGCGCGGGGCCGGACCCGGGGCCGCGGCGCGGCGGGCCAGCGCTGGCGCGCGGCGCAGCGGAACGCCAGATAGGACCGCCGCAGGTGGAAGCGGCTCGTGGCGACCGCCAGGCCGCCGCGCCTGCGCGCGCCGCCCCGCCCTCGCCCTCGCACGCCCGGCGCGCGACGCGGCGCGCCGCGCATGCGCAGCGGCGGCGGCTGCTGCATGCCAATGCGCGCGCGCCGCGCGCAGGGCGCGGCCGCGCGGCGGGCACAGCGCGAGGCGGGGCGCCTGGGTGGCAGCAGGCAGGGTGGCAGCAGGGCGCCGCGGCGGCCAGGGGCGCGCGCCTGTCCAGCGCGCCGCGCCGCTCCGCAACCGCCAGCGACAGCACCGCGTTCTCCCGCGTCGACGTGCTCGCGCCCTCCAGCAACCAGCGCGGGGCCCTGGCGCCAGGACCAGGGTAGGGGTCAGGGTCCCTAGCCCTTTCCTGGTGGCCGCCCTGTGCATGCCCGGCGCGCCCGGCGCGCCCGTGGGGCCCCGCCTCACCTCGGCTGCCCGGCAGACACTGAGTCAGGGCAGGCGCGGGCGTCGGGGCGCGGGCGCCGAGGTCGCGCGAGCGCCGGGCGGCGGGCGGAGCGCGGGCGCACTCTGCGCGCGCGCCGGGGTCCCAGATCGCCAGCGCCAGCTGCTCCATGGCCGACGCCTCGGTGACGTTGCCCGGCAGCCCTCCGCCTGCACGCAGGCCGCCTGTGGCCTCTGCGGCTGCGCTGACAGATGGCTGTGACTCAACCTGGGTTGCAGCTGTGCACGACATGCTGCGCATCACGACTCAGGACACGCCCGCTGCGACTGGCCGTTTCCGCGGTGAGGAGACCTCAGTGGGAGGCTTGCCGAGCCGAGGTCTGCCTGCGTGTCACAGGCTGCAGCCGGGCAGCGTCCAGCTGCCAGGCAGGTCGCAACTTCCGCGAGTGTGCAGCGGCCGCGTGGGGCGGGCACCCGGGTGGCCGCCGCTGAACACCAGGCTGCGCACGCGCCCGCCCGCATACAGGTCCACGCCGACGCGCACGCGCTGCCGCAGGGTCGCGGTGGGCGTCCCGTTCCTGCCGGCCGACCGGCCACAGCGAGCGTCGGCCGCGGGGCACCCCCGGTGCTGCGCAGGTAGGTTAGTGCGCGGGGAGAGGGACAGCATACCTGAGCAGCGCAAAGCCGAGCACGACGCCCACGTCTGCTGTCGCGTCCGACGGCAGGAACGCCCTGCGCCCGGCCTGGCTGGATGACAGCCGGCAGAGGTCTGCTGCTTGCCAGGCAAGATTGCAAGATGGAGCCGGATGAGGCCAGCCAGGTCGCCAGGAGGCCTCGAGTGATAACGCAGCGCAGGTTGGAGCTGTCCAGTACAGGCGCGCGAGCAGGCGGGCGCTTGCGCACAGCTCTGCACCTTTCCGGAGCCGCAAGCTGCTGGCGGTCGACGTACGGGGCGGCGGCCAGGGCCAGCAGCCCCACAGCAGTGCTGAGCAAGACGAAGCGCACCACCATCCGCAACCCCGTGTGGTGGCAGCGGCGCGGACGCATGAACCGCAACGGCCGCAGCTAGCTATGCACTGGCCAGACAGCCCCCAGTGCGCATAGCGTGCTTGCAGGCCCACAGCCACCTCTGTTTGTGACCTCCACCTTGTGACCTCACCGTACGATACTCGAGGAAATGATTGTGCGTATATGACATGCATGGACTCCCAGAATGGGCAGGGTGGTGAGGAATATCACTCGATTGCTGCGCAAGCACTCTGTTTGGCATGTGCTCGCATGCAGAAACCTTGGCATCATGCATACCATGTGTTGCATGTGCTCAGCACGCCAAGGAGGTTACCCAGCAAGTCGGGACTCACGCCCCTGTTCACCTGCCAGTCTGGTCTATGCGGGAGTGTTTGTGGCCCTAGCCCACAGCACCGCCCCTAACAAGCCATGCAACCTGCTGCACACATGCGTCGCATGTCTGCTCAAGACCAACAGCTATCGAACGCTGTAGGTCACAACGCTACTTCCGCTCGACAGCCCAACCGCTAGAACAACGTGGCGCTCTGCCAATGTCAGGTCTGCGTCGGGGTTTTCTGTGTGTCAAGCAACAAAGGGTACTGCATGTCGACCGCGCGGCCACGCAGGGCCGCTAAAACAGCCGCTCCGTCTGCAGCTCCTGCAGGAAAGCAGCCTCACGCGTCGACAGCGGCGGCTTGAAGCGCACCTGCGTCAGCCACACCATGCTTTGCACGCGCGCTCGCTGTGGCGCTGCCAGCCAAAGGCGCACGTGCTGGGGGCTCGTGGAGCGCTTGCAGAGAGTTTGCTGGCCGGCCAACAGCAGCATTAGGGCAAGCATGCCAGACATCCCATGTGCAGGTGCAGGCTCTCAGAGTGCGGTGAGCTACACCATACAGAAAGCGCACAGGCACTCGCTGTGCATACGCTCGTGTCATACTCATGTTTTCAGAACAGCCGACACGGAGCTGCAGAGCGACGCAGCCGCGCCTGCGAGCACGCCGCCGCAAACTCCTCCAGGCGCGCGATGACCTTGCTGTCGCGCACGCCGCTGCGGCTGCGGCGCACGCCGGAGGCCTGCATCAGCCTGCGCGCGCGCGCACCTCGTCACAGGCCTGACCGCCTCACGATCAGCCTGCGCAGGCAGCGTGACCGCCAGGTCTCAGCTGCCTGCACATCTGCGTGCTTGGGGTGGATGCAGCTCGGCACGACAGTGTGGCCGGCCGGCGTCTGCCAGCCCTGGGGAGCCGCGCCGCGCGCGCCTGATAAGCGACGCCGCAAACTCCGCCGAGTACGGCGGCGCGGCGAGGTCCAGCGCGCCGAACACAAAGTGGCGCACGAGCGACGGGTCTGCGCCGCGCGCCCACCGCTCGGCCGCCGCCAGCACTGGCCGCACCTGCCGCGGGCATGGACTTGTCCGCTCGTATTCTGTTCAGGCCGCACGGCGACTCTCGGCACTGCTCGCCTTGAAGGCTCACACTGTTCAGCTCAGGCGCGCGCTGCGACATGTCCTGGCCGAGTCTGCTTGAGCGGGCGGGATGCGCCGCCGACGCTGTCGTAGGAGCTGTACCCAGGCCGGCTGCTGGCCATGTCAGGGGGCCGCCCCCGAACAGGCGCCGATCGACAAAGCGCCTCACAGCACCAAAACAGCCCGGGCACGTGGAGGGCTTGGGGGGTAGGGGTAGGGGTAGGGGTAGGGCTGGTGTAGGGCACCTGCCCCGCAGCCAGCAGCGCGAGCGCGAGGCCCAGCAGCGCGCGCGCCGCGTCCGGCCGCGCATTGCCCACCGCGCGCAGCGCGTCCGCCAGCACCTCCACCACCTGCGCCGCGCGCGCCACAAGCCCTGTCACATGGTGGCGTAGGGTCTCAACCCTACCATGTCGCCCCCCGCGTATCGGCATGCCATGGGTGATGCCGCAACAGCTCGTTCCGCGCGCGTGCACCAGGCAGCCAGCGCACGAGCGGCGCCCCCCCCGAGAGCCGGACCGCTCCACAGCGCAGCGGCCCCTCCGCGGCAGCGCGCTGCCGGCGCGCATGCGACCCGGCTGGCGAGGCCGGCACAGCCGGGCGTGGGGCGCTTGAGCCGGCGTCAAACAAGCTGGCAGCGCCAGGGCCATGTCGATGTCGCGGGCCCGCCTGTGGCTCGGCCGCGCCGCGGCGCACAGGAGCACGGCGGCGGCGGCGGCCGCGCCTGCGCGTGCAGCAGCGGCTGCGCCGGGATGATGAGCGCCAGCGCGCGCAGGAAGGCGGGCACGGCCGCGCCGTGCTGGCCGCGCCAGAACGCGACCGCGCCCAGCGCCGGCCGCATGCTGCGCAGCAGCCCCGCCGCCGCGACCGGGCGCGCGGCCGCGGCCTCCGCCTGCGCCTGCGCGCGCAGACGAAAAATGCAAGGCGTGTCACCTGTACAACCTATGTGACAAAGTGACGCTGCTGCGGCGTTCGGTCTGCCGCGCGGCTGCGGAGGCCCCGGGGTTGCGCGCCGCGGGGGCCAGTCGTCACGGCCGGGCCTCGCTGCTGGCGCCGGGTGCCCCGCAGCGCGGACTCAGGCTCATGCTGCGTACCAAGGCGTGCGGACCTGGACCACATACAACAGGAGGCCGAGGTCTGGCCTGGTCGCCATGCCGGGCGCGAGCGGGCCTCCCCGCTGCGCGCGCACGCGCCTCGCTGCGGCGCCACGGCGCCGCGCGCAGGGCGCCCAGCACGGGCACACCGCACAGTGCCGCCTGCGAGCGGCGCGCCGCGCCGCGGGGGCGCGCCTGCTCTACCCCTGCCCTACCCTACCCTACCCTAGCACCTGAGCGTGCCTGCTCGCGCGGCCCAAAGTTGCCGTCGGCCGCGGCGCTGGCCGCCAGCGCGAGCGCCTGCCGCAGCGCGGCCGCGGTCGGCGCCACGTCCGCCGTGTCCAGCCAGCCCTCGGGCCTGCGCCGGGCCCCGCCCGGTGACGGTTTCAGCGCTGGCTGGGCGCAGGTGCCGCCGGGCAGCATCTGCGCTGCAGGGCCTTGGCAAGCAGAGCTTGCTGCACAACAACATGCAATACACGATTGGGGTTGGGTATCAGGGCACACAAACACAATAGGTGTGGACCACCATGCCGGCCAAAGCATAGCACCAGGTCTAGGTCCAAGGCAGATGAACAGCACCCGCTACCAAGCGGGCGTCACGCGCGCGCCTGTCGTCAATCGCTGCGGTGGCGAGCGCGAGCATGGCCACGTGCGCCTCCGCCGCGCCGTGCGGCGCGCCGGGTGCAAACGCCCCGTCCAGCAGCGCTTCTATCACCTGCGAGCGGTGCGCGCACGGTGTCAGCGCGCATACATACTCATTGCGCCATACAAAATAACAGTGATACCAGGACGGCAGCCACCCCCTGATTCAAGAACGAGCGTCCGTGCCGCAGAGGCAGCGTGGGGCGCATGCGATTTTGCGTAGCAGGTACCCATCCGCCGCTAGCAGCACGCTTGCGAAGCTGATCAGCGCGTGCAGGGCGCACGGCCGCGTCGCGCGTTTGGCGGCGGCGCCGCGCGCACACGCACCCTCTGACCCGCTGGTCGCGTCAGCCACACGCACCCTGGGGTGCCGTATGACGTCGATCGGCGGCGGGTCATCAGCAGAGTACAGCGCATGCAGCCGGCCTGCGGCCTCCGCGGCCGCCGCCGCGTCCGTGGCGGCGCGCCCGGGGCCCCGGAACCCCGCGTCCGCGCCGCTGCGCGCGCCCAGCGCCGCCGCGCCGCCGCCGAGGCCCGGCCGCCCGCCGCCGCCGCCCTCCGCCGCCGCCGCCGCCGCCAGCAGGTCCGCCACGGCGGCGGCCGCCTGCTCGCGCCCAGCGCGGCCGTCCCGCGGCGAGAACCTGCTCGCCCCTGACAGGGTTTGACGATTCGCAGTGTGCGCAGGCTCCAGGCGCACGCCACTGCATGCCCCGCAACGCCGCTCCTTCCCCTGCCAACAGGGTGCCCGCGGCTGCCGCCACGTCAAGCAGCGTCCCCCGCGCGCCGCGCGGCGGCAGCGGCGCAGCCGCGCCACGCGGACAGCGCGCCCGCCCGCGCGGCGGCGCGCGGCCGCGCCAGGGCGCGCGCCACCAGCCGAGGCGGGCGCGGCCGCGGCGCGCACCAGCGCGCCATCTGCCACACGACCGGGCCGGCCTGCGCGGCCGCGTGCGCCTCCAGCTCCTGCGCCAGGCGCCGGAAGCGCGCGCCGCGCGGCAAGCGCCCCAGCGCGGTCAGCATCTGCTGCGCGTGCGCGTACGTGTGCTGCCCGCCGCAGCACGACTCCTGCGCGCCGCGCGCGCGCTCGGGCGCAAGCCACGCACGGTGCAGCCCGCCTTGCGCGGAGCTCCAGGCCGTAGAGACGAGGAGGGCGTGACATCACGGACCACACACTCGTGCGCTGTTTGCGGCCCTCCTGCGCTCACACCCGTCCCAGCTGGCGCCCTCACTTTCCCATGACACCCGGCTGTTCGCTGAGCTTGTGAGCGATAGGCATTGCTCGCAAGCGCTTGCACTACCTCGGCTCCGCCACCGAGCGGCGCGCAAGCAGCTGTTCCCCCCAAGCAGGGCCGCGGCATGGGCCTTGGACAACAAAAGCTTGCGTGCTGGCTATGAGGCCGGGGTGCGCAGACACACTAATGGGAGACCCTATCGGAACCCTGGCCTCGGGAGCCGCGCGCCTGCAGCTCCGTGGCCAGGCCGGCCAGTCGCGCCGGCCCGGCATCGGGCACCTCGCGCAGCCGGTTGGCCATGAGGCGCTGGAACACGCCAAAGTAGGACGCAAGCGACGCGCCGACGCCGGCGACCTCGCCCTCGTGCCCCGCGCGCAGCACCTTCTGGATCGCGTAATTCAGCAGCAGGCAGCCGCGGTGCGCCGCGCTGAGCTCGTACACCAGCTGCCGGCCCGCCCTGCACGCCCGCCGCGCGCCGTGAGGCGCGCCGCGCGCGCGCGCCGCCCCCAGGCGCCGCACTGCAAGCTGAGTGAGCAACGCGTCAATCCATGTCGTGTGCGCAAGCTCGCCTCCCCGAGCACCGTGCGCGTGCAGTCAAGGGCACAAGGCTCGGGTGACTGTGGGCTGAAGGACGCCCCCCGTTGCTTCGAGGCATCGCGCGCCGCATCCCAACAGCCCGGCGCCGGGAGCGCGGGGCCGCGCCAGTCCTGGAGCAGGCCGTCCAGCCAGCGCGGCGGCCCGCCGCCGCCGCGCGTGAACACGCCCGCAAACTTCTCCGGGTCAAACTTTTGCTTCACCAACTCCTGCGCCGCGCACGCGGCTCGCTTTGGCGGGCCACCAGCCGGCCAGCTCCTGCCGGTGCACAGGCTGCCGTGCGCCGCTCCCTGAAGGGCGGCCGGCGCCGCCGGCAGGGTGCAGAGGCAGAAGTACCGCGGGACGACTAGCAGCCGGCGTGGAGAGCACGAGGTGGAAGCTCGCAACAGCAGGGCGCCGGGGGGACGCGCAGCCGCGCGTGGGGCGCCAGAGACGGCGGCGGGGCGCGCCCGCAGGAAGTGCGCCTCGTCGTGCTCGAAGTCGGCCAGCGGGCGCTCCTCCGCGGTCGCCTGCACCTCCTCCAGCATCCGCGTCCAGCTCACCACCAGGCTGGCCATCTGCGCAAAGCCTGCCGCGCGCCCCTCGGAGTCAGCTGCAGCGTGTCGCTGCAATGTGTCACTGCAACGTGTCACAAGCAGTGCGCGCCAGCAGAGTCGTCAGGGGAGAGTGGGCCTGATACTCATAGCCACTTGCTGCGCGCTGAGGAGGGGCGTGCCAGCTCCCCCAATGAGCGGTGTGCATGGATGCTTTACGCGTGCCGTCCGACGCACCAACATAGTTATCGGACAGCATCTCCACGACGGTCGCGGGGTTGCCGCCGTCGCTGACATAGCGGCGCAGCACGTCCAGGATGTTGGGCTCCATGATCGCGTCCGGCTGGCGCAGGAACTGCTCCAGCTGGTTGAGCTCGGCCACATGGGTACCCTCCGGCTTCTGCGCGTTCAGCAGCTCCTCATACGACTAGCTGTGCCAGGTCACCCCGTGCATGGCTGAGGCAGGGCAATGCGGTTGCAACCAGTGACAGCGCCTCGCGCACCGCCATATGTAGATGGTTGACAGAACTTGCCAGCGGCGCACGTCAAGCCCATCAAGGCCTGAGCTTCAAGAACGGCAGCTGTGCAACAGTTCCACGGGCAGCAAAGTCGATGCTATGCTCACACTCTTGTATCGAACTTCTTGCAACGAGGACTGGGCCAGAGGAGTCACGCTGGCTCTGCCTACTCGCTCGCTCCAAGGCTCGGAGCTCAGGACCCTCATGGGACCCTCTTTGTTTGTCAACAGTCCAGGTGGGAGCACGCGCGTCAGAAGCACTTGCTTTAGTCGCCCTGCCGTACTTATCATATCACTACCTAGCAATATGGGCTGGTGTGGGCAGTACGACCGCACAGCATGGGCACACGGAACGCTGACGCCCTGCATCACTGGTTCGCGCTGCCAGCCTCTGCGCCTGAGTTGCCTGCTGCGCATACTTGGCATGTGCTTTGTCAAAGCACCTGCAGGTGTCTTGCTTGGTTGTTTACCGCCATCCAGTGTGTATCGCGCTATTGCAAAAGTTGCTTTGGCCGGTCCTATGACACGGGACCACATACCGTTGAAGCGCGCTGACGTGCTGCTGTTGTCAGCTGATATAGCCAGTGTTAGCAGGCTGCAAGCTATCAGCTTCCTGTCCATCTTGCATGCAATCTGCCAGCAGCAGCAAGCCAAGCCTTGCACGTTGCGCCGCGCAGAGACAACGCTGGCGCCGCTGCTTGTGTTGCTGGCGGCGGCGGTGCTTGTGACGCAGCTGCGCCGCCTCGGCGTGCTGGCCAGGCGCCCCTACCTGGAAGAAAAGCGCAGCAGCGCGGCGGATAAAGCCATATGCGTGCTCTACGCACTGCTGGTGGCCTCGCATGCGGCCTGGGTGGTGTACTGGTCGCTCCGGGGCGGCGCGCCATTCGAGATCTTCTTCGACGCCGCCATGCTTGCCGTGTGGCTGGCCGCAGAGGTGCTGCACACCGGTATATACCTTGCGGCACCTCGTTTGCGCAAGCGCGTGTGGCGCGTGAAGCGAGTGGCACTGCGTTATATGGCCACTCTGCTGGAGGACAGCATCATCCATTTTTTGCCTGGACCAGCTGCCCAACCGGCCAGATGCACGATAACAACACAAAGAGAGGAAGGGCATTGCGTGCATGTGCACTGCTTAACAGCCCTGCAAGAGTCTTTCAGGAGTGGTTGCATTGCTAGTTATGCAGCAGTCAGGACTCATCACACGGCATTTGAATGCATGTTCAATGCATAAGCCCTTGGCGTGTTATGTATGCTGCTCATAAGATAGAAAAGTTGCTTGTGCGCATGCCGAAGAAGGTCCTGCAGGTGCGTCGGCGTTGGGCGGCCAGCCCAAACACTTCCCGCGAAATCTTTGTTGCACTTGCTGTCTGACGAGCCAGTTTCTTGCTGCATTGCAGGTGGTGGCTGTGATGGGCTGCATGAAGGGCATCACACTGCAGCTGAAGATCCTGACTTGGCCGGCGCTGGTGCGGGGCCTCACCTCCTCGCACCGTCCCTTGACATGTGACTGAGCGGCTCGGAAGTCGCACATGGCACGGGGAGCGCCTCGGGCAGTTCTTAGCTTGCTAGGATCCTGTCCAGAGACTGCGGTGATGGCGCGTTGCTGCGAGGCCAACACCACGCGGTGTTGTGGTGGCACGGTCAAATATATCCATGCGAGCAATATGTATGCCTTGTCTCCGCGTTCGCTTGGTCCCATGCGCACAGCAGCGCCAGGCCGCAACAGGGAAGCAGACGCGCCACAGAGTAGGTCTAGGGTAGGGGAGGGTGTGGTGGGTCCGACACGTGCCGCGCCGCGCAGGTTGCGTACGCATGGGCCGTGTACACGCACGCCCTCATGCTGGCCAACTCGTGGGGCGAGCCGCAGCGCATGTCGCGCGCGCTGCTGGTCTCCAGCAGCCTGCAGCTGGCGGCGCTGGCGGCGGCGGCGGCGGCCGAGTGCTTGCGCACGCCGAGCGCGGCCGAGGCGGCCGTGCTGAAGCAGGCGCTGCTCAGCGGCGGCAGCGGCGGCGGGCCCGCCCAGGAGGTGTCTACCGACCCGCGGCGTAAGCGCCAGCGCCCCTGGTGCGCGCGCGCTGCATGAAGGACAGAGGCTGGGACATGCTTGCGTCGGCACCAAGCTGGGCGGGCCGCCGTGGCCGCACATGCAGGGCGCCTGCACGCGGAGCGCAGCTGCAGCGCTTGCAGTCTGGGTTTGCGCCCCGGCATGTGGCGGAGTGAGGCAGCACGCGCCGCGCAGGTACGCGCTCATCGTGACCGCGGTGGCGTACGTGTGGCCGACCACGCCGCTGCTGCAGCTGCGCGCAGCGCTGTGTGTGGTGCTGCTGGCGGCCATGCGCCTGCTCAACCTGGCCGTGCCCATCCTCTACCGCGACGTGGTCAACACCTTCAGGCGCGGCCGGGCGCCGGCCCCTGCTCCGACCGCCCACTACGGGCCAGCACATCTTAAAAAATTGTTGCTGCAGGGGCCTGCTGCTCTGCTGTAATACGCCAACTCTAGCAAGTTGCTGCGTGCTGTGGATGCAGCGCACCTGCCTGCAGTCCAGGGCTATGGAACGTTGCTCAACAGCACTCATCTGCCGTGCGCCGCTTGGTTGCCGCCGGTGCGGGGCTGAGCTCTGAGGCGAGCGCGTCGCTGCGCGCGCAGTTCCACGAGCGAGCTGGCGCGCGCCGACGGCGACCGGCCCCCGCAGCACTTCACGCTCGGCCAGGTGGGCTGCTCGTGGCATAGCCGTATCCTGCCCGCTGTATGATGTCGTGACATGATGTCTTCTATGTTTTGTGGGTGCCCTCTGCTGACTAGACCACTTTCATGGCACGTAGGTAGTGCACATTAAGCCAGCGCATATGCACCGCAGTAGCGGATCCGTACAATTTGAGGTTTATGCCTCTGTGGCAATATGGCAGAACGCTGCTCGGCTTGGCCCTTGCATTGTCACTTTGGGACTGCTGCCGTGCCGTGAAGTGCGGGGGCCGTCCGTGTGCAGCTCATGGTGTAGTCTGTCATGTTATTGCGCCATCTCGCTTCGTCAGGGCCCCTGGTGGCTGTCGTGCAGCGGGCACCATTAGAAGAACAGCACCTATGCATGGACATGTCTGGCTGCACGCAGGGGACACGAACAGCAGGAGTCTTGGGCTGCAGACGCGAGTGGCGGACCGAGCGCAGCCGCTTGATCCCTCGGCTCAGCCCGGGTCGCCGCGCGGCGCAGGTGTTCTTCCCATACGTCGCGCTGTACCTCGCGGCCGCCTTCCTGCAGGGCGGCGCGGGCACCGGCGCCAGCGGCGTGCTGAACAACATCCGCACCTGGCTCTGGTTCTCCATCAGCCAGAGCGCGTACCGCACCATCTCGCTCGACATGTTCTCGCACGTGCTCGACCTCGACCTCAAGTTCCATCTCATGTGCGAACCCCTATGCGAAACCCCTATGCTAAACCCCTATCTATCCCCGCATGTCGCACTGTGTTGTGCAGCATGTTCATGCACGCGCACGACCTTGACCTTGCGTCTCACCTGATGCTGGAGAATGCATTGCCTCAGCCCTGCATGAAGCTGGTACACTGCCCCATGGGCTGTTGCTGTGGAGCACTGTCATAGTGGAGGCATTGACATCATCCTGGCACTTGCAGGCATCCCCAGGTGGTGCTTGTACTTATGTATAGCGTAGTGAGGATCTACAGAGCATGCAATGATGGCTGTATTCCATGCGCACACGGTGCGGACGAGCGGTGTGGGAGCTTGCTTCAGGCGGAAGACAGGCGAGGTAACACGCATCATGGACCGCGGCACGGCGTCAATCCAGAATATCTTGTCTACCGGTGCGGGTTTTCTGCCTTCCGTTCCGCTTGTTTGGGAGCACACAGTGGACCAGCCTAGCACCACGACCTGTTAACACCTATACCCACTTTGTCTTCAAGCAGACCGGGAAAGACATCTTGAGCTGAGTAACCAGCGCATCCACTGTATCAGAGTTTAAGAACATTCTGCGCACTTGCCCTGGGCGCAGCGTGTCAGCTCGTATCAAGGAACTTGAACATTTGCATCATCTCGTACCCCCTCCCCTGTGGGCTGCTGGCATGCTTGAGATCCTGCGATCATCAAGTCAAGCCTGATGCTGCCTGAATGCGCAGAGTATGCTGACAAGCATGGTCGGGCCTAAATGCACACCTCAGCAACCTCCTGTTTGCCCTGCACAGCAGACGGGGTGTGTAAGGGTCTGCGCTGATGCTGCGCAGTGCTGTTCAGCATCGTGCCGCAGCTTTTTGACATCGTGGCGGCCTGCATCTTCATCGCTGCTGCGCTGGAAGGTAGGCTACCTCGTTGCAGCTGTGTAGGGCCTTTTCTGTCCTGGCACAATTGCTGCGCGGTCTGTGTGTGTGCGTGTGTGCATTGACTTGAGCCATGGCAAACGTTCTTCATCAGCTAATCACCTGTTGATACAGGCTGGATTGCGGTCATTGTGTTCATCACACTGGGCTCCTACATCCCCCTGACAATCTACCTGACGGAGTGGCGAACAAAGTACCGACGGTGCGGCGAAGCCCTGACTGCGTGACGCCTTCTGGTTACACTCTGTTTGTTTGATAACGCTGCAGCTTGTCTTGAGTGTGTGAAACATGTTGTGAGTTGTCATAATGTCACGTCGTTGGCCGCTGCTCCATCAAGCTTTGGGTGACCACAGCCTGCTGTGACCATCCAGTCTGTGCTTCACTTGCAAGTAGCCGGATGAGCTGGATGTCTCGGATGTCAGCCTCTTTGCATCCGCTAAAACATAAGCTCTGTCAGACAGTGGTGCAGTGCGCTGACACCCCCATTGTCTGGGGGCAGGGACCTCAACAAGTTTGACAACGCGCTTGGCGCAAGGGTCAATGACGCGCTGCTCAACTATGAAACAGGTGAGACGGTAGTCGCGCCTCCAAGGTGCAGGCAGGCAAGCCTGCCGGTGTCTGCCATCATGCACTTGATTGCCTGTCCGCATGTGCATGTGACGAGTATGAGACGAGTTTGAGCCTGGCTGGTGACACATAGCTGCCCTGGCGCAGTCAAGTATTTCAACAACGAGACGCTGGAGCGTGACAACTTTGCAAAAGCCATAACCGACTACCAGGTCGTCGAGTACAAGGTGTGCTGCAGAACCGCAGCACGCTTGCTTGACTGCATATGGTCAAGCACTGCTGCGGGTCCAGAGGTGATGGGTGATGCGGTCGGACTGTCGCACTGCGCGCTGCGTGGCATTGCACAATGTGACACATGTTTGCAGGTTGTGGAAGTTCATGGCAAGTGCCTGCTTAGCTGCTGCGGCCATGGCGACTGGGGCGACACGCAGTGCGTTGGGCACATGTGGGTACCCATCAGCGTGCGTCAGTTCCTCAGCCGCGGTCGTGCCCGCGGTACTTGGGGGCGCTGCTCGGCCTGCTGGCTCAGCTCGGATCCGCACAAATTCACACTGCCCCCTGACGCTGGCCCCGGGCGCGCCGGCCGCGCGCAGCTGATGACCTCGCTCAACTTCCTGAACATCCTGCAGTCGTCCATCATTTTCTCCGGCCTGGTGGCCGGCCTGGTGGTCTGCTCCAAGGCAGGCCCCCCTGCCACCGTAGGGGAGGGTTAGGATACTCTGTGCTTCCCTCCTCCCCCTGCCCTCTGCGACCTCCTGGCCAGGGTTAATGTGTGCATTGGCGCACGCTGGCGTCAAGAGTGCGCAGGCTCGCGCACCGAGCTCTCGCCGGCTGCATGCAGCATCGGCTTCCGAGCGTCGCGTGTGCAATCAGTGAGCCAGGCGGCGCGGCGCGTCACGCAAACGGGCGCGCCGCAGGGCGTGGCTGAGGGGAGGCTGACCGTCGGAGACGCGGTGCTCTTCATCACGCTCATGCAGCAGCTGTATGCGCCGCTCAACTACTTCGGCTCCTACTGTGCGGCCCGCCGGCTCCTTGTTGTAGATCAGAACAGCACTTTGGGTTGCTTCTTGTCCGTACGCACAACGCGCGCCGTTGCATGCCCAGCTGGCAGAAAACACTGCTTTCATTGATGCTGGACACGTCGAGTGTACACAGGAGCTCAGACATGTACTGACATTGTAGTGATCTGAAGAGGCACTGACGAACGTGGCGCTGCAGACCGCACCATCCAGCAGCAGCTCATCGACGTGGAGAACACCTTTGACCTGCTGGCCGCCCACGCATCCATCCAGGTGCCACCCCGCTCCCCAAGCCGCGCCGCCTCCTTGCAGGCCTGGCAGAGACAGTGTGAGACTGACGACCGGCCCTGCCCGGCCTGCGCAGGACGCGCCCGGCGCCGGCGAGCTGGCCGTGGCGCAGGGCAGCGTGGAGTTTGACGCGGTGAGCTACGAGTACTCTGCCGGCGCGCCCGTGCTCAAGGACGTCTCGTTCCTGTGCCCGGGCGGCCAGACGCTGGCGCTCGTCGGCGCGACAGGCGCGCGCCCCTGGGTGTGCAATTAGGATCAGGATTATGGTTACGGTTAGGGCGCATCGTTCACAGGACAGTCCGTCTGGCATTTATGTGTGCGCCGACAGCCTGCACACCATGCGCGTGTGCGGGCTGCAGCAGCGGCGCCGGTGCGCCGGCGCTCGATGAGACTTGCCGGCAGGCACGCCGGGCCTGCCCCGCAGGGCCGTCGGGGTCAGCGGCGCGCCCGGCGAGGCCGGCCATGTGATCGGCTGCAGTCTGCGTGATGGCGCGCAGTGGCCCGCAGAGCAGAGGCCCGCAGCCGCGCCGCGCCCGGCATCCAGTCAGTGCCTTGACGGCCCGCTGCGCGCAGGCAGCGGCAAGTCCACCTCGCTCAGGCTCCTCTTCCGCTTCTACGACCCCTCAGCAGGTGCTCAGCCACGCCCGGACCCGCGCTGCGATGTGTCTGTCTGCTGAAGCCAGCGTCCCCGCTCTCCGTGCCTGAACCGCGCTCACAGGCGTGCTTGGATCTGGCCTCACCCGCCGCGGCTTGGCAAGGGGCGTTGGACTAGTCTCCAGGGCTTGGCCGGGGTGCTGACTGCAGGTAGGCGGCGCGCGCCCCAGCGCACGCGCGTCACGCGCAGCAGCTCTGGGCGTCTCAAGTAAGGCCGCGGGCGCGCAGGCGCGGTGCGCGTGGACGGCCAGGATGTGCGGGACGTGACGCAGGCGTCCCTGCGCTCGGTCATGGCGGTTGTGCCGCAGGACACCGTTCTGTTCAATGACACCATCATGTACAACATCCGGTGCGCCGCCGCCCGCCTCACATGGGTGCTTTGTTTCTGTAGCGAAGCAAGCCGTCCACTTGGCGTATCACGCCTTGTGAAGCGTGCTGCGCGACGCGCTGCCTTCCCTGTTCGTCCGGGCTGTCTGTGATGCCGCCCTCCCCAGTGACTTGGCGATGCGCGTGTGTGGCGAAACACAGGCCCTGCATAGCGCTCGTCACGGCAGGCGCCTGCCAGCTGAGCCGACGAGGCGGGTGACGGCGGCATTCGGTATCGGACAGAGGACCTGCATGGAAAGATTTCATGTGACAGGGGCGGTGGGTGTCGCCTGCTGCACCTGCCAGGCCTCTGCATGCTCCTTGGCAGGAAAGTGCCATGCGCGCCCGCAGGTACGGCCGGCCGAGCGCCAGCGACGAAGAGGTGTTTGCCGCGGCGCGCGCGGCCTCGCTGCACGACGCCATCACCGATCGCTTCCCGCAGCAGTACGAGACGGTCGTCGGCGAGCGCGGGCTGCGCCTCAGCGGCGGTGCGCACCTGCCGTGCAGGCTCGCCTGTTACGGCTCCCTCGCGCACCCGCACCGCCTGCACACGGGGTGCAGCGCTGTCAGTACGGCGGGGCATCGTGCTTGGTTCCTGGTGAGGTCCTGGTGAGGCCTCAGGCTGACAGTGAGCAGGCACGCAGCTGGCTGGGGCATGGCTACATTGGACAGCTGTTGCAGCTGTGCATGCCCGCTGCTGCAACCGCTGCCCGTCATCTCACGCGGATGCGTGCTGTGCGTGGTATTCGCTCTGCCTGTACGCTCCGGCCTCATCAAGCAGGTGCTCTTACCTGTAGTCGATCAGGGAAACCCTTACGTTTTTCTAAATGCGGGGCCGCGCGCGCGCGGCCGCAGGCGAGAAGCAGCGCGTGGCGTGCGCGCGCGCGATCCTGAAGAACCCGCGCGTGCTGCTGCTGGACGAGGCCACGAGCGCGCTGGACACGCTGACCGAGCAGCGCATCCAGGGCGCGCTCAAGGCGCTGCGCGCCGATCGCACCACCATCATCGTCGCGCACCGGCTGAGCACGATCGTGGACGCCGACGTCATCATCGTGCTCAAGGCGCGCGCGGCCGCCTCGCGCTCCCGCGCCTGCAGCTGGCCGACGTGGCGGGCGTCAGTGCGAGGCCGTACTGGCATGTGCATCATGTGGGCAGGAGCTGGGGCGGGCCTTGGAGTTTGGCAGTCCAGTGCCCGTGCAAGGTGGGACGCGCAGTGCGGGCGCACGCAGCAGCGGCATGAAGACAAACACGCTCAGGGAGGCTGTGATGTGATGGGTGGCCATGTGGCGTCTGGACACAGCCAAGGTGGACACACCTCACAAGCGGCGGTCCCCTTTGCGTGATGCACTGCAGGCATAGATGCGCATCAACACTGACAGTGGGCACGGAGTCGGTCAATGATAAAGGTCTGTCAGACCGGTTGGTCAACGCGCGTCTGTGCTTGCAGGAGGGCGAGGTAGTGGAGCGGGGCACGCACGCCGAGCTCGTCGCGCACCGCGGCCTGTACGCGGAGATGTGGGCGCGGCAGGCCGAGGCCACGCGCGCGGGCGACCGCGCGTCCGCCGGCTCCCTGCCCGACCTGGCCGCGCGCGCGGGCATGCGCGGCAACGCCTCGGTCGCCTCGCTGGCAGAGGAGGCGCTGTAGGGCCGCTGGGCCGCCCCGTGTGGCAGCCGCGGGGCTCATGTGCAACTATAGGACTACCGCCCTTTTCCTTTTCGGGAAGTGAGCGGCGAGCGCGTGCTGTGCTCGCCTGCGCCTCGCCATCTGCAAGGCCTCCTGACCAGTGATATCCGGGAGATGCTTAGCTGCTGCCCCAGCTTTGCCGGGCATGCACTCGGGGCGGTGACAGGTGTCGAGGGTAGCGCCAAACCAAGGAACCCTTTCATAGCGGTGTGAACAGGTTGAGCAGCCAGCTGCTTGCGTAACGTCAACAGCCCATTGCGCTGCTGCCCTGTTTGCCTAGAATTTTATGTTGGGAGTGCAACTTTGTATCAACGTCTCATCTCATGCCACCTGACATCATGTGGATATGTGCCTCATCACCATAGAATAGAACCCGCGTAACTCCTTGCATGCTCCATCTCCTGCTAGTAACAAGCCGCATGACAACGTTGCACGCTCCATCCTTGGCTGACAGTCTGTCCCTATCAAGCTGCATGCATGGGGTCAACAATGCAAGTAGTGGAGGCAACACCCACACACAACAGTGCAAAGAACGCATGTATTTCGACTTGTTGATTACATACCAGCCTGCGGTGTGCACAGCTGTACACACGCGCACACCCCGGCCGCCTGCAGCCCATCAACCTGGCGCCAGGCCGTACAGGACGTGTATGACTGCGGAGCAGGTGCAACAGGGCACCAGCACGCCCTCGGCGTCCTCGCGCAGCTCGGCCTCCGCCAGCCAGAACTGGCCGCCGCAGCGGCAGCCGCGCGCGTAGCAGCCGGCGCCAGAGCCTGGACAGGCCGCGCCCGGCGCGCTGCCCGGCATGACTGGCTCGCTCGCGCCGCCGCGCTGGCTGCTGGCGGAGGGCCGCCACTCCATGTCGTCCAGGTCAACCTGCGCACGCCAGCCTGAGCACTTGCAGGCTCCCTTTATATCAGCTGGCGTGTGAGGGCTTGCAGGTGCACAGTACGGCGCGCTCATCAGCCTTGCGACCACAAGTTGCCGCCCGCAAGGTGGTTCAGCTCTGACATGATGCTGATGACTTGTACGTATTGAAAAGGCAGTTGCGTGGGGATAAACAACCAAGACCAGAGACGCTGGCGGGTGCCGGCACCTGCTCCGCGATGGCAAGCTCTTGCTGCAGGGCACACAGTGCGAGCTGCTGGTCGTAGTGCGCGCGCCCGCTGTCGGTCCTCAGGGCCTGCTTCAAGCGGCAGACCAGTCACCTCAGCACGGCTGTGCACGGTCGGCAGCGCAGGCCCCGCGCGAACGAGCTGGAGTGGCGGCCGCACCTCCCAGGCGCTCTGCACATCGTGGTAGCCGGCCGCGGCGCCGGCTACGGCCGCGGCCCCGCCGCCTGCGGCCTTGTCGGGGTGCAGCCGCAGCACTGCCGTGCGGTAGGCCCGCCGTAGCGCCTCCCGTGGCGCGTCGAGCGGGACGCCGAGCGCGACATAGTGCCGCGCGGCCTCGCCGGCCGCGCCGGCCGCCAGCGCGGGCGCGCTAGGACCACACGCTGGAGCCAGAGCGCAAGCGCACAGACACCTGCGGCTTTGGCGCCTGTTGCTCTGCGGCTTGCTCGCCGGCGCCGCCGAACTTCTCCTTGAACTCTGGCGTGCGCTGGATATGCCACATGTGCAGCTGCAGCCCTGCGGCCCACGCTAGCAGGCCCACGCTCGCGAACAACCGCCAGCGGGACGAGGTTGGCTGCCCGGCCATGCACGAGCAGCAGCCCTCGCAGCTGTCGTCCGCGCACGTAGGCTCAGGGGCAACGTTCTGCCAAGTAAGGTGTGGGTCGGAGACTGCCTTTGTGTGCTACCTCGGACTCCATGGAAACCTGTTGAGTATTAAGCCTGCAGGTTTGGCCTCGGCCAGAGCTCCAGGCGCACAGCAATTTCTGCACCGGCCCTCAAGTGCTGGACTGACACAAATCACACAACAAGAAGCACAGGACTCCTACGTGCCAGTGTCCACGTGACTGTGAGCGACCTCACGCCGAAGTCTCACATCTTGTTGCATCAAAACACTTTGATGCGGCCCGGACGCTGCTGTTCAGCGGCTTGCACACCCACCTGCGCCCTGTGACGCGCAGCCACTGCTGACCGCACTGGCAGGCGCAGCCCGACATGCAGTCGGGCGGCGCGCCCGCGCCGGCGGGCGCCAGGCCCGCACCAGCGCCCAAGCGGCCGCTCAGCCAGGGCGCCGGCGGCACGGGCTTCACAAACGGGCAGCTGGCCGTGCTGAAGAGCCAAATCCTTGCGTTCCGCTCGCTGAAGGCGCGCCGAACCCGCTCGCTGAAGGTCTGCCGCTCACAAGCAGCTCCCCTGCTCTGCCGGCGTCACGCGGCCTTCCCAGTCCCGCAAGACCTGCACGTGCTTGCAGCACCACAGCGAGCGGACCGGCCTGTGGGAACTGTGGGGACCTCTCCGTGTGCTGCCGCGCAGAAGAACGTGCCGCTCGTGCCGGAGACGCTCGCGGGTACCAAGGTGCCGCCATTGGCGCCAGCGGGGTCTCCACCAGGGCTTCCGGCGGGGTCCCCAGCCGGCGCGCCTGCGCGCGCGTCGCCCGGCGCGCCGGCCAGGCCGGGGCAGCCCGCCGCGCCGCCGGCACCGCATTGGTGGCACAGCCAGTACGCGGGCGCGCAGCCGCAGCGCCCGGCGGCCAGCGCGCAGGGCCTGCCCGCGGCGGCGCGGCCCGCGGGGGCCGCGGCGGCGCCGCAGCGCGCCCCCGGGGCCGCCGGCCCCGCCAAGGTCGGCCCCGGCGCGCAGCAGCTGGTGAGCAGCCGGTGCAGCTGGCCCTGGGCCTCACACTGCGTGCCCGCAGCGTCTGGGCTCCCTTTAAGCATCCGCCAAGCGCGGGCCGTGGCGCAGCCGCTCCGGCTGGCATGTAGCCTCCTTGCTCCTCGACCTTCCGTGTGGCCTCCTGGCGTTTGCGACGCAATGCAAGCCTGTGCACACTGTGCCTGTGTGGAGTGGGGCCTGTTTTCCTGGAACGCAGCGCCCCCATGAGTGCCGTGGTACTATACTAGGGGGACGCGGTGCTGCGGGGCTCGCCACGCCGCCATGCAGTGGAGAGCGGCTGCCGCGCATGACCTGTTCGTCCGGGGAGCTCTTTTTCCGACCTGTCACTGGACGCAGCGCTGATGCGCCCACGGCGGCGGCGCGTCCGGTCTGGACCGGCGCCGGTGACGGGCTGCATGCCGGCCGGGCGCGCAGACGCCCACGGCGACGGCAGCGCAGGCGGTGGCGGCGGCGGCCGCAGCGGCGGCGGCGGCGGCGGCGTCGGCGCCCCCCGCGCGGCGGCGCGGCGGCCCCCTGTACGAGCTCGCGGGCGCGCCGCGCGCGGGAGCGGCCCCCCTGCGGCCGCCCGCGCCCGGCGCGCTGCCGTACCAGCAGCTGGGCTACGACGTGGTGGCGCTGGCGGCGGCCGAATATCACAAGCGCGTGGTGGGGCGGCGGCGCGCGCGCGTGCGCGAGCTGCAGGTCGCGCTGGACGCGCTGCCGGCGCCAGGGAACCCTGACCCTGACCCTGGCTCCGCCGGCGGCCGCGCCGTGGCCGCCGCCGAGCGGCTGCTCGGCCGGCCGCCCGCGGCCGGCCGGCCCTGCTGCGTGCGCCCCGGGCGTCCCGAAGCAGCTGGCGTGCTTTCTGTGGGCGGCAGGCGCTCTGGACGTGCATGGGTGGCCGCTCTCGTGCCGGCTCGTGGCCGGCGCGCGTGCTTGCTAGCAGCTGAGCGCGCCTGCCCAGCCTGGCCACCTGCCCACAGCGTGCTCGGGGTGTGCAGTCGAGCCGCTTGAGGAGTGCCGGTGAAGCCGGGGTGCTCGCAGCCGGCCATGGGCCGCCCGCGCTCCTGGAGGGCGGCAGCCGGCCAAACGCTCATACAATGCGGCTGTGCGCGGAGCCTGCTCGCGTGCCGGCCCTTCGCGCCGGAGTGTTGATAAAGATGAAAAGAGCCCCTGCGCGCCGTGTGCGGCAGGCCGGCGGCCTGCCGCTGCGCGGCGCGCTCGCGCTGGAGCTGCGCCGCCTGCGCGCGGCCGAGCGGCAGGAGCGCCTGCGCGCCGCGGTGGAGCGCGAGCAGCTGGACGTGGCCGCCATGAACGACCGCGCGTACCGGCGCTTTGTGCGCCAGTCGCTCATGCAGCGCCTCGGCCTGCTGCGCGGGGTGCGGCCCCGGGCGGGCGCGGGCGGCGGCGCGCGCTCCGCCGGGCCGCGCGCGCCTCTCCGGCATCCCATGGCAGCGGCGTCCATGGCAGCGGTGTCCGTGCTTGATGGCGCAGAGCAGCGCGAGAGGCGCTCCGCGGGCTGCTGCCGCCGCGCGGCCGCGCGCGCCCAGGCCGGGCGCCGCGCGCGCACCCATGCACGCCGCTTGTATCTTGATAGATTCTGCTACTGAGTCACCAGCAATGTGTGCACTTTGCGCTTGCGCAGGATGAGGACATGCGCCGTGGACCCGTTCGCATGTGACACTGACTCTCACAAGCGCCCCGCCCTCGCTGACCGCCAAGCCGCGCGCGCGCGCGCGCAGGATGAGAAGGCGCGCGCGGAGCGGGCGGCGGCGCGCGTGCGCGACGTCAAGGCCTGGCGCAACGAGGCCAGCGAGCGCGCGGGCGCGCTCAAGGACCTGCGCGTGGCGCGCAACCGCGGCGTGCTGCGCGCGCACGAGCGGCTCGGCCGCGCGCTGACCAAGCAGAAGGACGACGACCGCACGCGGCGCATGGAGGCGCTCAAGGCGCGGCTAGGGTAGGGTTGGGCGCGCCGCTCTGCGGAGCCGCTCTGCGCGCTGCTCCAAGAGCCGCTCTGCTTGGAGTGCCGGGCGGCACTGCCAGCGAGGCTTCCGTGGTCGTTCTCGTTCTCGCCAAGAGGGCCATAGCGCGCGCACACGTATGTGCGGCGGCACTGCATGGGTGCATGCATGGGTGCACCGTCGCAAGGACGCATGGGGCAGGAGGTGCTCGGCGCCAGCTGGTGCACCAGGTGCTTGATACATGTGCAGCCCAGCGCCGTCCCCGCTGCGCGTGCGGTCCCACCTGCGCGCATCAGGCGCTGCTGCGGCGGAGCGCAAGCGGTCGACGGCGCAGCAGAGCTCGAGGCCACGCCTGCTGACGCCCCGCAGGCCCCAGGCCGCCGGACGCTGCGCCGGAGGCTGGCAGCATACAAACACATACTAAAAACACCCTAACCTCATTCCGTTGCCTCGCGCAGGCGCACGACTTCGAGGCGTACCAGGAGCTGCTGCAGGAGAGCGCGGGCGGGCGCTACCAGGCCATCAGCCGCTTCCTGTCGGACACCGAGGACTACCTGCACCGCCTGGCCGCCAAGGTCGCGCGCGTCAAGCTCAGCCAGGAGGCGTCCGAGGCAGCGGCCGCCGCGCAGGCGGAGGCACGCGCGCAGGCGCGCGCCCCTCCCCCCCTCCGCACGGCGCCCTTACCCTGGGCGGCCACGCTCCTCTGGGCAGCGCCCCTTTGTTACGGGCAGCCTCCCTTGTTTCCTGGGGCACCCCTCTTGCCTGCGGGTCGCCGCGCGCCGCCGGGCCTGCGTGCATGGCGAGAGAGAAAACCCGAGTCTGAGCTGGGCAAGGGTCAGCGGCAATTATGATCGCAACAGTCGCTGCAAACGATGCGGGCTCCCATGGGTCTGTGTGAACCCGAATGAGGAGGGCCAGTCTCCTGAGGCTGCCCGCTGCCATGCCAGCCCATGCGCGCCCGGCCGCATCACGTCGCCCGGGCATTGTCGCGTGTGTGTGAGAGTGCTTTTCACCTGCATGTCATGCATTTCGCCCAAGTCGCGCGTTCGGGCAGGGCCTGACGGAGGAGGAGGTTGCCGAGGCGGCCAGCGCGGCGGCCACGGAGGCGCAGCAGAGCAGCGACCTCATGCGCGCCAGCCGCGCCGCCGGCGGCGACGCGCAGAGCCGCTACTACAGCCTCGCACACAGGTGCCGCCCCGCGCGCGGCGGGGGAGAGATGCGCCGGGGCGTGAACCTGCATACCGGGCTCTCCAGGACCTGGGAGGCAGCCGCAGCTCCTGGCCGCGTTCCTGCACGTTATTGTGCATGTCCGTGTGGGCTTGGTGACGAAGTCGTACTTGTGCAAATGCCGCCCTGCGCGGGGCAAGCGCGCGCGCGCTCGGGGGCAGAGCGCCAGCCGTGCGCCTGCACGCTGCTGATCGAACACCCCGGAGTTGATGACGTGACCTGGTGCGCCCCGGAGCATGAGGCCTGCTGCACGCGAGCGCCTTCGCGCAGCTGTGAGGTATATGACGACCTTAAATCTAAGGCCCACGGCGCGGCGCCCAGCGTGGAGGAGGTAGTGAACGCGCAGCCTTCGCTGCTGCACGCAAGCGCCTCTGTGCAGCTCCAGGTCTCACAACAGACCTTGGACCTAACCTCCACCGGCCGCGCGCGCAGCGTGGAGGAGGTAGTGACCGCGCAGCCGTCGCTGCTGGTGCCGCCGGCCGGCGCGACGCTGCGGCGCTACCAGCTCGTGGGCCTGCAGTGGATGGTCTCGCTGTACAACAACCGGCTCAACGGCATCCTCGCCGACGAGATGGGCCTGGGCAAGACCGTGCAGGCGCGCCCGCCCTGCCCCAGCCCTAGCCTACCCCCATCAGGCTGCCGCGCGCACACCCACCGGGCCGCTCCGAGCCTCCGCGGCCCCCGACGCGCCGCGCCTCGGCACGGCCGCGCCGGCGCGGCGGCGGCGGCATGGGGCCCGGGGCAGGTCGTGCTTGCCAGACTGTGGGCGTGAGGGATACTGTGGGCGTGAGGGACCCATGACAGGGTGCGCGGGCGCGCGCGTCCGCGCGCCCGTCCTCGTGCGGCCCCTCCAGTAGCAGCGTGCGACGGGCGCGCGCCCGCCGGAGCGGCGCCCGCTCGCGGTGCGGTGCGGCCGACGGCCGCTGGGCGGCGGCGCGCGGCAGCGCAGGCCATGGCGATGATCGCGCGCCGCGCCGCTGTAACCTATACCCTACTGTAACCCTACCCAAACCTACACACTGGCGGCCAGCAGGCGGCGGCGCGGGCGCGCAGGTCATGGCGCTGATCGCGCGCCGCGCCGCTGTAACCTGTACCCTACTGTAACCCTACTCAAACCTACATACTGGCGGCCAGCAGGCGGCGGCGCGGGCGCGCAGGTCATGGCGCTGATCGCGTACCTGATGGAGCACAAGAACAACTACGGCCCGCACCTCATCATCGTGCCCAACGCGGTCATCGTCAACTGGAAGGCCGAGCTGACGCAGTGGCTGCCCGGCGTGCGCTGCGTGTACTACGTCGGTCACAAGGAGGAGCGCGCGCGCAAGTTCGCCGCGGAGGCGCGCGGCGCCCTTGGCCCCGATTTGCAAGATGCTGTGCGGGCCTTCGCTTGCGAGCTGCATGGAGCCTGAAACGCGCGTGCGCGCACAAAGCGCGTGCGCGGTGCTGTGTGTCATGTGTACGCATCGCATGCATATCAGTGCATGTCGGAGGGAGCGCTGCGAGAGGCGCGGGCTTTTTGTGAATCGCGCGGACGGCGAGCGCGCCGGCGCGCGCCCCCGCAGGTGGCGTCCCTGCAGTTCAATGTGCTGGTCACCACGTACGAGTACATCATGCGCGACCGCGCGCGCCTGGCCAAGGCGCGCCGCAGCAGCCGCCGCGCCTTTTACGGATGCGCACTCGTCCAGGCGCCGCGGCGGCGCCGCGCCTGAGCGGCCGAGCCTGGCGGCTCCAGCAGCACCTGTTGCTTGGCGAGCAGCGGGTCGCGGGGAGCGGCATTCAGGAGGCGCAGCGTGCGCATGGCAGCGCCCGCGCGAAACCGCGCGGCCGGCTTGTGCATTGCATGACGGCTGTGTACGCGGCCCCCGCATGCGGCCCGACGCCCGCGTCACCCATGTTGGTGGGGCAGCGCTTGCGGCCCTGCAGTGGACGCGTAGGCGCCGGGCACCGAGCCCCCGCCACTGCGTGGGCGCCCCCAGCGGGCGCAGGAGGCTGCAGAGCGCGAGGCAGGGCTGCGCCGCCCACTGCACACGCACTCGCTGGCGGGGCGCGCCGCGCGCGGTGGACGGCCGCAGGTGGAGTCAATTACATCGTAATGATGACTATACCCTTAACCTACCCTACCCTACCTGCACAGGTGGAGTGGAAGTACATCGTGATCGACGAGGCGCAGCGCATGAAGGACCGCGAGTCCAAGCTGGCCAAGGACCTGGAGCGCTTCATCACCTCGCGCCGCCTGCTGCTCACCGGCGCGCCCCGACCCCCGCCCTGCCCTACTCTCAGTCCGAAATGGGCATCGCCCGCTGCTCCCCGCGAGCCAAGGCCGGGGCGCCTGCGGGCGCTCTGGTCTGCCGCATAGCGCGTGCGCTGCGAGCGCCCGCGCCGCAGAGGGGCTCGTGCCGGAGTCGCGAGCGGGCGCGAGCGTGTTTGCTGCGCTCCATTGCCTCGTGGCACCCCTGCTGTGGCGGGCCGGCGCGCTGTGACGGGGGCGGCGCCGCGCGCGCAGGGACGCCCCTGCAGAACGAGCTGCGCGAGCTGTGGGCGCTGCTGAACCTGCTGCTGCCCGAGGTGGGCCCTCGCCGCATGAGCGGGGGTAGGGTGTAGGGTACAGGGTATATCATGAGCGCCGCGCTCGCGTGCACCACATGCCTGCCAGCACCGCGGCCGCCGCACACATGCATACTCACAGCAGAGCGGCACTTGCATGAAGCATACATGCCTGTCCCCGTCTCTGCACACTGTCAGGCAGGGCGCGCCGCTCCATGCCATGGCAGGCGGCGCCGCAGCTCGAAGACCGCGTGTGTGAGGCATGCCCGTCGGGCTCGGCGCGCATGTCCCGTCGCGGCGCGGCCCGGCGTGCAGGCCGCCCGGCGCAGCGCTCAGCGTGCCGCTCGCGCGCGCGCACAGGTCTTTGACGACAAGGCCACGTTCGCGGAGTGGTTCGGCGACGCACTCGGCCGCGGCGGCCCCGGCGGCGGCCCGGGCGGCGGCGGCGGCGACGAGTGGCTGGAGACCGAGAAGCGCGTGGTCGTCATCCACCGCCTGCACCAGATCCTGGAGCCCTTCATGCTGCGCCGGCAGGTCGCCGACGTGGAGGGCCGCCTGCCGCCAAAGGTCGAGCCCCGCCCCGCGCGCCGCGCGCCCCCGCCCGCCCCACGCCCCCGCCGGCCGCGCCAGCAGCGCCGCGAGGCAGTGCTGTGCGCCGGCCGGGAGGGTGCGCTGTCAGAGAGGCGCCTCTGTGGGCAGCCTGCCGCCTCTGTACGCACTGCCGGGTGCTGCGTTTGGGCGCACCGGCGCGGCGGGCGCGTGCGAACGCGCCAGCGACCAGGCCGGCGCGCGCAGCGACCGGGCGGGCCGGTGGCGCTGAACAGGATTTCATCTGTAACCTACCCTGTCGCTGCGGGGCGTGAGCCTGACGAGACAGACCACACCTTCTTAAAACTGCTGAAAATGTCGTGGCAGTTTCCGCGGAGGCCTGCTTGGTCGAACAGGCCCCCCATTTTGGAAACAAGGTCGCTGGCGCGCAGGTGGCGGTGGACGGATCAGTAACTACCCTTCAGGTCATCCATAACCTGCATAACCTGACCCACCGGCACGCAGGTGGCGGTGGTCGTCAAGTGCGCGATGGCGCCCTACCAGAGCTGCGTGTACTCCTGGATCAAGGCCACGGGCACGCTGCGCCTGGACCCGCTGGCGCCGGTCGTCGGCCGCGCGCGGCGCGGCTTCGCGCCGCTCAACAACAAGTGCATGGAGCTGCGCAAGGCGCGCCGGCCGCGCTGCGCGCGCTCCGCGCGCCCGCCACCCAGCGCTGCTTGGCTTGCGATTGCGCGCGTAAAGTACCCCTCCTGGCGCGCCGCCGGCGGCGCAACGGCCGGCGGGCGCACCTGCTGGGCTGTGCGTCAGGGGCAAGGCCGCGGATGCACCGCATGCACATGGGAAGTCAGGCCCCAAACTCAGATTCAGATTGTGACCAGTGACTACTGGCTACTAATGTCACTATCTTCTCACCCGGGCCAGCCCCACGCGTGCAGGTGTGCAACCACCCGCACCTGAGCTACGCACAGCCGCCCGGCGCAGACGGCGCGGACCTGGCGCGGCGCTGCGGCAAGCTGGCGGCGCTCGACCGCATGCTCGTCAAGCTGCACGCGACGGGCCACCGCGTGCTGCTCTTCTCCACCATGACGCGCCTGCTGGACTTGCTGGAGGCGCGCGGCCTGTGTGGCGCCCGCATGCGCCCCGCTGCCCCGCGGCGCGCGTGTGTGGACCCCTGTACTTCACGCACAGCGCTGTCATGCCCCATCGACGCCACGGGCCTGCCATGCCGTCCTTGACGCACTCATGCTGCGCTGTTGATGTGGATTGGGCCCCCAACCCTAACCGCGACCGGCGCGCGCAGGAGTACCTGCGATGGCGGCGCGTGGGCCCGAACGACGACATGGCCATGGAGTACCTGCGCATCGACGGCTCCACCTCGCTGGAGGACAGGCGCGCTGTAGCCCCTATACCTAGGGCCTACCATACCCTAGCGCGCCGCACACCCCCGTGCCCCACCCGCCGCGGTTCATGGCCAACGCTTGCCAGCAGCTGCGAGCGCTGCGTGCGGCGGCAGCGTGGCTGCCGCGCGCCCGCGCAGGCTGCTACCCCAGCCCATACTTGCACAACATGGCCTGCAGCGTCTCAGTCCTGGGGCTGCTGATGCAACCTGGGTGTTGAGCATCAGCAGGACTTCATTTGAACAATACCATCCTCAGGCGCCGGCGCGGGGGCCTTGCCAAGGGCCGACGCGGCGGCTGGGGGGCGCGGCAGGGAGCGCGCCATCCGGAAGTTCAACGAGGCGGGCAGCTCGGCGTTCATCTTCCTGCTCTCCATTCGCGCGGCCGGGCGCGGGCTCAACCTGCAGAGTGCCGACACGGTGGTCATCTACGACCCCGACCCCAACCCCAAGAACGAGGAGCAGGCGCGCGCGCCGCCGCAGCGCGCTCCCAAGGGACCGGGCAGGCGTGTGCGGCGCGACGCGCGGCGCTCCTGTCACCCGTCGGGGCGATGGCTCAATGCGGCCATGGGGTGTGTAGCTCCGAGGCCTCGCCCTGGTGCCATTCACCAGGCCGGTCACAAACCTGGAGCAGCCCGCGTGCGAGCGCCGCGGCGCCGACAGCGACCCGTCCACATCCCAGGGCTCCGGCTGCGCACGCCCGCGGCGCCCAGTCCGGCCGAGCTGGCTCTGGGCGGGGCTCACCCGCCCAAACAGCTTGGAGGGCTGCAAACGCGGCGCGGCGCCTGTCCTGCAGCCTCCGGCTGAGAGGGTCTGAGCGAGGCTTGCCGGGCAGGCCATCGCGCGCTCACACCGCATCGGGCAGACGCGCGAGGTGCGCGTGGTCCACCTGGAGGCCGTCGCCGACGCGGAGGAGGCCGAGCCGGGCGCGCCCGCGCAGGCGCGCGCCCGCGGAACCCGCGCCTGGGTATAGGGTAAGGGCTCCTCTGTTAGGGCAGCCCGGGGTCGCCGCTCGCGCCTGGCCGCGCCTGGTGCTCTCCACGGCCGCCTGCCGCCTTGGAGGAGGTGCTGGGTGGGCAGGCGGCTGGGGCCGGGCGCGCCTGTTCAGGCTGCTGTGCCCAACGCCTCCGGCGTGTCCGCCCATGCTCGGATCGCGGCGCGCCTGTGCATCATCGTACCAGCGCGCTGCTCACGCGCGCGCGCACACCGCGCGCAGGCGCGCTACGCGGACAGCATCGAGTCGCTGGTGCGCAACAACATCCAGAAGATCAAGACGGACATGGCCAACGAGGTCATCGACGCGGGGCGCTTCGACATGGAGACCACCATGGCCGAGCGCCGCGTGACGCTGGAGTCCATGCTGCAGGCGCGCCCGCGGGCTGCTCAGACAGAGCCCTAAGACCACCATGGCCCAGCCCTGCGTAAAGGCGCTGGAGATTTTGCTCGCGCGTGCGGCCGGGCCAGACGGAGCCCGTTAAGGCTGGAGCCTTTTGAGGCAGCAGGTGGCTCAGGCCGGAGTCCATGCTCCGGGCGCGCCCCTGCGGGTCAGTGCCGCCCCGCCCCGCCCCAGCGCGCCGCCATGCAGAGCCTTTGCTAGGGCGTGGCTTGAGAACATTGCTGAGCGGGGGCCATGTGGCACTGCACAGCCGCACCCGGCTGTGCGACACAGCTGGTCGCTGGCGTGTGCTGCGACACCATGCCGAGCGGAGGAGGCATGCTTGGCCCGAGCACGCCTGCGCCCTGGCGCCGCGACTGGGGCCAGCGTTGCAGCAGAGCTGCTCAAGCCGCCCCGCCGTGGCGCGGCGCGCAGGACGAGGACCGGCTGAAGCGCGCGGTGAACGCGGTGCCGACGCATGCGGAGCTCAACGCGGCGCTGGCGCGCTCTGAGCAGGAGCGGCTCATCTTCGACCACCTGGACGCCTCGCTGCCCTGGCCCGAGCCCGCGAGTGCGCGCCCCCTAAGGCCTGTAGGGCATGAGAGGCCCCTGTACTGCCCTACCCCTAGGTGACCCTCTCCCAGCGCCGGCGTCTCTGTCCTGCCTGGGCGCGCCGCTGACGTGTGCGCACGCTCGCATGAGAGCCCAGAAGCAGGGCGGCGGCCTTAGGGCCGGGCCCGCGCGAGCGCCATGCGCGCATTGTGTGCACCAGCCGCAATGGCAGGCCTGCTGAGCGCCCTGGACACCTGCACGGGGTTCCAGTGAGCTTTGTGTCGCCTCCCGCTGACCAAACTGCGGGTGTCACCTCCTGCGGAGCAACTTGTGGCGGTCGGATCACCTGGCAGCCCAGCGCGCGCTGCCTCTCATTGCTAAAGCAGACAGAGTGGTGCCGACCTGGCGCACGCTGCATGGCGGCCCCCAGCCCCAGGGCAGCCTAACCCTATACCCTGCCCCCGCCGGCAGGCCTGGACGAGTGCCCGGCCTGGCTGCGCTACACGCCGGCCGACGTGGCGGCCGCGCTGGCGGCCACGTCCAAGCAGCGGCCCGCGCCGGGCGTCAGCGCCGAGCTGGCGGCGCTCGCGGGCGTGCTGCCGGCGGGCGCGGCGCGCGCGCGCGGGCTCAGTGCGGCCGGCGCGGCGGCCGCCGCGGCCGCGGGCGCGCTGTCAGACAGCGAGGCCGAGGGCAGCGGCGCGCCCGGCGACGAGGGCGACATGGAGGAGGAGCGCATCGGTGCGCGCCCGGTCGTGTCACCAGGGTGGGGTAGGGTATATGGACCAGGGTGTATGGATAGATGGCGGCGCCGCACCCCGGCGATGAGGGCGACATGGAGGAGGAGCGCATCGATGCGCGCCTCAGGGCAGGCCAGGGCATGGCGGCCAACGGTCGGGCGAGCACAGTCAGCAGCGTGACGCCGCCGGCCACCCGCCTGGCCGCCGTCGCGCCGTCATGCACATCGGCCTTGTGCATCACCAGAGCATTGGTGGCCAGGCAAATTGTGCCGGGCCACCACCGCTCTGGTGATGCACCACCTCGTGAACAGGGCCTCCTCAGCATGTGCAGGGCTTGATCGGCCGTCTACTCAGCGGCGCGGTTCTGGCAGTGCACGCAGGGAGGTAGGCGACCATGGCCCAGGTGAGCAGGCCAGGCACAGGAGGCTGGGTGCAGCTCATGGCAGCTAGACCAGACACAAGGCGACCTGTTGTATACCTACATGCATACACGTACCAGTGCTATGTATACAAGTCTCCTTGTGTCCAAGAGAGAACCCCCTTTGATCGTGTTCCTGCTGCAGGCGTCAATCTGCTGCACGACCTGGTGGCCATCCTGGTGCATAGCAGATAGGGTTAGGGTTAAGAACCTCCCGCCCGCAGGCGTCAACCTGCTGGATGAGGAGGGCACGCCGCCGCCGGGCGGGCTGAGGCGCGGCGGCGGCAGCGGCGCCGCGCTCGACGCCGGTGGCAGCGGCGGACGCAAGAAGAAGCGGAGGCGGTCCAGCAGCGCGCTGGCCGTCAGCTTCGAGGACGAGGACTAGGCGGCAGGAATGGGGCGCATGCGCAGTCGCTGCTGCGGCGCCGTGCGGAGCGGTTGTGGGGCAGGGCCTCGCTCGTCGCGGCGTGGCGGGTGGCGCGGGTCTCTGCTGCGGCTATCAATCTGGAGCGAGAGTGGCGGCCCGCGCGTATTGTTGCAGGCGCCTTGAGCCGTTATGGCCGGTGGTGGGACGGTTTGTGTTTGTTGCGCGTCCGCTGTGCGTATTTTTTCTGTGTGTCAGCCTTGTTTCTGTGTACACCAGCGTAGACCCGTGTGTCCGAGCGAGAGAGGCAGTATGATTGCATGCGGTGTGTAAGCCTTTGTAACCAGGCAGCAGAGGGGGCTCAACCTGGCCGTATGGCATGCTTTAAGCCCCGGCCTAAATAGCAAGCATGGTAGGGTTTACAGTGCGTTTTTTGTTTGCCGATTTGCCACGCGAGCTGTTTGTGCGCATCGGGGGGTTGCCCGCAGGCTTGCGTTTCTGGTACCAAGCCACAGGCAACAGGCACCATAGAGACGCAGTCTGCTGACGCGGACGCGGGCCAGCGCTTGCTGCGTTTGAAATTTGAATCCACCTCGTGCGCCGCTCTGTCCTGCACTGCAGCACGCCCAGCCCGGCGGGCATGCTAGCCGCAGCATACGGCGCAGAGAGCGCTGACGACGAGAGCGACGGCAGCGGCGCGCCACTGGGATGCAGCAAGTGCCGCTTTGCGCGCCGCGGCTGCGCGCGCTGCCGGCACCGCCCTGCTGGCTACAAGCCGCGCCGGGGCCGCCCGCGGCAGGACGCCGGCGCGCCGCTGCTCGCGAGCGCGGGCGGGAAGCACGAGCGCGATGAGGGGTACGATCCTGAGGAGGCCCTGTCAGCAGAGAGCGACGCCAAGCGCGCGCGCGGACTTAGCCTGGACGCGTACAGCGCCTGGGCCGGGGAGGCTGCCCCGGCAGGGCGCGCGCGGCGCCCATCCTTTCGTGCTGCGCCAGGGCGAATCTGCGTCGAGGCCAGCAGCATCGCCCCGGCCGGCCAGCCGCGGCGCTGGGTGTCCGCGTACTTCGCTGGTCCGGCCTGCCGCAGCCATGCGCTGTGCAGCCAGGCCGCGGTGGGCGGCGCCTTCAGCGCGCCGGCAGATGCGAGCCCTGCGGGTGCGCCCTCCGGCAGCGCCGCGCACGCGCGCAGCTCGCCGGCCGGCAGCCTGGGCAGCCAGGGCGCCTGGCGGGACGGGCCGGGCATCGGCGGGGCCGGGCCGGGCGACACGCGCGAGACGGACCCGCCGCTGCTGGCGGGCGCGGCCTCGCCGGCAAGCAGCAGCGGCGCGCCGAGCGGCAGCGGCGGCGAGGACAGCGACGCGACGGACCTGTCGCCGTCAGGCGCGACGAGCGCATCGCGCGGCGCTGTGTGCGGCGGCGACGGCGCCGCCGCCGCCGACCCTGCGCGCGAGGCGCAGTCCGGGCGCTCGCCGGTGCGGCCCAGCGCGCCTGGCCCCCCCTCACCTGTGCGTGTGAGAAGCTTTCCTGTGTACCACTCGCCTCAGTACGCCTCGTGTGCGTGACCTTCCTGCAACCGCTGCCATCGGCTGTCGGCTGGGTGTTAAATCGAGAGTGCACCCCCAGGCTTACGTGCAGCCCTGCGAATGCATGCACAGCCGCGTTCACTGCTCTCTGCGTGCAGCAGGTGCCTGCCGCGGCAGAGGACGACTTGCAAGCGGCGCCGGGCGGCGGGCCACACTCGGCTCCTGCAGCGGGCGTGGCGCCGGAGCTGCCCAAGCCGCCGCAGGGCGCGCCGCGCCCGCTGTCGGTGACTGTGCAGGCAGTCGCTGTGGGGCTGGTGCGTCCTGGGGGCGGCGGCCGCCCTGGCAGCGCGCCGAGCGCGCCGCGGCCGCTCGCCGACACGTGCAGCGATGCGGGCGCGGCCGGTGGCGCCGCGCGGCCCGCCGGCAGCATGTTGCCGCCCGGCCCCGGCTTGCCGGCAGCCGCCGCGCGCATGGGCGCGGCGCGCGGCACCAACGCCAGCCCCAGCGTGAGCGCGGACGCGAGCCCCGCAGCGAGCTCGGGCCAGGCGGGCAAGCTTGGCGGGCGCGGCCGGGTGACCCCGGTCAGCGTGAGCCCGAGCCCGAGCCCCAGCCTGAGCGCAGGGCCCGGCCCTGGCGCCGCGCCCGCGGCCGGCGCCGGCGAGGTCGGGGGCGGCCGATTCATGGCGGACCTGGCGGTTGCAATGGCGGCGCGCCGCGGCGAGCGCGCGGCGCGCGCGGCGCCGTCGCCGCTGGCGCTCGCGCTGGAGGGCCGCCAGCGCCGGCGCGGCCAGGCGCGCCTTGCCTGCTGCTGTCGGCTGTGGTACAGCCTCCCGGGGCCGCACACCGCGTTGTGTGTCGCGTTGCGGGGCGGGCGCTCTGCTCGGGCTGCGCAGGCGCGGCCGGGCATGTCTGGCGGCCCTCAGGCGCGTCTGGCGTGACACTCGGACTGGGATGTGCGCGCGCGCCTTCCCGGCTCACGCTTCTGACCTGAAACTGTAGATGGCGCGGGGCGGGCGCCTATCGCGGAGCAAGCATCGGCACGGCGACCAGGTCGGAGGGGTAAGGGGCTGATCGCGGGCGGCAGGCGGGCGGCGGCGGGCTGGAGGCGGAGGGCGACCCGCGTGTGGCCACCTGGGACCCGCCCGCCTCGCCCTTCGGCCTGATCGAGGAGGAGCTGTACGCCGACCCCTGGCGCCTGCTCACCGCCTGCATCCTGCTCAACAAGACGTCCATCACGCAGGCGCGCCGCGCGCGCTGCCCGCCTCGCTGCAGCGCCGGCAAGCGATCGTGGGCGGCAGCCTTCATGCTGCCAGGGGACGTTGGATGATTTAGAGCAGCACTGGCCTTGGCGTGCGAGGGCCCGTGCGGCTGCCGGTGTGGGGCAAGGGCGCCTCAGCGTGCTGGACAGCCGTGTCGGCCGTGCTGTGCCCTGTCCCGTGCGGTAGAACGACCTGGGGGGTCCCGTGGGCCTCCATGTCCCCCTCCCCGCGCCCGCGCGCCAACAGCCGCGCGCCCGCGCGCAGGTGCGCGCCGTCATCTGGCGCCTATTCGAGCTGGCGCCGAGCGCGGCGGCCGCGGCGGTGGCCGACCCGGCCGCAGTACGCGCGATCATCGAGCCGCTGGGCCTAGCGCCCAAGCGCGTGCCCATGCTGCAGCGCTTCTCGCGCGAGTACCTGGAGAAGGACGTGCGCCGGCCCTGCTGGTATTGGGTAGCAGCCTGCCAGTGTGAAGTCTGCCGCACTGAGCACTCGCATGTTTTGGTCTGCAGCACTGGCCTTGTGCCTTGGATGAGTGTGCAGTCAATGGGGCCCGGCGTCACGGGCGCCGAAGTTTTGCTTTTATCAGGCGGCAGTGCTGCTGAGCATGAGGCAGGATTAATCAGCTGCGCGGCGCACAAGCTGTCTGGAAGTGCTGCGTCGAGCGCGCGCCTGTGCATCAGCGCGCTCGCCACAAGCGCCGGGACAGCTCGAGCATGCTCTGCACCCACCGGCTGTCGCTGTGCATGTGGAAGTTCCTAGGCCATGTAGAAGCCGCGCCGGAGTTCGCTAGGCGTCTCACCGCGCTCGCTCACCGGCGCCCGGGCCTGTGGTGAGTCAGCGGGCGCATGGCACTGTGGTGAGGCAGCGGGCGCGGGGCGCGCAGTGGCGCACGCCGACCGAGCTGCACGGCGTGGGCCGCTACGGCGCGGACGCGTACTTTATGTTCTGCCGCGGCGCCTGGCGCGCGGTCGCGCCCGAGGACAAGGATCTCGCGCGCTACCACGCCTGGCTGGTCGGCACCGGCGGCGAGGGCACGGGCCTCGCGCGCGACGGCGGCGCCCCGTGCGCCGGCGCCGGCCGCGCGGCCGGCGGCGGCGAAGGCGCGGCGGCGCCGCGGCAGAGCGCCGCGGCAGGGCAGGGCGAGGGCGCGTCGCGGGGCCTAGATGTCGGCCAGGCAGAGCCGGTGACCGGTATTGCACTCGGCCCGCCCGGCGGCGCGGCGAGCGGCGCGGGCGCAGCAGGGTGGGGCGCGGCGGGGGTGGCGCCGTCGGGCACGCGTGCGCCCGCGCAGGCGCCCGCGCCCGGCTGCGCTGGGCGTAGCGCACGGAGGAGCACCCCGAGCAGCCCCATGGGGGTGGGTACACTGAGCTGGCCCGGGACGGCGGAGGTCCTGCGGCTGTCTGGCGGCGCAGCGCTGCCGGAGCCGGGCGTGCCAAGGCCGCGGCAGGCAGCGAGCCCGGAGTGCGCTTGCACGCCGGGTGCCGGTAGGGCACCTGGGGCCAGCGCGAGCGCCGCGCGCAGCCCGCTGCTGGGCTCGTGCGGCGTGGTGGCGAGCGCGGCAGCGGCGGAGGCTGGCCTGCAGGCAGGCATTGGCGACTCTGTTGTGCGGTAAAACAACTGCATTTGTTTTTGCAAGCTGGCATGCTGATGCCACTGCACAGCGTGGTGACGTTCCGCCCGTTCTGAACTTTGGCGCACTGGCTGGCCATCAGGCTCACGCGCCTGTCCAGCAGGTCTATGAAGTGAATTGCTGCTGCTGTCTCATGAGTGGTGCCCGCTTGGAAGGTCGTATGCACACCTGTACATTTAGAACGAGGAGGTCGTGGGCCTATTGGCGCACAGAGAACGTGCTTGAGGAACCTTGTTTGCAGGCATGCTGTCTCAGGCAGATGTCGTGTGTTTGGAACGTACAGCAAATGCTGTTTGGCTGTCTGCACAATTTGGTGCTGCTTGGCATGGTGATGGACCTGTGCCTAACTGGCATGCTTTGTAACATATTTCTTTGGTCTACTTGCAAAAAATTTCTCCGTAGAAACATGCTGACAGTTTACAGTTGACGCTGGTTGAGCACATCTACCTGAGCTTTTCCAGCAATCTATAGCAACAAGGTCAGTAGCGACGCTGTCTTGCCAACCAGTGGCGAGGCCCTGCCAACTGCCTTTCTCCTCAGCACCATGCGCAGCTTGGCCTGGTCCTGCGCAACAGCGCTTGCTGGGGTTGCCGCGGGAGCTGCGGTTGTCATTGCCTATGAGCGCTGTGTCATCAGAGTCGGGCCCGTGCTGCCTGGCCCGCTGCTAGCAGGCGGCAAGGACAGCAGCGTGGAGGCGGACTTGCTGCTGCGATACTCTCGGGAAGAGATCAAGCTGCCCAAGAACGTAAAGCTGGTGCGACACTAGCATGGCTTGTGATAGGATGACTCACTGCAGGCAGACCTGCCTCTTCGCCCCTATTCCTGAGCATAGCTGAGAACGCCAATGTGTTTGCAGGAGGTGTGGCAGAGCTTTGCCGCTCGTTGTGTTCTGCTGCTGGAGAGGCGCGGTCCTGGCTGTAGGCCGCTCTGCTGCCTGCCCATGCCTGCGCCATGGCTGAGCAGTGCGCTCAACTATAGGAACTGCGAGGCGCTTCGGGACTTCACGGGGGAGCGGGGAGGAGCCAGCGCGCTGGACTACGGCTGTGGCACGGGCGGGACGAGCTTTGAGCTGGCCACCATCTTCAGACAGGCACGCCCGACTGTGTCGAGCTGGGTGCTGCTCCTCCCCTCGCATGTGTAGATATACATAACACCTTAAGTGCACATGCATGGCTGGCTCTGCGCGTATGCGTCCCTGCCTGTGCAAACGCCTTGCCAGTGCGCAGGTGTTGGGAGTCGATGCATCTGCTAGCATGATCCGCTCAGCAGAGGTGCGCCGTGGCCGCACGCATCTGGCCATCCAGCTGAGAAGCCACTCAGGGGTCATGAGCTTTGCATGCTGAAGTACATGACCGAGCTGCTTGTGGAAGGCCTATGCGGATTGTACATGTGCACTCATTGCATTGGCTTAGCAGGCGAGCCACCATGTTGCTTGTGCTTGGAATTATGCTAGCGAGCACCTCTGGGATGGCCTCATATCAACAGCTGTCAGCAGACCAGCTGCTGTCGTGGCCCCTGTTGCTCCAGACTTCCTACTTGCACTCACGCTCGCGCTGCTTGCATGAGGCGTGAGCCTGTGTGTCCCAAGCAGCAGCTTTTGTTGGAGAAGCGCACTGCCCAGCGCGAGGCAGAAACATTCACGCAATGCGCATGCAGGACATGCGGGCCAAGCTCGGCCAGCAGCTCGCGACAGGGCAGCGCGAGGGCCTCCGGCCGGGCATGCAGCCTCCAGACGTGGACCCCGAGAAGTTTGCGGGGCTGTCGTTTTCACTGGCGCGCCGCACACCCCTGCGCTTTGCTCTGACTTGCATGTCTGGGCATGCATGCATGCTGCTAAGCCATTGAGGTATATGGCTATAGTATGCAGATGTTGACTCTGCCCTTATATTTGTGAGATCGCACATCGCTCTCACACTGCCATAGTGAGGTGCCACACGACCTCTGGTGCCTGCATCCGCCACACTGCGGTGCTTGGTTGCCCTGGCGGAGAGCGAGCCAAGATCCTGCCACGCTGCCCGGCGCCGGGCGGCCCTCCATCATGGCCCCAAGCCATCAAGGGAGCGAGCGACGAAGGGAGGCTGTGCGGAGTTTGCAGGCAGACCCAGCCTCGCTGCCGAGCGCTGTGCGGCCGTTCAACGCAGTACTGCTTGCGCGGTGGCGCGGCGATGCGCGCGACCTGCGTGCGCTGCCCGCGCTGCTGGAGCCAGGCGGCGTGGCGCTGATCGTGCCTGAGCCCGGCCATGAGCAGGCGCGCCCAAGGGTCCAGCCCTGCCCCTGAGGGCTTCCTGCCAGGGCCCCGATGGAACGGCCTGCGCTCTACGCTCGTCGCGCCAGGTGACCAACAACCATGCACACAGCCTACGGTACAAACCAGCAGTGTGAATGCCTGCTAGCACCATGTGATAGCCATTGGGACAGTACGTGCCTCGCTCATGCACTTAACATGCGCGATGTGCATGGGTGTGAGCCGCGCTGACAGTGCGCGAGTGCGGCAGGATACGGACGCGCTGGCAGCCACGCTGGGGGTAAGCTTTGAGCTGGTGGACGCCGAGGATGTCGCGCAGGTCTGCGAGGCGCGGCCCGGCGAGGTGCACATCCGCACTGTGCACGCCAGCGTCTGGCAGCACGCGGCGCACCCCGAGATACAAGCAGCTGATGCGTGACACGCTATGCGCGCCGCACATGCTTGTGAGCGATCCTGGGACTGGCACGACTATCTGCGTGCCTGTGCGCCGTCCAAGCGCTGGGGGACATTGGTGCGGACCATCAGGGCTGACTGCACATACTGGCGCGTGGCTATGTAACTGCTTACAAAAGCTAAGGCTGCACAACATGGCACCTGGTGCACAGGACGCCACCACTTGCTGCAAACAAACACTTCTGCATTATTCCGTGACGCACACGCAAGGTGCAGACCGACAAAGCCCCAGGCGCACCCTGCTCAACCCGACACGCAGGGTGGGGAGTTCTATCACCCCATATAACTAAACCACCACAGTTCGCAGATGCGCAGGCGCATGCATGCATGCTGAAACACCACAGTACCACAGTACAAAAAAAGCGCCATAGCGCCCCCCTCCAAGCCTGCCCAGCAGCAAGCTGGGCAGCCTGTCCCAGAAACCCCCAGCCTGAGCTGGGCACCTGTGCCAGAAAATTCCAGCCTGAGCTGGGTGAGGGTCAGCCTGTGCAAAATGCCAACCCTGAGCAGGCCGGTGCAGCAGAGCCAGCCAGCTCTGCGCAGTACTGCTAGCAAAACGTGGAAAGCAGCAAGACCGACGCGTAGCAGCAATCTAACGTTCAAGCGACGGCGCCGCTGGTGCTCGGCAGCCCGGGCGGCAGGCTGTGCAAGCCCGCCAGACAGCCGCTAGCGCCGCAGCCCCAGCCCCCTCCATCGCACAGCTGACTGCGCAACACATCTAAACAGAAAGCGGGAAGAAATGCATGCTATGCAGTAAGCTTCAGCTTGAGCGGCGCGCGAGCGGCTGCGCTGGCGCTCAACAGGTACCGGCCGCCCAGCCGCTCGACATCCGCAGAGCTCGCGTGCCTGAACGCCGCGCCCGCCCCAGCCCGCAGCGGCAGCAGGCCCACCACATCGTCTGGCGCGGGCGCGTGCGCTGCTGCGACCGCCCACTCCTCCGCGCTGGGCCCAGCCTGCGCCCCGCCGTCTGTGGCGGCGCGCAGCTCTGCAGCCTTCCGCGCAGCGTCGAGCGGGATGCTCGCCCGCGCGGCGAGAGCAGCCACGTCCGCATCGGGCAGGCGGTGGCCGAGCACGGCGAGCGCCGCGACGGCGCGCGCGAGCTCTGACGGGCGCAGCCTCGCCAGCTGCGCGCTGAGCGCGGCGCCCAGCGCACGCACCGCCGCAGCGCCCGGGTGGTGCCGCAGCGCGGCGCACGCCCACAGCACCAGCGCGACTCCCTGCGCGCATCCACGAACGGCGCGTCAAGGCAACACGTATGTCCACCAAAAAAAAGCATGTGCCTGTGCTCAAAAGCCGGTACGCAGCCACTGCACTCTCCGAGCGCATTCAAATGCAGGCAGGCAGACACCTCGCAAGGCGACAGCTTTGCCAGCGCAGTACGCCGGGTGGTTCCGACGCTGACAGCGGGGGGGCCAGTGCACGAAAATGCTGTATCAGGGCATGCCTGAGGTGACAAGGCCGCTGCGTGGCGAGCAATAGCGGTGTCGAAGGCAGCCACCGCGGCCTGCGAACGCAGGCAGCGCAGCACGGCCAGCGCCCACAGCACGAGCGGCAACTGCGACGCCTCCAGCGCGCCGGCAAGCTGCGCCGCGCGCGCGGCCAAGCCCACGACCACCGCCGGGCATGGCGGCGCGCCCCCGCCGGTGGCCTTCAGGCGCGCCAGCGCATCGAGCGCGAGCGTGGTGTCCCGCGCCGTCAACTGCGGCAGGTGCGGCGCCGCCAGTGCCGCTAGGCGCTCCACGAGGCCGGACGCATCCAGCGCTGCCGCCGCGCAGCGCCGCGTCAGTGCGCGTCGGATCACGGGACAGCAGCGCGCAACCAGCAAGGGTGCGGAAAATCAGAAAAAGGCAGGAAGAGCCCCTGGTTCAGCACGTGGACGCTCACCCGCACGCGCTTGCGCTCCCATGAAGCAGGACAGGCAGCCGACGCGGTAGAGCGCAAAGGCGACATCGCTGCTCCCATGCTTGCGCTCGTCACCGAAGAGGCGCTGGACAGCCTGCCAGGTCGAGGCTGTGCGCAGGCAAGTGGCCACGCTGCTCGCCGGCGCGGGGGGCGCAGGGTTTGCCGAAGGCGGGGCCGCGGCGGCGCTCAGGTGCACCAACACGGTCCTGCACGCAAGGATGCATCAGCCCCGTTTCTGGGCGCACGGCAGCTTGGACAACCCAAGACAGCTGCTGTGCAAGCTTGTAGAGCACAAACAGGCGCCATCAACACATGAAGTTGCAAGGCGGTACAACTGATCCTGTGTCCCGATGGCGCACCTCTTGGCCCCCACTAGGCCCTTGACGGCAGGCTTGGTGTAGGTCACAGGGGTGCTGGACGCCATGCGGCCTGTTGTCGCGACCATGCTGAACAGCGGCTCCGCGTCAGTGCAAGCAGCGCCTCGCGCTCCCCCACAACCTGCCGCTGCACAAAGCAACACGAGAAGCTGCGCGACAGTGTACGCGCGGTGCGCCTGTGCCTGCAATCGTCGGCAATCGGCGTATCACGCGCTGGTGATCTCAGGTTCTAAATAACCCTCAGCCGGCCAAATCAGGCCAATCAGGCTCAAGAGGACCTGAGGTCATGCACCTCAAAGAGCGGCCCTGCTCAGCTGATGTCTATGCCAGTTGCTGATTGGTGCAAGGCTTGTTAGAAAGGCGCAGGTATGGCGAGCGGGGTTGCACTGCCACGCGCGGACATGTAACAGAGCTTGTGTGTGTGAGTCCCGGCAGCATGTCTGGCACTGCAATTCACCCAGGGCCAGCGCCCGCGCCTGCCCCGCAAATCGGTCCTGAGGCAGGGGCAGCGAGCGCTCATGCCGAATGCACTGGCGGCGGGTACCTCTGCGGGAACAAGCCGGTCCAGGACAACCAGATCTTCAGCAAGTGCGCGGCGTGTGCTGTCCTGGCAAAGGACGGCCGTGTTTCAAGCCCAGCAACTGCGCTCTTGCACAGTTCAAACCACGCGCACTCACACGGCCAGAACGTGTGCGCCGCAGCATGTACTACTGTGCGGCCGTTGGAGCGCTCTGCGTACTGGGTGGGGTACCCCTCTGTGTGCTAGGCCTGACCAACTTGCGGCGCGACTTGTGTCAGCGCTCATGTGGTGCATGGACGCTCGCAGGATTCGTCGTCTTCCGCGCGCGCGTCGCGATGTATCAGTGCCGACTGGTGCGCTGCACAGCACCCTGTCCAGGCGTGCAGGGCGCCGCCTGCGCGCGGGGCGAGCTGACGCTCGTCCCGCCGCGCAGCACCTGCCCGACCTCCTCATCAAGCCGCCGGCGCTCCGCTTCGACGGCCTGCACGTCCTCTGGTGCGGCCGCCCGCCCGCTGCGAGAGCCAGAGCGCCCCGCTGCGCCGCGATCCGCGTGCTCGCAACCGCTGGGTCGCCGTGAGCGGGCCCGGGCGGGAGCGCCGGCGCGCCGCGCGCGCGCTGCAGCCGGCCCCGCGCGCGCGCCAGGTCGTGGCTGGTGCCGGTGTTCTGCGTGTCTGACACGGAGCTGGTGCACACGGCGGGCCTGGACGCACTCATCTTCCACCGCGCGTGCGCCTTTGGCGTCATCTTCTTCCTGCCCGTCACCGTCCTGGCATCGGCCGTGCGTGCGCGCCCCGCCGCTGTTCGCGCTGCAGCCCCATGGGCCGCCCCGCATGCATGCCCAAGCGCAGCTCACGGTGGGCTCGAGCGTGAGGCCGCGGGCCGGCGCGGGGGCGGCAGTGATCCCACTGTACGCGACCGGAGGCCGCGGCACGGTCGGGGTCACCACCAGCCTGTCGCAGCTCACCATGGCGCACCTGCCGCCGGGCTCCGCGCTCTACTGGTGCGCCCCCGGGCGCCACGCGCGCCTCGGCCGAGCCCGGGACACCGAGCTGCCGCACGCTGCCAAAGCCCAGGGCGCTGGGAGGCCTGCACAGTTGCTGCGCGCTTCCAGAGCTGAGGGTGACGGGCGGCCGACATCTTCCTGCACCACCCGTGTCCGGGAGCACGCGCGCGGCTCCGGCCGCGCGCGCCGCGCGGCGCCCAGCCAGCCCTGTGCCGGTCCCGGCGCGCAGGATCCCGTGGGCGTTCGTGTACCTGGTCCTGGCGTACGGCTGCTGGCTGCTCCTCTGCTTCTACCAGGCGCGCCGCACCCTGCGGTTTCTGCCGGGGCGTCCCCCAGCCCCTGCGCGCTGTGAGAGGGGCGCTCCTGACGCGCCCTAACCAAACGCCACAAACCCAACCCCGCTCAGCTGACGCGGCATGCGCCTTCCCGCAGGAGTATGTGGAGCTGCGGCAGCGCTTCCTGGTTAAGGGCGAGCCCGTGCTCAACGAGTGGCAGGCGCGCCCTGCCCGCCAGGCGCGCCCGCCGGCGCAGCTCGCCGCGCCTGCCGGCGGCCCTCCACTGCGGCGGCACGGGCGGGCCGCTGACACGCGCGCGGCGCGCGCCGCAGGCCAGCTACCTGCAGCCGCACGCGGTGAAGCAGAGCCGGGCGTTCCCCGCGCCAGGCACGCCGGTGCGCGCCCCCCCCCGCCCCGCCGCCCGATGGCGCGCCCGCACTGTCGGCGCCTGTGGCCGGGCGGCCTGCGCACCGCGCGCGCCAGTGCGCAGGCGGCGCCGGGCGGCCGGGGCGCGGCGACGGCGGCGGGCGCGGCCGCTAAGACGCCGCTGGGCGCGGCCAGCGCCGTGCGCGCCGCCATCCTCAGCGGCCAGGAGTCGCCGGGCGGCGCGGCCACCACGCTGCGCCTGCAGCGGGCCGGCGCCGCCGGCAAGCCGGGCGAGGGGCTCAACGGCGCGCCGGGCGAGGGCGCGGGCGAGGGTCTTGAGGGTACGCCGAGGGAGGGGCGCAGCACGCCGCGCGTGCCCGTGCCGCCGGTCATCAGCGCATATGAGACCGATGTCGCGGGCCGGCCGTCTCTGCACGGCGCGCCTCGCGCACTTGCCCGCACGCAGCAGGCCCCCGGTGTCCAGGGACCGTGCTGCACGGGCCAGTGGCCACTGCCTGTGCCGCAGCAGCTGCCGGGCGCATACGCTGTTCAGCGCGGGCCGAGCTGCGATGCATGGCGCGCGCCTGCCGGCCCAGCTGCGGGCGCGGCGTGCAGAGGCTGTCCTGCACCGCTGGTGGCAACCGAGCACCCTGATGGAGGCGGCGGGGCGGCCGGGCGCGCTGTGCGGCAAGCCGCCGGTGCCGTTCCGCCGCGTGGTCAACGTGCGCACCGCGGACGGCGCCATGGTGACCGTCAATGCGCAGCCGTACGTAGTCCTCGCCTTTGACGTGCCGCCGCCGCGCAAGGCCGCCAGGTGCGGCGCGGCGCGGGGCCGGGCGCTGCCTAGAAGCGTGCTGCCTGCGCGCGCCATGCCGGGCATGCGGGCCGCTCGCGCATGCGCTACAGCGCGCGCCGGCCGCGGCCTGCGTGTGCGCGCCCGGGGGCCCGCGTTGCTCCGGGCCTGCGCGGCTTTGCCTGCAAGCGAGGGCCGGCCGCCGAGCGCTGACGCGGCTGTGCCCGCACCATGCGCATGTGTCCTGAGCGCTGCTGTGCCCGCGCATCCTTTTGGCAGCGGCACGCACCGTGCTCATGCGCGCTGCTGGTGAAGACGCAGCACGCCGGGCGGCCCAGGCCGGCGAGGCACGCGCAGGCGGGGCTACCGGCTGTCGCTCGTGCAGCGGCTGCCAACGCCGCTCGCGCTGTGCTTCGGGCCGTTCTCGACGCTGCCGGCGGACGAGGTCGTGCGCGAGCTGGCCGAGAACCCGCACACCACCATCAGCAGCCTGGGCAGCGGCCATGGCGGCAGCGCCGGCGCGCGCGCGCTCACGCCCATCACGCCCAGCGCCGCGCGCGCGCCGGGCATGCCGCAGGGCCTCCGCCAGCGCGCGTCCACCTGGGGCAGCGGCCTGGGCGCGCGGCTGGGCGTGAGCCCGCGGGGCGACCGCGCCTCCCCCGACACCGCCGCCGACAAGCCCGCCGGCGGCTGGCCGGAGGTGGAGCTGGGCGCGGCCGGCGGCGGCGTCAGCGAAGCGCAGGCGGGGCCCGCGCCGGTGCGGGGCGCCCCCGGCCGCCGCGACCCGGACCCGGACCCCGAGCTCGGGCTGGCGCCCGCGGCCGGCGGCGCGCCGGGCGGTGAGTCCGCAACACTGGCGGCCTCGCCGCAGAGCCGAGCCGCGCCGCCCGGCGCCAGCAGGGCCGGCGATGGCGAAGCCCGCGCTGAGGCGGACAGCGTCGCTGGCAGCAGGGGGCAAGGCGCCGGGGGGCCGGACGTGCGGCCGGATGCGGGGCCGGTCGCCAGGCCTGGCGCAGGCCGCAGCGGGGAGCGGCCTGGTGAGGGCACGGGGTGGGTCGGCGAGGCGACGGGCGCGAGCAGCGAGGCGGCGGGGCCGCTGCCCAACGGAGGCGCAGGCGCGCCCCGCACGCGGCCTCCCCAAGCGCGGGGGGTGCAGCAGGGCCGCCCCCTGCTGTGTCAAGGGGCCTCTCACTTTCGTGGGCCAGTGTGGGCTGGAGCGGACGTGGCCGCGGCCGCACGCGCATCGCGCGCCCCTCGTGCTGACAGGTGCTCTCACCTGTGGCAATGTGCAACTCTGAAAAACGCGTGGCAGCAGTGACGTGGTCGGCGAGGAGCTGGCCCTGCTCCGCGCAGGCCTCAGCACGCCGAGGGCGAGCCGAATAGACTCGTCGGTGGAGGAGGACGCAGCCGCGGCGGTGGCTGCGCTGCGCGTCGGCGCCGAGGCGCCCATCGCGGGCAAGGCGCTGGTGGAGGCCGCGTTTAAAGAGATCTTCCCGGCCTCGTTCCAGACCGTGCTGCCCGTGCGCAACCACAAGGCGCGCGGCGCGGCCCTACGCGCGCCGCCCATCCACCCTCTGCGCCTGGTCAGCAGCCTTGTACGACCCCGCACCACACCGCAGCGCGGCAGCCGGCTGCAAGCAGGGCTGGGCGAGACGCGGCGCGTCCCGCGTGACCACAGTGGGTCTCCGCAGGGGCGTGCTGCAACCGGAGCTTCTGTCCGTCTGCAGCCTGCAGACCTCGGCGGATGAGCGGGGGCTGCGCGGGGTGCGCGCAGGTCCTGGACCACCTGCTGGCGCAGTGGGATGCGGCCTGCCGGCGGCTGGACACCGCGGAGGGCGAGTTCAAGGCGTCGGGCTTCACGCAGCGGCCCAAGCACCGCCCGGGGCGCTGCTGCCGGAAAGGTGCGCCCGCGCGGTGTCCGCCCGCGGGCGCCAAGCGTGGCATGCGTGCGGCGCGTGCCGCAGTCTGCTGCTCCATGTGCGCCGCTTGGCGCCCCTGCCCGGCAGAGCGAGTGGCCACGCCATTGCAGGCTCCTCCGCGGGACGCACTTGTTCGTGTGCGCCAGCTATCGACATTTGATAGCAGCGCCCCGACAGGCATAGCACCCTATCCCTACCCTACCCTACCCTACTATAAACCTCACCCTATGCTGGACGCACCAAGCGCAGGCGTGCCCGTCGACTCGATCAACAGGTACGCGGCGGAGGTGCGCGCGCTGGAGGCCAAGGCGCTCGCCGAGCAGCAGGCGGTGCTCCAGGCGCGGCGGCCGCCCCGCGCGCTGCGCGTGTCGGTGCATGCATGCAGTGACACCCTGCAACCTATGGGATGATGAGCAACGCGGCGAAATAAACGCAACACTTTGCTGGACCTGGGCGGCCTGGAGAGCAGCATGCCTCAGCGCGGCGCGCATCTGACCCTGCAGCCGTGCACACGCGCAACCTCAAGCCTGCCAAAGCTGAAACACTGGCCTGGCCGCTCGGCGCTCGCAGCCCGGCCCTAACGGCTCACCGCGCTGCGGCAGTCGTCGGATGACGTCAACAGCTACTTTGTGTTCTTCTCGTCCCAGAAGGATGCGGCCGCGGCGGGTCAGTGCGTCGTCTTCAATGAGGTGCGCCGTGGCGGCCGCCGCGCCCCGGGCGCCGAGCCGCGCCGCTCGGCGGGCGCGGTCGTGGTGCTGCGTCTCTGACCCGCCGTCATGCAGGGCGCGTGCGTGCGCTGGCCGGCTCACTGTCCATGCATGAGCAGCGGCGAGGGGTCTGACACAGGGTCTGGTGCCGCGCCAGGGCGCCGAGCACGCCTTCCGCGTGATGCCGGCGCCGGGGCCCGACGAGGTGCCCTGCCCCCGCGCAAGCTCTGCCGCACCGCCTGCTCAGTGCGGCGCCCGAGGCGGAGGCTGGGCACTCCCCGTGTCGCGCGAAACGAGTGCGAGGAGTGCGCGTTGTGCTCCGTCCCGGCGCGCGCGTGTCCCTGTTCAGCTGGCTTCTGGTTGCCATTAAGGAAAGGTCAAGACAAGGCTGAGGCCGGCGGCACAGGAACCGACCGACCCCATGTCAAGCGGCAATGCGCAGCTGAGGGTGTATCGCACATGCGGGGCGAGCTGCAGCCACTCTCGGCGAGCGTGCCGCGTGTAGGCGGGTCAGGGTTAGGGTAGAAGTGGGCAGATTGCCAGATGTGCCCTTGCGCCCATGCCAGCCTGCGCGCAGGTGCTGTGGGAGACGCTGAACATGCGGGCGGGCGAGCGGTACGCATGGCGGATGCTCGGGTACCCCTTCCTCGCCTTCTTCATCCTCTTCCCGGTCGGCCTCTTCCTCGGCGGCGTCACGCAGCTCGCAAACTACGTCTGCAAAAACGATGTTGTCACGTCGTCCGGGTGGGGCTCCTGCCGCTCGCGCCGCTTGGCGCGCCCTGCCGCCGGCAGCAGCGAGGCGCGCGGGAGTGCCAGCGAGGCAGAGTGGAGGGCCGGGCGCGTAGCCAGTTGCAGCTGCTCGGTGACAGGGGCGTGCGTGCACTCGGCGCGCGTTGGGGGGCGGCATGTCCGCGCATGCCGCTGGAGCTGTCGCGGCTCGAGCTCGAAAGGAGGCGGCCCTGCCCGGTGGGCCCTTCGCACAGCGGCTGCGCCGCGGCGCGCAGGTTCTGCGCGTCGCGGGGCCGCGCGATCGTGGTGGGCATCGGGCCCGCGCTGCTGCTCACGCTGTGGCAGAACCTCATCATGCCCAACATGATCTACCGGAGCGCCATGGTGCGCTCGCTGCGGCACTTCTGGTAGGGTTAGGGTAGGTCATGCCATATGCCACGTGACCTACAATTGCTGGGTGGCCTGCGCGCGCGGCCGCCGGCCCGACCCGACCCGGTTGCGCCCCGGCCCGACCGCTCGCGCCCCGCGCGCGCAGCTGACGCGCATGGCGGTGTCGCTGAGCGGCCTGGACCGGCAGGTCTTCACCCTCTTCTTCCTCTGGTGCGCCCCGCGCAGCGCGCGCAGGGGCGGCTGCTGGCCCAGTGCTTGGCGGGAGCAGCCTGCGGGCATGGCGCTGGGCGGGGCCAAACCCTTACGGCGTGCGGCGCGGGACGGCTTGCTGGCCGGTCTGCATGGAGCTGAAGCTCGGTGACAGGCTGGCTGCCCGCGGCTGCAGGGACGTCTTCAACATCCTGCTGGGCGGGATCCTCAGGTGCGCTGCGGCCACGCACCCGCGCCTGCTTGCCTGACGGCATTGGCATTCACCCTGTGCTGGTGCTGGCAAGCGCGCCCCTACCCTACCCTACCCTCACCAGCGCTGACTGCGCCTGGTGCGCGCCAGCGGCTCTGCGGTAACCGCACTGGGCCCCGCGCTCGCCAACCCGGCGAGCATCTACAGCACCATCGGCGAGTCCCTGAGCAAGTCCAGCAACACGTTCATCAACTACATCACTGTGCAGGCGAGGCGCCTTTCGCACTGCCCCAGGCTTAGGGTAGCCAGTCAGACAAGCGAGCTTCCGCACAGCAAGCGTTGCGCGGCTGCTGACGTGCGCGCTGGGAGACAGCGAGCGATGCCGCCGGCAGACCGCAACCCGCGCGCGGCCAGACCCCGCCCCAGGCCGCGAGGGCAGCTGCGGCGCTGTCACGCAGGCCCGCAGAGAGTCCCCGCGGAGCGCGCGGAGCGCGCCGGCGGTCGCTCGCTTGCGCGCGCGGGCCCTGACCGCGCGGCGCGGCGCCGCAGGGTTTCCTGATGCTGCCCTTCCGCCTGTTCTGGCCGAACCGGTACCCGCTCGCTACCATCTTCCGCATCTTCCACCTGGCGCGCTGTGAGGATGG
>JAABUU010001092.1_pt1 | contig 49539 bp, 40 predicted proteins | sample 5559301 | NCBI WGS metagenome assembly JAABUU01 (sample SAMN10711884, study PRJNA513360) | rock metagenome | isolation source: Antarctica rocks | place: Antarctica: Victoria Land, Richard Nunatak white | reverse complement strand
ACCCCCAACACCCCCCCCCCCCCCCCCCTAACACCCGCCCATCCAATAAAAAAACACCTTCCCAGATTCATACGCGTCCAATATCTCTGAAAATTCTCCAACCAGATCGAGATTAGCTTCCTCATTACCTCAGCCACAGTTTCAAATAGTGCCCTTCCTACTCGTCTGATCACAGAGCTTGGGATAGGGAGTTGTGTGGATGTGGACTGCGGCTTTTGTCTGTTTGGTGCGAGAGCAGGGATTTGGTGCGGGAGATGTGATGGGTTTGAGAGAAAAAGGGGGGGGTGGTGGTGGTGGGGGAATGGTGGTGAGGTTGAGAAAGGGGGGGGTGGGAATGTGGGAAATTGTTTGGTGGAGTGGTGTTGGAGAGATAGGGGTCGAGTCTGCGGGGACGGGATAAGCGTGACTGCTGGGAGGGTTTGGATAGTCGGTCGAACTATGTGTGGTATGAACAGGTGGTTTGGAAGGATTTGGGGGTTGTAAGAAGAAGAAGAAGAAGAAGAAGCGAGAGTTACAAAGGCGTTTTCAGAGAGGGGGCACCTACTGTGGTACATACAGTTTATAAAGTGCATGACCTCAACGATCGCGTAATACGAATAAGATTGTATTTTCTAGAATTTATGCAGAGCTGAAAAACCTTAGGGGCAACACGTCAAACAAAATGTTAAGCTTGTGCCACTTTAGAGATTTAATTTTAATGGTTTAACTTCTCAGGAGGTTTGGAAAGAAGTGCTGAAGTGCTGAAGTGCTGAAATGGTGCAGGGAGAGGGTGGAGGTGGATGGTATCTGTATTTTCAGAAGTGACTGAAAAGCTGGGGCAGACGCAGCAGCCCACGGTTTAAAAGTCTTCTTGCATATTTCGTAGCAACGTGAAGATAGTTGCAATGCGGCAATCGAAAAAGATAGATAGCCATCTTCTTCCATAGATTTGAAGGAAGAAAAAATAGCTAGAGATAGTGCTGAGTCCCGGCTTGGAGCAAGACACAGTTCGTGAATGAATAACCTTCCCGAGGCGCTTTTCCTCGAGGCCTTTAGGAATGAAGAAATGCGAATCTTGGTGTTATACATGATGTGCGCAGCCTATGAGGGAAAGAATTGCTGTGGATGTGACTTTGACACCTGTCAATCGGTTCTGACTCCTCTCCAAGACCCACTCCACGATCCAAGATAGAAATACCTCTGGACGAAATGAAGCAATCCGGAGCACCAGAGGGACATTCTCTAGGACAGGCTTCCTCCATTGAATGAACAGGACGATGCATCAACATAGCACCCCTCGTGCATGCTCCATCCACAGAACAGCCATTTCCAAAGAACTGCAAAAGCCTCTCACCATGCACCCTCGTCTCCCCAGAGCATCCAAAGCACCCGTATCCCTCGCCAAACCCTAAGGCGTAGCTCTGCCACTACGCCCTACGCCCTACGCCCTACGCACAATTAGGATGTCAACAACCCCTTTCTTACCTCACTACATAATCCAACCGACCTCGTTCAACGACCATATTTTCACTTCAAGAAACCCCAGTGGCTGTGCTTGAGCTCCTTTCAACTTCCGTCTTCGCTGCACCTTGCAGTCGTCGCCTGTGCAGCTGTGTTCACGGTGTATCGTTGTTGGAAAAGGGGTTGGTCTGAGCGCGTGATATTCGTAAGTAAGATCACCAACCACCAACAAGACATTATACCATGAGAGCATCCCTGACGGAAGCATCTGTTCAACAAGAGTAGTATCAAAGGCGAGTACGAGTATTGCCATCAAGTATCAGCTTTCTGGTATTTTATTTGCAACACCTCCCTGTTGCTGCAGACTTGTCGGTATGGATCCAGAAAACAATGTCTCGTCCCATGAGAGTGCCCGAGCGCCTCAGTCCCATGTGGATACGACTTTGGGACTTCAGTTGCAAAGACGACTGCTGTATGCCGCGAACACTCCACCCCCCTTGCATACCGATGATAACCACGTAGGAGATCCTGGATCAAGGTATTCTCCTACCCCCTCAAAATCCCCAGCTCCAAAAAATGGCTAATGAACCAAGTGGGTCCGATTTTCGTGGAAGAAATTGTCCGCCGAATTCCAGGCAAACCTCAGAAACAAGCTCTGATTTATTTGTATCACCAGGGAGATCTGTTTCTCCGAACAACCTTACCTCTAACGCCCAAGAGCTGGATCAGAACTTATCCACCCATACTGGCAGAGATCAACAGGACTTCGCTTCGCTAATTGATCGAGCAGTGGGTACTTCGGAAATCCAGAGCCAATCGGATGACGGTTTGGCCGATTTTGTTGAGGATGATTTTGAATCTGTAGCACCCTCACACAAGACTCGAGCTTCACGTGGCAAGTCCTCCGGTCTGGTCAACACACAAAAGATAGGTAAAACTGTTAAAGCTTCACCGACTAAGACCTCTCCTATCAGAAAGACCTTGTCCAGCAAAAAGAAGGGTGGGCGCGACATGCTAAAAGAACTGATGTCTCATAACGAAGATGTAGAAAAGCCAACACGGGAAGACGTCTCGTCGCCTTTGTTCGACACGTCTTTCGTGAAATTGACGCGAGCAAATTCGAGAGCACTGCACATTGCTAAACAAGACAAGCTTCCGTCTCCCAGAAAGACATACAATGAGAAAGAACTGATGGAAGAACAAATGCAAAAGGTTCGCGGTCAAAAGACATATTACCCAACGGATGAGCAGACCCCACGCGATAATTCTAGGCTCAGTAATACTTTGACAGGAGCAGCAATGACTACACCTTATGTAGAAGCGCAGATGACGACAGTGCAGCCACGCAAGACCTCAGGTCAGGAAGCCGTGGATAGACTCAAAGAGATGCAGGCGAAGATGGCTCTGGATGAATGGGACAAATGGGACACCCGCAAAGGTAAGTTGCAAGTTTAACACTCGTGTCGTACATCCAGTCTTACCTTTCGTGATTGAAGCGACACTAATACCTATATGCTGCACAGGCCAAATCACCGACATGTTGAGTAAAGCTCAATACACTGTGTCAGCAGGAGCACACGATCCGCAAGCTCTCAACTTAGCGAAAACACCGGCTTACCTAGCTGGAGGCGAAGTTCCAGATGGGTTTAATCTTGTTATGGACAAAGGGTTATATGTCTTCTCACCAACGGCAAATGTTTTCAAAGAATTCACCACTTTCCTTGAGACCGTAGAGGCAATCGCAGGCCGTGAATACGGTGTTGTAAAGGTCATCGTTCCTAAGGAATGGTAAGCGAAGCAGATCCCTATTACTGTTCTACACATCACTAACAGCTGTCTGTTTTCGACAGCTTGAAACCGCGAAATAAGCCTACTTATGCATCGCTCAACCAAGAGGCTCGGATGGAATTGAAGACATGCGTGACCCGGTTGCAGCTCCGTAAGAGTCGAGCAACCACCACGGCCGTATACGACGTTCTTATGCCACACGTCAAAGACCTGCCTGCTTCTGCATGGCGATCGGCGATCCAGGAAGAACGACGAGAGTTGCAAAAGCATCTTGGGGCAGCTGATGTCGGTGTTGAAGATGCATGGATGGCGGCCGACCAGCTTGACTTGTACAATGAGAAGGCGATGATCGAGGACAATCAGCAATGGCCTAGCCATGTTTTCTATGCGCCAGATATTGCCGGTAAGTCTACTTTCTTCCGTGTTCTGCACAATCTTTTGCTAATCTTGTCATGGACTAGCCACGGATGACTTGAGAGATTGTCTGCGCTGCGGCAATCCAGAGCTAAAAGCCTACCAAGGTAACGCTCTTTCGGAATCCGAAAGCGTGGAAGCAGGCGTTAATACGTCTGTCTTCCATGTTTCTGCTACCGATAGTACCGTGTTTGGAATGCGAGTGGTCAATTTCGGAGCCTATCTTTTGGACTTCCTTCATGACGGTGCCCCGCGAGTCTGGGCCATTGCGAGACCTCAGGAACATAAGAAGCTTGAAGAAATGCTGCATGGCTTCCTTCAGCCTCTAAACGCTAAAGGGAAAGGAGTCGGTATGGAAATACCGCGACCTAAACTCCCACCTGCGTGCGACAATTTCATCAAACATAAATCGTTGTACATCCCTGAGGAAGTCCTCAAGAGCTACGATATCAAACACACGAAAGTAGTCCAGTACCTGGGCGAAATGGTTATTACATTTCCTTTCGCATACCACCAAGCATACAACACTGGCGCGAACATTGCAGAGTCTATAGCTTACGCGAGCGACCGCTGGAAGATATTTCATGCCAAGAAGCTTTTCAAGCACTGTGATCACAAATGTTTCCCAGAGGCGGTATCCCCAGACTTCGACCTTAGCTTTATCTCAAGCTCGCCGCCAGACCAAGCCGCGAGCAGCCCTGGAAATCCCGGCTCTTCTACAGGCTCGCCGATACTAAGTCTCTCGTCGAGCAGTGCTACGAGCGCACCAGAGAGGAAACATTCGGACAAGCGTCCTAAATCCGGAAATGGAAAGGCTGGTTGGGCGAGCATCGATGGCAAGTGGGACGACTCTGTTAGCGATCACAACTCTGCTTCTCCTACAGAAAAGCCGATGCAGGACCCGAAGCGGGCAAAGACCAAGTCAACGTATCAAGACACCGTCAGCGACAAGGCTGCAGAAGTCGAGTCTCTAAAAAAAAAGATCAAGGATCTTATCGAGGAAAACTCTAAGCTTAAGAAGTCGGCCTGAAAGCTCACGGAAGAGAAAGCCACATGGTTCGTCAACGCGTCTTCTACGGCCAAGACCTGATGGATAGTTTGCCTGATATTGCTAAACAGGATGCCAGATTAGGGAATAACTAAAACTCTGGAGTTCACTACCCTTACTGGCATACCGCCGAGCATGCAATGTACTTTACCACGAGGATACCTAAGGCTGTGTGGGGCCTTGAAGATCTCGGCACTCAATTTTATTTCTTATTATCGCGACCATTTCAGCCTCTGCGCCTCTTGTAGCCGCGACAGGCATTATCCGACCTTCCGAGCAGAATTTGTGGAAGGGTTGTACGGCAACGGTGTTGAGAGGTCTTTTGGGTGCTCGATCATGTGTACCTGTGGACTGTATCGAGGTTTATGTGCTTCCCCTTCCCTGTGAGCTTACTGAGCGGATCCCAATCGGTGATACTCAGCGGATCTCATCTCAGTATCTCCTACACAGTCATCCGCGATGTTGTTCAGAAGTTTTCCTGTTGTCAAAGCTTTGTATGGTGTGAGAACGTCTAATAATGCTGTTTATCAACAGCGAAGTGTCTTGTACGTTAGCACCCTGTTTGTTAGTTAGAATGCAATTACTCTATGGTTGTTCCAATATAGTAGTCAGTGTCTATTCATAGACCGGCTCTTAAGCTGGTTGGAAAGCCATTGAGGCTGCCTCAGGGGGGCAAATCTACTATTACATCCTTTCATCGAACGCAAGTCGCATCAATGCAGGGCCACATGAAGGGATGATTGTACTTTGTAAAGATAAGAACGCCAAGTGAGGTTAATGCCAAGGTATTATTTTACGACTACTTCGCTGAGTAATCCACAATACAAAACAGGGCAGGTTTTCTTAGCACCTCACCTTGATGCGCTCGACCACAAAGTCTGATGATTTGCAAGAAGAACACCTAGCTTCGAGAACAATAGCATCATTAGTCCGTGGGATACTTCAAACCCCGACTAGGTTTGTGCCCGGCGAAAACAGAAGACTACTGCTATACAGTCAATTACTATTGCGATTCGAAGATACTTCATGATTTTCTTTTGAGCGAAGAGCAAAAAGCTGAAGAGATCGAAGATGATACAGCATTTGCTGAATTTTGTATGAACATTCATGCGCTTTGACGGCATGAGTGTCTGCCTACCAGGCGCAGGCCAAGAGATGTTCCTTTACACACAGCTGCTATTTCCCAGTACCGAGATCGGATCACGCTGTTGCGAAATAGAGGCACGGATCGCGAAACGAAAAACATGATTGAGACATAGATGAAGTATATAACTGCGAAAGATTTCATCAAGTCTGTGAAGATTGTGAACCATTCATTACCATTCATTACCATTCACGCGGTAATTAAAAGACTTCACAATTCCCTCGAACCATGCTTTGTTTTACGAGAAAACTCTACTACATGAATCTGAGTATCGAAACAAGTGCTGCAACGCCCAAAGCTTCTTTCTGAGCCCATGAGTATTGTTGCAGCAGTAATGTTGCTTTGCACTAGATAGTACTGACCCTAGGCACAAATATAGGTAAGCTTTTTTGGTGGCAGGGGCGCCTTCTACTCAGGTGGCAAGCTCAGCTTCTTATATCCAAATTGTCTGTACCTCTATGACTGACAGCACGGTAGTACTAAAGGTTTTCTCAGCATCATAGACTGCTAGGATCGCTAGGACTCTTTCCTAGAATCCACAATTCTACAGACAATATATGCCTAGTTTTCAACCTAGATATCCAGGCCGAAGGGTACTTCCAATGATTGATCATGAGATCCTTCATCATCCTCATAGTCTTCCAAATCCATCGTGTCCGTATACACTTCGTCACCGTCGCTGGTGGCCACTGCTTTAGAGCTGACATCGACATCTTGCTGCTGCTGACCATCCAGGTAGACCTTTGTCCAATACACTCCGTCCACCTCCTTAGCCACCCCTGCCACCTCCGTATGAAGCCATTTATCTTCCACCCAAAACTCCTCCAAGTCCTTGCACCTCCCTCTAATCTCATCCACATCCTTCTGCTCGACCCTGCACTTCCCAAGCCACAAGTACTTCAGCCCCTTCCACCTCACCGGCTGTCCACCATGCCATATCGGATTCCCCTTCGCTTTCGCCAACATATCCAACAACAACGGATTCAACCCTTCCTCCTCATACCACCAAAGCTTCAACGTCTCAATCTTCTGACTAGCCGCAAAGCTCGCAAGCCAATCATGCAGCACCACAACCCCCGTCCTCCACTGCTCCAATCTCGCATGCTGCCTCTCCCTCTCGCTTTCCAAACCCCCGCCACCACCACCACCGTCACCATCCCTCTCCCCCCACCAAGGCACCAACCCCACCTTCAGCGCCGTCAACCCCTTCCACACCCTCGCCCCCATCCACTCCGTCTCCAAAAAGCTCGAAAACGGCCCCCACCGCATCGCCATCAGCCCCTCCAACCCCAACGGACTAACCGTCACACACGTCAACCCCGGCGCCGCCGCGCTCTGCAACGCCATCCGAAACGCCAGCAGCGGATAAAACGCATCCCGCATCGGCGCGATGATGTGCAAATGCGTCAAGGACTCCAGATACTGGACCGCAAACGGCAGCTTTGCGTTCCTAGACTCGAGCGCGGTCGCGGAGGGGAGCAGCGAGACGGTTAGGTGCCGGCAGTGCGAGGAGAGGGTTTGGAAGACGGCGGCGGAGGGGAAGGGGTAGTGCGAGAGGGGGAAGGTGATGGTGAGGTGGCGGAGGGGGGAGGGGGGGGTGTCGGCCCAGGATTTTGTGGCGTGGGAGACGAGGCGGAGGGTGAGGTGGGCGCGGCGGGGGAGGAGGGAGAGGATTTTGGTGAGGGGGGTGGCGGGGGAGAATGTGGGGTGGTGGAGGGGGTGTGTTGGGTGGGCTTTGGGGGTGATGAAGGATTCGAGGGGGGCCATGTTGGGTTGTTGGTGGTTCTGCTTGGGGTTTGATGGATGGGTTGTGTTTGGCGATTGTCAGCGGTGAGGGAATGGTAATGATAAAAAGTCGATGCACTTGATGAGGGGAGAAACTATAGTGAATGATTGCTTAGGTAGGCTGGAATGAGCTTTGTGAGCTATATTATTCACTTTTCGTCCGTCACATAAGGGAGATGACAGGATTTGTAGTAATCCTAGGAAATTGACATTGGATAGGGCGCAAGCTGTTGGAAAAGGACTTTGCCATTGTTCAGCATCGCTACTGGTTGTTTATGCTGTCGAGGATAATCTTCCCTGCAGGACGTAGGTAAGTTGAACTCGCCACAATTTGCCTTTCAAATATGAGAAAATTGCCTGGCCGCGTCGATGGAGCGGTTGCATGCTGTGGAACAAGATTGTCACGACTAGCTGTTCCATTGTCTATTCCCTGTCTCTACCCGACCTTTCTAAGTTCTATTTCACTTACCATAATAGTCATCTAGGGCAAACGACTTCTATACTCTAGCGCTTTTCCTTATAAGCCTGTCGGAAAATCTCCTGCCAAATATCGTACCAAGCTTGCTGCTGCTGAGATAGCTGCCTCCCAGGGTTCCGAAAAGACTGAGACATAATAAGTCGTATGTTGGTGCGCAGCGCCTTGATGGCCAGCATGGTCTTCCAATCATCTACGCGGAAGCGGATCCGATTACCATCAATGACTATTACACCCGAGTACATCTGTATAGGAAGGCAAGGTTAGTAATGTCGCGTGCTATTGTAGTTACATGGAGTCTACGTACTTTGAAGTCTGCGTCGCCGCATACTAGAGCTATGGCAAAGTCTTCAACCGAAGTAGTCTCATGAGCATTGTAAAACCTGATCCAGAAGTCAGCGACACGAATAAGATGTGTTGCTGGACTCACTTGTTGCTCGATTGCATGATGTGGTAGAACGACAGCCATCCCGGCGGTCGCTCGACACCTTTATTGACCGAAGTGGGATGCAAGCTAACTGTTTGATTATTGGCAACATTTCTCCATCCTTTCCCATCACGCTTGAGGAGTTTGGGATAGAAACTCCAAGCAATAACTGAGTTCACGATCAACTCATTGCTGTTATTGAGATCATATCTTTCAGGAAGTTCTACGAAACGCCTCCACTTTGAATGCGTCCTGGCACTCCACAGTATTAGTATGCTACCATAATTGATAAAATCTGACATACTTGTGCACTAAAACCTTCTCCCCGGCATCAAGCATCAAGAAACCTGCGTCAGCCAAGGATGCCGTGAGCTGCGCTTTCAGATCTTCAATACTGGACAATGTCTGTTGACTTAAATAATTTTTGCGGCAGAACTGGTGCTCTGAGGACGGGTTGGTACCACATACTCGGCGCCAAGCGCAGTATGCGTTGTACACAGTCAATAGGTCAGATTCACCTAGGAATGATCAGCTAGTCTGCGGGAGTTGGGGCAGGACCATACTAGCCTTTCTTGTACGCTAATCTAGCCACATCTGCTTGTGATCGAGCGCCCATGGGCGCTGAGAATGGGGACTTTGACGATAATATTGCAGCTATAGTCAGCGCCGCATCCAATGTTTGAAATATACTGCCAACAAGGACCAATTTCCCTAAGAATACGTCCAGTGGTAATCTCGCAAGTTGTCTTCCTAATGGTGTAAGGTCCTCTGTGGCTGTAAGGGCTTTGACGTCGACGAGAGAGTCTATAGCACGCCGTATGTTCTTAGATGAGGGAGGATCCAGAGCCTCTAATAGCGTTTGTTCGATGCCACCAAGATTGCAAATTTTGACACGCAATACCAAATCCTGCAAAGATAGCCTAAGCATCTCCGGTGTCTGCTCCTCTGCCATCTAAATAAAATCAGCTTAGGGAGGAGATATTGTGAACAAGGCGCACCAAGTTATCATGCCGAGCTCTAGTGAATAAGTGGAAACACAGGCCATTTTGAACACGACCAGCACGCCCACGGCGCTGCTTAGCATTTGCACGCGATATGAAAGATTCTATTAGTCTCGACAATTGTCGTCTTTCATCAAACCTGAAGGTTGTGTTAGCGGGTTTTGACCTGGCGCCACCTGTAGCTCTCACCTCATCTCTTTGTGTTTGCCTGTGTCGATCACACATGTTACATCTGGTATAGTCACGCCGGTCTCAGCAATGTTCGTCGCTAACACGATTTTTCTAATTCCTTTTGGAGGGACGAGGAACGCCTGCTCCTGCTCCTCCATCGAGATCGTGGAATGTAATGCGTATATACGCCACTGATGAGAGAAAGTCTGGTGGCCTAGAAGCATATCATTGAGCCGCCTGATCTCTGCAATCCCAGGTAGGAAGACTAAGACAGCTTTGCTATAGTTTGCATACGCAGGACTCGTGGCCACTGTGACAAGAAGCTTCACAATGAAATCGTACCCTATGCGGTACTCATCGAGTTTAGCTAGTGTATTGCGGGTTTTCGCGCTGTAACCTTGTAACCAGATGGCAGAAGTTTGCTTCCCAGCTTGATCAATCGAGACTTCGTCAATATCATCAATATCCTCGGCTTGGGGCCCATGACTTGACATATCACGGTCGTCAAATTTAGTAACTTCAATCGCATCTTCCAGGTATCTTGTCTCAACAGGGAACGTTCGGCCTGGGATGGTCATAAAAGGAGCTCCGTCCAGATATGTCGAAAAGCGCTTCGCGTCGACAGTAGCGGACATGAGAAGTACCTTTAGATTCGGTCTTCTAGTCATGAGCTTCCGAAGAACAATTAGAAGGAAATCACTATCGATAGATCTCTCATGCACCTCATCAAGCACTAAGTGAGTTATATCCCCAAGGTCGTCTGACCGCTCCAACATACGCATCACAATACCAGTAGTGGCGTATACAAGCCTGGTCTGGTTTGTTATGTGACTTTCCAATCGTATGGCATAACCCACAAGCGACCTTGAAGATCCAACATCGTTCCTGCTTTCGCCAAGTTCTTCACTGACGCGGCGTGCAAGAGATATAGCCGATATTCGGCGGGGTTCGGTGCAGTATACTCTACAGGGTCTCCCGTTTAAGAGCTCGTTTCCGAGTATGAAAGCAGGGACCTGAGTGCTCTTTCCGCAACCTGTCTCACCACAAACGATTACAACTTGGCTTTTCTCGATGGTAGCCAAAAGATCATCTTTGAAGTTCCATATGGGCAAGTTCTTACGAGCGTTCAACATGCGGCTGTAGGAAGGCGTAGATACCTTGGCCGACCAAATAGCTTTGAGATGGTCAGATGGATCATCAGGCTCCTGGGTGAGGGATGGAGAGGCTTGTGTGTTACTGGTCTTGTTGGATGAAATTTTGATATTGTAGCCATTGCTTTTGGGAACGGCGATGTTCTCCATGGCGTGGTCGTTCTGAACAACTAATGATCGAAGCTCCCGTAAAACCTCTCGATCAGCAACGTCAATCTGCTCCTTTCTCATCCTGAACAACTCTGCCCAGAGATCTCTCCAAGTGGAAGGTAAGCGAAGATATGCCTTTTCCTCCTTCGGGACGGAAGAGAAGACTAAGAAGAGCGCAACGGTAGAAACATAGGCTTGTGCTTGAATTGAAGTAGTGGCAGAAATCGACCTCATTTCTACTCGTACAAAGCGTTGACTGGCCTTGCATGAGACCACTGTAAGAGGCGAGTTGATAGGCAGGTCTTGGCTACGTGACCAGGTGATCGAGACTGATTCTCGATATGAGAAGGACGACGACGAGATGGTATCGTACGTTATCTTGCAGAAAGGATCCCTACATATTGTGTAAGCAACAGATGTAATAAAACCGGACACCTTAGATACTATACCTCGCTTTACAGGCTTCTTCAAATATTCGATGTGGACTTAGGCCGCCCCATTTGCCAAAGTCTCGTACAACAATAGCGGTACCGTCTGGTGCTGAATTGGTTACATTGGTAATCCCAGTGTCTGCATCGGTAGTACCTTCCGAAACGGTAGAGAAAAGATCTCCAATCATATCCATGGAATCCTCTTCAGATAGCGCAGAGATGCTCGCCGTCTCCGAATGATTATCACTCTCTGATAAATCATGATTATTTGAAAAATTGGCGGATCTAACTTCGCTGTCTAAATGGAACCTCTTCCGTTCAGCTGCGTTTCTGGCAAGATCATTCTGAACTAGTGTCCATCTTTTGTTTGCTTCGTCTCGATCAAACAGAATGTCAGAATTTAGACCATTTATCTTCCTAATGATCTTGGTAGCTTCTGGAGTAGCCGCTTCATGATGTCTGTGATCGCTCTTGGTTGCAGACCTGATATTCCTCTTTTGATTCCCATGTCCAGGTAGGGGAGGCTGCAGTTTATGAAGACGTGTTTTTAAGGAGATATACCTCTCGACAAGCTTTCCGGGCTCAATGTCAACGTCCGACTCGGTATCGGTGTTGTTGGATATATTCTCGAATGAAGGACCTAAGGACTCGCTATCCATGTTGGGTTCTGGTGGCGGAAGAGGAGTAGAGGGTCTCGATAGTGCGGGCGTACTGTCCTGGGTATCTGTACTCCATGAAATTGGGTGAGTCTTTGTCAACTTTTTTTCGCTCATCGACAGCCAACAATTGTTCGGCCAGTACGGGACACCCTTACCTGCTCCAACAAACAGCCCACTCCCTGAAACTGTCTTTAGTTGCTTGCGGCGATTCTTACTGCCTGAAGTCTCATAGTCAGGCATTTCCTCTGGCTCGCAGACTGAAGCCAACCAGTCCAGAGTTTCTTCGAGACCCCACACAGAGTCTTTACTAGTGTTAGGGTTTACAGATTTAACAGGATGCCCTTTTTTTAGTAGCTCGCAAACCGCGACTTTAATTCTCTCTTCAGAGAATCCCAGTCGAAACAGGACCTGTTTCAGTGTCCAAGTTTTAATGACCAGTTCATCTTCCGTAACAGTCGGCACAGATCGCCTTTGCTCATTGTGAGCATTGGAGTCTCTATCTGATATTTGATCGCGTAGGAGATCGACAATCTGCACCATGATCTCGGGAGGTAGCCAACCGCGAGTACTTAAATGTTGCGCCTGCGGATGTAGCGTTCGTCGTTCCGTTTGTAGTTTGCTAACCTGTCGAAAGGCCTCCTTTTTCGATTTCTCGCCGTTTTTCTCTAACAGAAGCTGTAGATCAGATTCCTCTAACTGAGTTTCCAGTTCCTCAGGAGAGAGTTCATGGAGCTCTTTCCCTGATTCTTTTGAAAACTGTGAGATATCCGTATTACTGCGACTGGGTCCACTATCTGATAAAGATAGCGCTTCATTTGGCAAGATCGTGTCGTTGTCTAGAATATTATCCACAACTCTTGGCTTCGAAGCTATTGACGTTGTTGCAAAGCCACGAGCAGGATTGCTAGCAGGCTTTTTCTTCTTCTTGTTAGGAGCCATAAGTCCTGTTTGACCGTAGAAGGAGCCCCTTTACTTCGAGCATGAAATGTCTGAAGAAACGAACTTGGAAAAGTCCGCTTACACGGAATTACAACCGAACTGATCGACGCTATGGCTGCACTACAACTGTTCCTCGACGCCGAGGATTCTTCGTAAACATGAGTACTAAAGTGTGGAAATTAAACGCCTTACATCTTTCTGTAATATTTGGTGACCATGGGGCTGTGAACGGAACCTCACAAGAATAAACATGTTGACTAAGCACTAGTATGATAATTTCAAGTACTTGTTACACTAACCCCTAACGGGGTTAGTGTAATACGTCTGAGAACCTGAGGCAATTAAATACTAAAGGTATTTGGGGTATTTTATACATTGACGAAATATTTCATTCTAAGTCACAGTGTTGATTTGGTGGTCACTGAGAAGCTGTCTCAATGCCTTTTTTACCGGCTTGCTATTCTTGAGATCATGGAGAATGGTGTATATAAATCCCATCAGAATGCTGAACATGCATCCCTAAGCCTAGCTTTGGTGTCGAGCTCCACAAAATGGCGTAGAGCAGAGCTTTCTTCCCTGCGCCAGAACTTGTCAGACTCTGGTAAAGCTGCATCGTACTCTGCTGAACCTGAGCTAATCCTTGGCTTAGGCGTTCCAGAGGATTCTTGCCGAGATGTGGTTGCAATTCTATTTAGAACCTACCCTTTCTACCACGACCGCGCCTCTCGCCGAGCGGTACAAGAGTGCCTTGAGGTGCTACTAGTGAACCCCTCCTGCGTCGATTCAGTACCGCTTCTCTTCAAGACATTCAACCGAGAGGCTTCTAAGCAAGGACTCGCACCGTCGAATGCGTTCGTACTCGTAGAATGGGGATCTATATTCTTACTACATTGTTCTAGAACCAAAGAGTCTTGGAACAGGTATGGGAAGGAACTGGTTTTATCTCACGCACATATACTGGAAGTATGCTGTTCCTTGGGGGTGAGGCCAAGCGTCAAGCAGTCTGCATGCGTTGTCACACGGCGAGCCCTTCGTAGGGTTTTGGGTAGCAACAACGATGGAAACGCTATCGTCGGTTCGATTGTGACTCTGCTGACGGCTAAATCACAACCCCTGGGATTTAGAAGTGCAGTGTTCTTGGGCGTTTTGGCAGGAGTCTGCGCGCGTCTACCTAATAAGAGATCAATATTAGAGCACCAAAAGGGCCATTATTACTCATTCTACGCACGAGAGATCATTGGCTCGCGCTCCAAGGTACCAAAACACGTTGTGACTGGGCTTACTGACTTCTTCGCGGATTTCACCACAAACGATGACCTACGTCAGGAAGTTGTCCCTGCAATTGAAAAGGCGCTCTTGCGGGCGCCTGAGGTCGTTCTGGATGATCTCATTTCACCCCTGGTTGAGTCATTACCATTGGCAATTGACTTGACGCAGTTATTGTCAGAACATTTGCTGAAGCCACTTCTCTCCAATATCAAGTCTCAAAATGTCGCCATTCGCAATGGTGCTATGTCAGCATTCACCGTCCTCAGTAGCAGATGTAAAGATCAAAAATATCTCGAGCGAATAACAGACGATATTCTACTGCCTTTATCAACTTCTAAGCTTGCCGGCGTTGAACAACGTACACTGCATGCCCGTATGCTGTCTCTACTACCCTGGCAATCATCTCGAACTGAAACTATATGTACTTCGCTTGCGGCGATAGTCACTAAAGAGCCGAATGAAGGAGCACTTGGTGCCGAAACGGTGGCCTTGACGCAACAATATTCTCTTCTAGTTACGTCGGGTTTCGGGATAGATTCGAAGGCAACGACGTCAATCACCGACGTCTTTTGCAACGGATTAAGCGATAAAAGAGCGGCTACTCGTAAGACTTGGGCGTTAAGAGCAGGAGATCTTTTATGGCTCCTGAAAGGACAAGCCAGCGAAAGGCCAGCAACGGTCCAAATAGTCGAAGCACTGGTGCCAAAAGCCCTGCAAATAGTCGACGAGGCTGCGCTTAGCCCTCAAGCTGCCGGGCAATCAGGCTTAGCCGTTGCTGCTTACGTCGTTATTGCGTTATGGGAAGATTTGCTGTCGATGGCTAAGGACGATGCGGTGAAAGCGGCCATTCAGAAGGCCAAAGTGTATGACAGAGTGCTTACACCAAGCTCAAAATCATCAATTCTCCTTAATCATAGAATATACACTAAGATTTCAGCGCAAGAAGAGTACACTTGGTTGATCCGTGCTCTGGTGGCTTGTTCCGGCGACCTCGCGAATATTGGGAGTACATCAGCGGCCGGTGACGCTTGGGTTCAGGTTTTCTTATTCTTAATATCTGCAACTGATATTCCTCCAGATATTCAGCAGCATGCCATTGCTGCATTGACTCAGGTATACGTAAAAGACCCTGCTGCTATAGCAAGCGCGGTTGTTCAAGGTCTATGGAGTTGGTTAAGAAGTGTCAAGATGGGGGATAAAGATACAGCTGCTGCGGCAGTCCAGACGGGTAATACCAGATTATACATCGCTGTTCGCTCCATATGTCCGCCGCCACGAATGCGGCGGCCTGGACACGGCGATATTGATACCGACGTTCTGCAGGCACAGCTCATCAATATGCTTGTCTTATGCCGTCCGGAGATCCTCCCGCGAGTAAATTGGATCGAAATGTGCCTACGGGTGGGCCAAGACCCAGGAGCCGTGGTGCGGTCGAAGGCTGTCCAATGTGTTGAAAAGGTTGACCATTTCCTCACTGTCGCGGATTCCACCACATTCACTGCTATGGTTGTGCTTGCAGCACACAATACAGCCGCTGAACTTGCGTTCGTTGCCCCTGATATTATCACCCCTTTACTACTCGAAAGAATAGAGCGCGATCTTGTTGCCGAGAGAGTGAAGTCGTTCGGACCTACGGATATCGCAATTGCAAGAATTCCGGAAGGAACTGTTTGTGTTGATGTACTAAGTACGAAAGGACAAGATCGCGTACTCGATAAGAATTCGAAGGACTACGATACCATGAAATGGGAAGAGGAAGTTAGGAACCAGCTGGCCCAGAAGAAAGGGCAGGAGAGGAAGCTCACCGCTGAGGAGAAGGGAAAAGTCAACGCTCAATTGATAAAAGAGGCTGGTATCAGATCAAAAGTATTGGAGCTTGAGAGAAGGTTGAAGAGAGGTATTGGATTCATTAATTCGCTTACGACCGGTCCACCTACAGAAGCAGATATGTGGATGGGCACATGTCTGAAGGTCTTGCTTGACGTGATTACCGCTGGTGCTCAACTCTTAGTCGGGAACGCTGCGGATGAATCTTATCTCAGTTGCTCAAACTTGGTATCACCACGGCTGGGCTCTTTGAGACGCTTCGTCGGAGTTGCTACGCTTCGAGCATTAGGCTCATCTCATCTCCCTGGTCACCTTGAGCAGGAACTGTTAGGAGGTATGTCTATGATGTTAGCACTCACTGGTGCTTGCGCTAATGGATCCCTAGACCTCGTTACAAGGATTTTGTATCGCCTTCGTTTTGCAAGTGAGCAGCGACCATTCGATAGCGTATCTCTAAGTTATCTGCTACCCTTGGCTTTCATAGTAATCCGAAAAGGAGGCGTCGGCCACTCAGGCGCTGATGAGGTTGATGAGCAGGTGACTCTTGCCTTGGAGTTCTTGTCTTTCCATACAGATGCTCGTAAGCACCTTGACACTTCCCGCCACGTTTCAGCTCCTTTGCTTATGTACACACTGGCTGACTCTCAGTAGTATCAGATACACGATTGCCACGCGATAGTATTTTGGCTCTATTAATAGATTCCATGCAGCGCTTCTCCCAGCATTATAAATTAATCAAGGACTGCTTGTTGGACTTGTGCAGATCGCTTTCATCGAATATTTCTACGTCTGAGATTTCAACTCTTCTCACAGGCTCAATAGTCCCCCAGACAGCTGTTCGAACATCTGTGCTCCACGCTATTCGAGAGCACATTGATCTGACAGATCTTGACTTTTCCGAAGAAATTTGGTTGGCATGCCACGATGACTTGGAAGAAAATGTGGAATTAGGACGTGCTATTTGGGAAGAAAACGCGTTGGGGGTCGAGCATGCAGATGCAGTCAAGCTCTTACCTTACCTACACAGTCGCGATAGACAACTTCGACGAGCAGCATCACGAGCTCTAGCAGAGTGTATAGGTAAAGATACCGCGACCTTCGGTACGGTCCTAGACATATTACAGAGCCGGTATCGTGATCTAGCAAAGCCAAGGGTCCCTGAGCGAGACGAATTCGGCATGCCAAAGAGGATGGACCTAAGTGACCCATGGGAGTCTCGGAGTGGTATTGCTCTGGCCTTTAAGGCAATGGCACTCATATTCGATTCTTCAAAGCTCGTACCGTTCGTTGCCTTCCTGATACAAGACAGCGCTGTTGGTGATCGCAACCCAGTGGTGAGAGACGAGATGATTGATAGTGCTACAACCGTCATTGCAGCTCATGGTGGCGATAAAGTGGAGGAGCTCATGAACATGTTCGAAGCGGCTTTAGACGAGTCGGACAAGAGTTCGGAAGTGTCTGATCTTGTCAACGAGGCTGTCGTAATCCTCTACGGCGCCCTAGCCCGCCACTTACGAGACGGCGATGACCGAGTTCCCAAGGTAGTTCAGAGACTATTGCTAACCCTCAGCACCCCATCTGAAACCGTGCAATATGCCGTTGCTGGCTGTCTGCCACCACTAATACGAAACTCAAGCCAGACGACGTCTGAGTATGTTCAGTCAACACTAGATCAGCTTCTTCAGTCTAAGAAATATGCAGCACGAAGGGGTGCCGGATACGGTCTGGCTGGCATAGTTAGTGGCAAAGGTATTCTCGCGTTACGGGAGTACCGAATAATGTCCACACTCAAAGCTGCCATCGATAATAAGAAAGATCAAAACCAACGTCAGGGGGCTCTATTTGCATATGAACTGTTGTCACTTATACTTGGTCGAACTTTCGAGCCCTATGTCATACAAATCGTGCCACAAATGCTAATGAGCTTCGGCGATCCAACCGCTGATGTTCGTGAGGCCTGCTTGGACACGTCCAAAACCTGTTTTGCGAGTCTTAGCTCGTACGGTGTTAAGATCATCTTGCCGACACTACTCGAAGGTCTTGAAGATTCACAATGGCGAAGCAAAAAAGGTGCATGTGATTTGCTGGGAGCGATGGCATACCTTGATCCGCAACAGTTGGCTCTTAGTCTCCCTGACATCATACCGCCCTTGACCAATGTTCTGAATGACAGTCATAAGGAAGTAAGAGCTTCAGCCAATCGCAGTCTTCAGCGCTTCGGCGAGGTCATCAGTAACCCAGAAGTGAAGAGCCTCGTTGGCATACTGCTCAAAGCCCTGAGTGATCCTACGAAATATACCGATGATGCTCTTGATGCACTTATCAAGGTGTCTTTCATACACTACCTGGATTCGCCCTCGCTAGCTCTGATTGTCCGTATCCTGGAACGAGGTCTGGCCGACAGGTCGGGTACCAAACGTAAATCAGCGCAAATTATTGGAAGCTTAGCACATCTTACAGAACGCAAAGACGTCATCTCTCACTTACCTATTCTCGTGGCTGGATTGAAATCTGCTGTTGTAGATCCAGTACCAGCAACACGCGCCACAGCTTCAAAAGCGCTGGGGTCACTAGTAGAGAAACTTGGCGAAGATGCAATGCCGGATCTAATACCAGGCTTAATGTCAACGCTTAAATCTGACACTGGTGCGGGTGATAGACTGGGTTCTGCTCAAGCTCTGAGTGAAGTACTTGCTGGTCTTGGTACTAGTAGATTAGAAGAAACTCTACCATCGATACTCCAGAACGTCGCCAGCTCCAAGCCCACAGTCCGCGAAGGCTTTATGTCATTGTTTATTTACCTGCCCGCATGCTTTGGTAACAGCTTTGCTGTTTACTTGAGTAAAATCATACCCCCTATTCTCTCTGGTCTTGCTGACGAGATTGAGTCAATCCGGGAGACCTCTTTGCGAGCTGGCAGGTTGCTTGTGAAAAACTTTGCAACAAGGGCTATAGACCTTCTCCTCCCTGAGCTTGACCGAGGGCTCGGTGATGATAATTATCGCATCCGCCTTAGCTCCGTGGAATTAGTCGGTGACCTCCTGTTCAATCTCACAGGAATAAGCGGCAAGACCGAGCAAGACGAAGAAGAAGACGGGGCAGCAGAAGCTGGACAGTCTCTACTGGAGGTCCTAGGAGAAGATAAACGCAACAAGATTCTCTCATCATTGTACATTTGCAGATGCGATACCTCTGGCTTGGTCCGGAATGCCGCGATCAATGTTTGGAAGGCACTTGTCGCAACACCAAGAACCCTGAAAGAGCTTGTGCCTACACTCACCCAGCTTCTCATTCGACGCCTTGCCAGCACGAATATGGAGCAGAGAGTTATTGCTGGAAACGCGCTAGGCGAGCTTATTAGAAAATCCGGCGAGGGGGTGCTGGCGAGCCTTTTACCAACGTTGGAAGAGGGCCTACAGACCTCGACAAATTCCGACAACAAGCAAGGTATATGTATTGCACTTCGAGAAATCATCTCATCTGCATCACCAGAAGCTCTTGAAGACTACGAGAAGACACTGATATCTGTTGTAAGGGTCGCACTAGTAGATCCCGAGGACGAAGTTCGGGAAGCGGCCGCTGAAGCTTTCGACTCTCTCCAGAAAATCTTTGGCAAGAGAGCAGTTGACCAAGTGCTACCGTATCTCTTGAACTTGTTACGAACGGAAAGCGATGCCGACACTGCCCTCTCGGCTTTGCTCACCTTACTGACTGACAATACAAGATCCAACATAATCTTGCCCAACCTTGTACCTACACTATTGGTTTCTCCAATAACTCCGTTCAATGCAAGAGCAATAGCGTCTTTGTCACAAGTCGCTGGACCTGCCATGACTCGAAGACTACCTGCAATTTTAAACACTATGATGGATAATCTAGTAGCGTGCAGAGACAACGAGCTACGTTCAGACTTAGAGGACTCTTTCGACGCGATACTAAAATCTGTCGACGAGTTCGATGGTTTAAACACTGCTATGAGTGTAATGTTAGCATTAGTGAAGCACGAAGACCATCGGAAACGGGCGATAGCAAATGTTCACATGAGCAAGTTCTTTGCCAAGTCTGATATTGACTATTCACGCTATCACCAAGACCTCATACGTGCCTTCCTGATTTCATTTGATGATGCCGATACCGAGGTCGTCAAAGCCGCGTGGCTGGCGCTATCAGAGCTCACGAAGCGTTTGAAAAAGGAAGAAATGGAGGCTCTCGTGTTCTCAACTCGTCAAATCTTGCAGCAGGTCGGTGTGCCTGGTGTAAATCTCCCTGGCTTCTTGTTACCCAAAGGCGTCATGGCAATTCTACCCATTTTTCTGCAAGGGTTGATGAACGGGACCGCGGATCAACGGACACATTCAGCATTGGCGATCTCTGAGATAATTGATCGCACAAGCGCCGACTCACTCAAGCCGTTCGTTACTCAGATTACCGGCCCCTTGATCAGAGTGGTTTCCGAACGTTCTGTAGAAGTAAAGTGTATGTACTGAAAATCTGTTGTCATTCGAATTCTATGCTAATACTAGGCCAGGTGCGATTTTGCTGACATTAAACAACTTACTCGAAAAGATGCCCACTTTCCTTAAGCCATTCCTACCACAGCTCCAGCGAACATTCGCCAAGTCTCTAGCTGACACTTCGAGTGAAGTCTTACGTTCAAGAGCCGCAAAGGCGCTCGGTACACTAATCACCTTGACACCTAGAATTGACCCGCTGATTGCGGAGCTTGTTGCTGGGTCCAAAACACCTGACGTCGGTGTTCAAAATGCAATGCTCCGAGCGTTGTACGAGGTTGTCAGTAAAGCAGGATCCAATATGAGCGAGGTGTCTCGCGCCTCAATACTGGGGTTGATTGATAACGACGCCGTAAACGTAAAAGACTCGATGGCTATTACTCACGCACGATTGCTTGGTGCCTTAATTAAGAATCTCCCAGCCGGCACTAGTGCCGCTGGTCTGATAAAACAACGTGTGCTCACGTCCAATTTCAGTAACGCTTCGGTGCTGAGCCTCAATTCAACATTGGTGGAATCACCAACCTCATTGACTGACGCTTTCCCACAAGAAACTCCGGCCATTATCTGTCAAGGAATTGTAAGTAAGAACACATTCATGTCAGAGAATTGCATATTAGCGGCCGGAAAGTATCTGCTTGCCGAACAGGTTAACCCTAGTTTCGAGACGAGCAAGTCGATTCTCGAAGCCCTTGCCCTAGCAATCAAGCCTGGATCTCCAGTGGATTCGCGTCGCTTGGCGCTTGTTGTGATTCGAACTGTGAGCCGCAAACACAGCGAGATCACCAATCCACACCTTCGAACCCTTGCTCCACCAGTCTTTGCTAGTGTTCGTGATCCGGTTATTCCGGTCAAATTGGCAGGGGAGGCTGCTTTCCTAATGCTCTTCTCCGTTGTCGAATCCGAGAATGCTGTATTTGACGAGTATATCGCGGGAGCAGAATTGAACCCAACCATGAAGAGGAGTATGCAGGACTATTTCAAGCGAATTGCGATGAGGTTGGGCGGCCAAGCAAGAGAGAGAAAGGAAGCAGAAGGTGGTCAAGGAGGACTTGGTCTTTCTAACGACGAGCGAGAGGATGAACGGGAGATCTGGAGTGTTGGGAAAGTGGATCTTGGGGAAGACACATTCAATGATGAGTAGAGCATGGTAAGTTATGACGGTGGCAGATATTTTGTAGATACCATAGCATAGCGAGGCGCCCAAAAGCAAGATCTGTCATGCACTTCCAAGCTCCTGTTTCGAAGGAGGGCTTGCTGGACGCTTCCTCATTGGCACATTAGCTGGTTATTGATTTGTGTTTGCCGGCCATATAGTGCTCCTATTTTCTTGTGGCATTTTATTCAGGTTCCGAATGAGAGGCTGACTTACTCCAATGCACCCAATTTGACATATTCGAGACATACAAATCATTGAGAGGCGCGTTACAGTATACTATAGAAAATGACCAGTATATGCTCGGTCATTCTAGACCTTTGGGATCTGTAAGAGTGTAGATTCTTGGATTGAGCAATACTCTCTATTAAAAAATGGAAGCAAGCTCGCTTAAATTTAGCGCAGGGCTAACGGTCCCACAACCTACTAGTGTTCATCTTCTCACTCAAAGAACGACGACACGATCGAACATCTACTACCTTAACATTACAGCAACTTCAACAAGCCATCAAACATGTAAGCTGATCTCCGTTTTGTACCAGTCTCAAGCATCCAGTATACGGCATAACAGCTACCGCTGCGCGCACTTGTCACGATCCAGTTGCCCCGACACAACATGGCCCCTCCAGCTCTCCGCCACTTCATCTATCTCGTCTTTACCACAGCTAACGCAATTCGTTCTATCCAGGGTCAACCTACGCACCCAAAAGCGGCTTGCTGCCTCGGTTGTTGGGTGTGGTAAGCGCAAAATCTGGCTTGATCCCAATGAAGTAAACGAAATCTCCAACGCCAACTCCCGCCAGACTATCCGAAAACTCGTTTCCGATGGCCTTATCATACGCAAGCAAGTCACAATGCACTCGCGTGCGAGAGCTAGGGAGCTTGTCGCCGCAAGACGGATTGGGAGACATCGTGGGTTTGGTAAGAGAAAGGGTACAGCTGATGCTAGGATGCCCAGGTAGGTCTATGAAGATCTAGAAGATACACTCGGATGAGGAAAAACGATATGGAGATCGATAAGGACTGTGGGTTCACGGCGGCTTAGGGGGCTGACACATGTCTTAAACTAGTCAAGTGATGTGGATGCGTCGTCTTCGTGTCCTCCGGCGCCTTCTGGTCAAATACCGTGCCTCGGGCAAGATTGACAAGCACCTTTACCATAACCTCTACCATCTGAGCAAGGGAAACACGTTCAAGCACAAGCGCGCTCTAGTTGAGCATGTGAGTAATACATCTCTTCGTATCCTACCACTAGCTTACCATTAGCTTTTAACATGAGTGGCCGAAAAGCTTTGTTTGTTGCGACGTGCTAACATCTTACTTTTACCTCCAGATCCACAAAGCCAAGGCTGAGGCTGCACGTGAGCGTCAAATCCAGGAAGAGATGAACGAGAAGAGGGCGAAGAACAAAGCGGCTCGGGAGAGGAAGCAGGAGCGTGTAGAGGCTAAGAGGGCTGCAATGCTGGGAGAGGATGAGGAGCCAAAGCCATAAGAGGAGAGCGATATGTCGACTAGCTTTGGGAAACATGACGCATCAAGCTACACCAGGCGTTGCAATGAGGAGCAAAATATGCTACCGTATTTACTTTGTCCTGGGACAAAGTGTGCTTCAAGTAACCACACCCGGTAGATTGGCATACGTGGCCATCCTATCTCCACAATCAGTGCAATTATTGGCTAGCAAAGTATTCATGTCCCTCTGCTACTTCGTAGACTGTGAATTCTGGACGGTTCGCATGTCTGAGTCATTCAATTGCTTCATTACTAGGTACCTCGCTGCACTTTGGTAAATATCGCGTAATTTAACGAGACCACGTATTTTAAGTATCTGTTTCAATACCAACCTTTGTTACGAACTTACGATTGCAATATCCTATGCAGCCTGGAAACATACATCGTGCTGTCAGTAAGATGGGCGACTTACGAACTTGGGTATCTGACAACTTGATCAGGGTATGCCCAAGCCTCCAAATTTAGGCTCCGTCAAAGCTTACGTTAATACCCAGCTCACAGGCGCATCAGATTCCACGGTCATCGATTTTGTCCTCGCAACCGCTTCGGCTGCTAAATCCTCAACAGCTCTTCAAGAAAAGATTGGCGGCTTTCTCGATGGCTCGCAGACTGGGTTGGATTCCTTCTCCAAAGAGCTATACCACCGCCTACCGAAACAGATTGGCCCTACAACGAACGGGCACACTGCACAGCAAAAAATCAAGGAGGATGGCATGAAAGATGTACGGAAGAAGTATAAACTTTTGGAGATGGAGAATGATTTAGAACCTACCAAAGTGACCAAGGTGGAGAAGCTGGATAAGAAGAGTCACCGGCTACGGGAGGAGCGCAGTGGGACTCTGGATGGTAAAGTTAAGGATGGAAGCGGGCAACAGGGCAAAGAGCGGGACAAGGAGCGCCATAGATCGAAGAAGATCAGAAGGAAGGAAGATGAAGATGCGGAAGACCGCTGGGGAGACGAGGAATATGTGGAAGAGGTTGAATTTCCGCAGTCACCAACCAAAAGAAAACGTCTAAATGATGGATCAGCATCTCCGAGAGAACCAGAATCCGATGTTGATCAAGAGACTCGGATGGAAAGAGCAAGGGAGAAAGATTTGGCGGATCGGGATGAATTCGCAAAGCGACTGAATACAAAAGATGCGGAGAAGACGAAGAAACTCGTTGAAGATCGGTCATCCAGGACCAAGGAAGGCAAGGAGATGGCTTTAAGGCGAAGATTGGCTGAAGATGCAGAGGCCCGTGAAGCAGCCATGGGTGACCTGAGGGAGCGATCCAGGCAGGAATACCTCAAGAAAAGAGAGGCGGAGAGGCTGGCTTTACTACGGAAGCAAGTCTTCGAAGAGGATCAGGAGCTTCGAACAAATCCTGATCTCACGACGCGGGAGAAAGCCGAGTTCGCAAAGAATAAAGAGGTTCTCAGGATTGCGGAGGAAAGGCTCCGCATCGATGACTATAGAGATGGTTATGCCATGCCCGAAGATTATATTACGGAGAAGGGAAAGATCGATAGGAGGAAGAAGGAAGAGGCTTTATACAAACGCTATGTGGATCGTGATGAGCACGGGCAGGAGAAATTTATCACGGAGCAAGAGGAGTGGGAGAGGGAACAAACGGCAAAGGCGAAAGCACAGATATCTCAGAGCGAACGGGTGGACGAGGGCGAGTATGAGTACGTCTTTGATGAGGCACAAAAAATCAACTTCGTCATGGATACAAGACTAGCGGGCGATGGGAAGCCATTGACAAAGGAGCAGAAACTGTTTCAAGAGCAACTGAAAATTGCGGAGAACAAAGCAGCTTCGATTGAGGATACGAGGAAGAGTCTTCCAATCTATGCATACAGGGACGAGCTACTTGCTGCAGTTGCAGAGCACCAAGTACTCGTCATTGTTGGCGAAACAGGCAGCGGTAAAACAACACAAATCCCGCAGTATCTCCACGAAGCAGGCTTTACTCGGGACAAGCAGAAAATCGGTTGCACGCAGCCTCGTCGAGTAGCAGCCATGTCTGTGGCTCAACGTGTTGCTGAGGAGGTCGGGGTTAAGCTAGGTCACGAGGTAGGGTACAGTATCCGGTTCGAAGACGCTACCTCTGACAAGACAATTTTGAAATACATGACCGATGGAATGCTTCTGCGGGAGTTCCTTACAGATCCTTCCCTAGGAGAGTACGCTGCCCTAATGATTGACGAAGCCCACGAAAGAACTCTACATACCGACATCCTGCTGTCACTCGTAAAGGATCTTGCAAAAGAGCGACCAGATTTAAGGATTCTCATATCTTCCGCCACAATGAACGCTCAGCGCTTCTCCTCTTACTTCGACGACTCGCCTATTTTCAACATCCCTGGCCGACGATACCCGGTAGACATATACTACAGCCCTCAACCTGAGGCAAACTACCTTGCCGCCGCCGTCACGACGATATTCCAGATCCACATCACGCAGGGAAGAGGCGATATCCTAGTTTTTCTCACTGGTCAAGAAGAAATCGAAGCTGCTGAACAGAACCTACAAGAGACCGCCAGGAAATTGGGTTCCAAGGTGAAGGAGCTTATCATCTGTCCCATCTACGCAAATCTGCCCAGCGAATTACAGGCGAAGATCTTTGAGCCTACTCCCCCAAATGCGAGGAAGGTTGTCTTAGCCACGAATATCGCGGAAACAAGTCTTACAATTGACGGCATTGTTTACGTGATAGATCCTGGCTTTGTGAAAGAGAACGTGTACAATGCGCACACAAGTATGGAGTCCCTGGTTGTCTCCCCAATCTCTCGTGCATCTGCCAATCAGCGCAGTGGTCGCGCTGGACGAGTAAGTCCAGGGAAATGCTTCCGGCTTTACACCAAATACGCCTTCCACAATGAGCTTCCAGAATCCACAACTCCCGAGATTCAGCGCGCAAATCTCAGCTCGGTAGTCCTTCTCCTCAAATCTCTTGGCATCAACGACCTCATCGATTTCGACTTCATGGACCCCCCCCCCGCTGAAACCCTCATCCGCGCCCTCGAACAACTGTACGCCCTTGGTGGCCTCAATGATCGCGGTGAACTCACAAAAATCGGCCGCATGCTTGCTGAGTTCCCTACGGATCCTATGCTCGCCAAAGCTGTGCTCGCGGCTGACAAACATGGATGCGTCGAGGAAGTGCTTTCGGTTATAGCCATGTTGGGAGAAGCCTCCGCGCTGTTTTACAGACCTAAAGACAAGAAAATCCATGCCGACTCCGCTCGTGCTCGCTTCACTGTCAAGGAAGGCGGTGACCATCTCACCCTATTAAACATCTGGAATCAATGGTGCGATTCCGACTTCTCCATCGTGTGGTCCAAGGAAAACTTCATCCAGAACCGCTCCCTTGTCCGCGCTCGTGACGTCAGAGACCAACTCGCCAAACTCTGCGACCGCGTCGAAGTCACAATCAGCAGCTGCGGTGCCAACGACCTAGTACCCATCCAGAAAGCCATAACCGCAGGTTTCTTCCCAAACTCCGCTCGCTTGCAAAGAGGAGGCGACAGTTATCGAACCGTGAAGAACGCGATGACGGTGCACATACACCCAAGTAGTGTGCTGTTCGAGGTTAAGCCGAAGTGGGTGCTGTTCCATGAGTTGGTGCTTACGAGCAAGGAATTCATGAGGAGTACGATGCCGATCGATCCGTTGTGGTTGACGGAGGCGGCGCCGCATTATTACAAGAGGAAGGATCTGGATGAGTTGGGAACGGGAAAGAAGATGCCGAAGGGGGCAGGGGCGGTGGGGGAGAGGAGTAAGATTTAAGCATTGTTTACTTGTACGTGGTGTACGGAAGCAAAGTCTTCGAGTGACCACAGATCAGGTGCTTGGGGCCGCACAGGATTTGTATCATCGTGCTTCAAGATTTCCCGGCACAAGCTATCCCTAAACATCTAGGTCCGCCCCAAATATACCCTCCCCTTTTCACGACCTCCAACACCCATCCAGAACCTCATCACACGATTCCCCACCCCCAATCACCAGTAGGTGCACAAAGTCATGGGACTATAAGCGGCTGAGGCCTAATCCACCAAAAACATCGAATTTGGCTACATGCAGTACCACCACAAATCTGACTTCATGAGCTTGTCGTTACATTTAACTAGCCGTTCACATCGTCAAAGCACTTTGCTGATTCTGGGTCGTGTTTCATTCGTAGCCATTCAATTTCATTCCTGGAGAATTGTTTCTTTTTAGCTGTGTCCGAAAGTTGCCGCTTCTAGTCCCATCACTTTGTGCACCCACTGGTGAATGGCCCGCAATATGGGTAGCTTTCTCACGCTGAACGCCATCGGCATAAACGCTGCGTGAGGCTTCCGCTCACATTGAGCACACGGACCTACGCTTGTTTCAGACGTTGCGATTCGTTATAGTTAGTGTCAGAATTTTCCCGTCTGCTTCGGGGGAGACTTGCGACAGCCGCCCAGGCGCTATGCGATGCATACTGCGATGCATACTTAGCTATATAAAACCTTTCATTGAGCGCCGGAGAATTTGCTATTATCGTTTGAATTCCGCAGAATCCCAACCATTGACTCGCAGGCCTTCAAAATGAAATCCATTTGGTTTTTGTTTTTTTGTCCTCTCGTACCACTCGCTGTGGGGCATGCTGTGCCCTCGACGATAAACGCACCGAAATCCCCACAGCCAAGAGCATTCCCAGCCCGTTTTGATATAAGGAGTAGCGGTCAATACATGATGGTCAACTGCGGCAGTCATAGGGGGCCACAGCTCGATTCTCTGCTTCAAAACCTCTGGAGATCTCTCCTTCCAGTGATTCAAGACGCACAACTCTCCAACCCCAGTCCTGCCTTCAAAGCCTTTTTCAAAGACTCATCGAATGCACCTTTCGTTGCCGAAGTCCTCACGAATGTTACCACGGGCGTAGCCAGGCACCCCTCTGCCTTCCCATATACCAATGGCAGTCCTACGTTCTTATGCCCAACAGCAGTCGGCCAGTTCCCTACTTCAATAGCCGGCCGACAGATTGACATGTACACCCATTGTCTTCAAAGCGAGACACCTGTGGCCACTTACGGTAACCCTTTGCCTTACATCTTTCTCTGTCCTAAATTCTGGACAAGTCCGTACGCAAATCTTCCACCACTGAACAGTTGTTTGTCCGTCAATACGTATATCAACAGATTCCGAGGCAATGGGCAAACCTTGCATGCGTTCAAAGTGTGGATTCTTTTGGAGGAGATTTTGCACTACTATATCCACGCCTCATCTAAGCCTAACCTCGAACCAGAGGTTTATGATGTCAACAAGGCTTTCCGCCTGAGGGCAGACCAGGCGGTTGGTAACGGTATCTCCTACGCTTATTATGCAGCCAGTAAGCCATCCGCCTCGGTGAACGCAAACACCACAGACGCTAATGGTCAATCTTCAGGTGTCTACGGTAATTGCAAGGACTTCCCGAGTCCGCCAGATAAAGGGCGTGAAATTTTGGAGACGGCAGATCCAGAAAATCCATCAGACGGAGGGCCGCATATTCCGGGTCCTGCGGGTGTCATGGATGGCGTTACGGACGTGCAAATCGGCGGACTAAACCACACTTGAGCGAATATGTATTACCATGGGAGGCATTGCAGCTGTGTAGTATATACCATCGAAAGACGCTTTTAGCTTTTTACGTCGAAGGAATGATTTCAGCTTAAGCCGGACTCGAAACATAGTTCAATTGACATGAAACAGAATTCCGTACCAGAACTTGCGGCAAGATGTTCGTTAAGAGATCAAATATCTTCGATATCAGTAACGTTCTTAATTCGATTTGAAAATGATTGGGTGAAAACTTGCGTAAAGAAAGTAGCATTTATAGTAGAATGATCTCGCAGAGTTTTTCTACTCTGCCACGCCTCTCGCAGACAACAAATTTTTTATCCACGCTAACCACACTGGGTATAACGCCCTGCTTCTCAGCTACAAATATTCTACGAGTACTTCGCCTACTTCGCGCACTTCATTCCTGCCCAAATTTGTTGACCTACGCGACCGTTGCTACATGCCAACGAAAGTTCCCTCTCATCCCACGGCCGCAAATCTCCCCATTATTGTGTTTCAAAACCTGAATACTATTTAGGCCACGTCTTTTGTGTCTTCATCTCCGTACGCTCTCCTCTCAGCCTCCACAAATGCCACCCTATGATCCTCAGCACCTTGACGACAACGACGACTCCTACAGTAGCTCCAGCAGTATTTCTACCTGGCTTCAGGGCCATCCCGAGCTCCCTCGTCAGTACATACGCGAAGACGAAACCGCGACACCACCGCGTAAGCAGAGAAAGCGAACACAAGCACACGGACAGGGAAATGCTACACGTGCGGTCAAATACCCCAGGCTCGCAGAGCTTTCTGGTAGTAGGATGAGCGAAGCATCAAATCGAAAGCGATCGCACTCGCAGGATGACTCGCCTTCGAAGTCAGTGTGTAAGGATCGTAATACTCGGGCCAGTGTAAGGCGTCAATTGAGACCAGCGGATGCGACGAACCAATCCCAAACACCTACCGCTCGACGAACTGGACTTCCCCAAAGCCTTGCATCCCCTAGCAGAGAAGACGATTCGGAAGCTACTCCAAAGCCGGCCTCAAACATCAGTATCACGCGAATAGACACTACACTCGACCAACTATCTACTCCTACATTCCCGCCTCTAAAACAATATCAGCCCGAGGACAATGGATTGGCTGTTAGCACATCCACAAGATCCTCTGGCGTCTCGGAAGACTCGGATTTAACGTCAGCAAGTAGAGGCAAAAGAGGTGAAGGCAGCCCCAAGAAACCGACACGTATGGTTGATTTCCTGCTCTCAGACACGCCAGTCGTGATCATAGACTTCGGTACGCCAGGCTTCCCAATACCTACAGATGTGAAACCATTGTGCAAGGATCTGGCTTCCATTGCTGCTGGGAGACATGTAATTCCGCTCACGATACAGAGTATCGCAGCGAAGGAACTGCTGGAAGACACATTCCCAGAGAACTTCTTATCCCAGGCTATGCAGAAAGAGCAAGGGGAACAGAAGTTAACGGGGGGTTTGGGATATCAGGTCTTTTGGACTCAGGTGCTGAATATTCTAGGCAGTGCAAGAGCATGCTTCAATGCAAAGCTGCCAGAGGCGTCATGGAACAGTGAAGTGCATTCGAGAGTTCTCAACCTCGCACTGGTTGGGCCGTGGAAGGCAAAGGGTATCTGGTATCGCGATGTCACGCCCGCCAAGATCACAGACAAGTCTCTCCTTCCCAAATACGCCAAAGGCAATTCCATGCAGTCGAAAATGGTTGACTATGTCCTTGTATTGAATCCCGATTCCCATGGAGACTTACAAGCCCGTATTGTTGCTAGACTTAAAGCCGATCAGATGAAGGCTAAGATCAAAGCAGAACAGAAGTCCAGCATTAATCACACCGGTGCCGAATACCTCTCGCTCTCGCCCATCGCTGTCAGCATGGTGACAAAAAGAGGCGCGATTGACGAAGATAACATGCGTGTCCAAATATCCTTATGGGTCTCAGCCCACTTTGCTCGTCTACGGCAACTCAATTCGAAGGTGGAACTACCGTCGCTGCCTATCCTCGTCATGCAGGGCCACAGATGGAAGCTCATGATTGCTCAGGTCAAAAACAACAGTGAGATCGTAATACTCGGGGACAGGCATCTGGGTGATACATACTCGGTGAAGGGTGTCTTCCAGGTTGTTGCCGTAGTGAGAAGATTAGCAGACTGGGTCCACGACGATTATCTTCCGTGGTTCGAGAGCTCAATTTTGGCAGGACTTTAGTCGCTTGTATAACTACTTAGTACCAAACTATTCAAGCTATCATTGAAACCGTTAAGGTCCCGCTTTTAACCATGCACAGGGCTCACCAATAAACTACCTCGTTTTCATTTCCGGAAGGGTGCGCGAGATGTTGGCGTGGTATTTTTTTCACGCGTCGTATTCGGGCATGGAAGCTGTTTCTCAGAGCGACTTGACACGCTACACGATTGAGATCTCTAAGCCTGGCTTTTTGCGCGCGGGGCTGACGTATTTCGCCGAGGCGTTTGCGGGATGAAGCGTTCTTCAACGCGACGACTAAGATCACGCCGCTGCCGATGTCCGTGCTGGGGTTGGGTGGGCAGGCGAGCTTTGCACCCGTGAGGGTTTTGAGGGCGGTGTATGGGCCGGTGGGGAGGCATGTGGTGGTGGATGTGATTCCCAAGGCGGGGGCATTGGATTGGTATGTATTTATTTGCCCGACGCTTCCCGAGGGGTGGTGGGATTTAGTGCTGATGATTTTGTAATAGGTGATGAGAATTCAGAGTGAACGACGAAGCGCATAGCGCAGTTTTTGGCGCTTGATGAGGGGATTCCGAGTGTGGATCTGTCGTATTTGACGGATAAAGTTAGGTTGGGCTGAGAGGTGCGTGGGATAGGTAGACAGACTCGGCTAGGAGATGTTGGAGAAGAAAGATCGAGCGCTGGATATGTGTGGAAGTATCGTTGTATCCGAAAGTCTGGTTCAGTTTTCGGGTTTTAGCGAATTTGGCGGGGAAAACACACAAATCAGCCCCGAATTTGGTGCAAATAGAGCAAATACCTAAATACCATCCCCACACCCCCAAAACATCCCCAAGCTTCATTTTTGAAGCTATCGTTGTATCGTTGTATCGTTGTATCGTTGATTGCGAAACCTGTATCGTTTTTTTGGAATTTGCCAGTATATTCAATGCTCCATATGTGACCTACCCAGTGCTTCATATGCGATCTATCCAGTGCTTCATATGTAGTATATTCAGTGCTTCGTCTGTGACCTATCCAGTGCCCCATATGTGGCCTACTCAGTGCTTCATATGTAGTATATTCAGTGCTCCATATGCGATCTATTCAGTGCTTCATATGTGACCTACCCACTGCTTCATATGCGACCTATCCAGTGCTTCATATGTAGTATATCCAGTGCCCCATATGTGGCCTACCCAGTGCTTCATATGCGGTCTATTCAGTGCTTCTTATGTAGTATATTCGATGCTTCATATGTGATCTACTCAGTGCCTCTTATGTAGTCTATTCAGTGCTTCATGTTCGATCTATTCAGTAAGTCGCATAAGAGACACTAGATAGATCACATATGAAGCACTGAATATACTACATATGAAGAACTGAGTACGTCACATATGAAGCACTGAGTACGTCACATATGAAGCATCGGATATACTACATATGAAGCACTGGGTACGTCACATATGAAGCACTGGGTAGGCCACATATGGGGCACTGGATATACTACATATGAAGCACTGAGTAGGTCACATATGAAGCACTGGGTAGGCCACATATGAAGCACTGGGTAGGTCACATATGAGGCACTGAATATACTACATATGAAGCACTGAGTAGGCCACATATGGGGCACTGGATAGGTCACAGACGAAGCACTGAATATACTACATATGAAGCACTGAGTAGGTCACATATGGGGCACTGAATGAGTCACATATGGAGCACTGGATAGGTCGCATATGAAGCACTGGGTAGGCCACATATGAAGCATTAAATATACTACATATGAAGCACTAGGGGGGCAATGGGGTTGATTCTACAAATCTGGTTCTTATTTTGCACTTTTTGAAGATTCGCTAATTTTCATGAGGCTCTCGGCAAATTCTAAAAAACGTAGAAGGGTTCACCTAGCACTCGTCTAAACCTAGCAGTCGTCCAGCCCTATAGGGCTGATAATCCACATTTCATATCTTATTGCTACCAACGTATAATTCTTCAACATATCAGCAAAACGATGGCAGCCACCCCCCCTATGTCCTTCATACCTTCTGAAGATATCGAACTTTCAGAGGAAGAGCGCATAACGCTTGCTCAAGCCCGTTGGAATGAGGCTACAGCAGCCAACGAAAATCCTTCCAAAGCAAAACTCGCTCGTCAACATGACATACCAAAGAGTACTCTTACGGATCGAATCAATGGTCGAAAGGCTGCTTCTGTACGCAATCAGCATTCTCAAAGACTTAGCTCCGAAGAAGAAGCAGCTATATGTGACTGAATTCTACGTCTTCAGGCAGCAGATCAATGATCTACTACGTCTAGACTCTGAGCTCTTCACTTCGGCATCAATGACAGCAAGCTCTAGACAAAAGAAGAAGAAGCAGCTGATAGTTAAGCTACGGGTCAGGCAGCTGAAGCTGAACCGGAAGCAGGACCAGGACCAGGACCAGGACCAGGACCAGGATCAGAAGCAGAGGAATAACGTGATATCTATAACTGGCCAATCAGGGCGAGGCATGCGTATCAGAAGGGCCCCAAAGAGGTCCTATTAGCTACGTAGTTCACCTAAAACGAATCGTTTGAAGCAATGAAAAATGAAATGTGGATTTTCAGCCCTATAGGGCTGTCCGACTGCTAGGTTTAGCCGAGTGCTAGGTGGACCCTTCTACCGGGCCCCCTTTTCCATTTAAAATATGAACACGTCTCAGCGTGGTCTTGTTTCTGGTATGTATACCACACTTTGGCCGTATATGACTTTTTATCCAAAATGTTGTTTGTTTATAAGAAAACGGTTCTTAGTTGAATTTTTTAAAAACAACAGGAATCATATAAGATTGCGGTCTTGTATGAGGAATTATGCGGTACCTATAGCTCTTCACGAATGACAGTGGTGGATTCCTAAGCGGGAGGGAGGGAATTGGGGGTGGGGGGTTTACAAGAAGCCATTGCCTCTAGAGAGTATGCCTTATGACACCTTACTTTATTAGAGCGGATACGGCCAGATCATGCAAGAATGGAAACTATTTCGTACTAATGTCAATTTTGTTCGATCGCGCTTAAAGGTTGTGCTCAAGTTTTATCAAAACTAATAAATCAATATAAATACTTAACGTTTTCTCGACAATTTTCACTTTTGATAAGTCAATAACATTCATTCGTCATCATCAAGCAGTCCATGATGGTAAAATACTCGTACATCAATACTATTCGATCGGTCGAGTGAGACTTCTTGCAGAATTCTTGGTCTTTGCTGCAGCTACTAGGTGGGGGATCAATCTTGGTAAACAGTTGTGTTGAGTCTTGTTTAAGCATTCTATCGCTGACGTCACCCTCCAATAGTAGCCGTTCATCTCCTGAAATAAGGGTGTGATGATACCAGATCTTGGTATTTACCCATCCACCTAGGTAAGAGTTGTCGCTTGAATGGCGGTAGCGAATGTGCTTGATGCGCGATGGAATTTCTGAGATTGGACGTGTTTTCGGAACTTGACAGCATCAAAGCTGCATAGTGGAGCGGGCCCGTTGAGTGATAAGAACGTGGCTTTTTGGAAATTGTGAAGCTTACGCAAGAGTGTGACCAGGGAAGCCTGTAGTATTTATCTTCCCTAGTATTAGTAAAGCATTCAGAGCCTGGAAACATAGATTTAGATGTCCTCATGACTTACATTATCTCGGTAATCGAAACAAAACCCCAAGTGCTCCAATGACCGGATACCCGATAACCGTCACATGAACGCCTTCGATACATCATACATGTCCGCCGGAAGCCTCAAGTACCTCAAGTGACACATGCCTTGCAGAGCGGAGAACAATTTCTTGAAACTTGTTCTTAGTTCTTTTGGTACGATAGCGGGAATTGGCTTGTACCAAGATGTGCCAGGTCCTAACTGCAGGGCTTGGCTGACCATCTGTATAATCAGATGGGGCTCAGAAGTGAAGAAGACAATTACATCCCCTCGATATACATCTTGCGGCCTAGCAAAGGTTAAGCATACCACGTTGTCTTGTACCTTTAGAAAAGCTAGGAATGGGCCACCCAAGTGGTTCTAAGACACGTCATTCAGCACTTGAAGCTTGAATTTTCTAAGATCTTGCCAGACCGAGGGTTCGACCTGGGAGTGAGAAATTCGAAGCTCTTCAAGATTGTCGGCGTCTATCATAGTGACAAATGCATCTGCAGGGATACCAATATGCTCCAGATGAAGCACTTCGAGTCGCAGAGCCGATGTGGTACTGTTGACGTGTTCAATGCCTTGAGCTTGACGCATGCGAACTTCATGGATCTGCTCACTGCATGGCTAAGGAAACAACTTTGAAAAATGTTAACCCACGGCTGGTGGTATCACAAGTGGGGCAACATCATCCCAATCGTGGGGGCGGTTGTGGTTCGTCATTCTAAGCTGAAACCGACGAAGAGTATTGCTGGAGAGGATTACGTCCCAGACAACCGACGAACATGAGACAAAGTCGTCTCTGTCAGAATTGATGAAGAAATTCCCCTAAGTGGATGCAATCAAACAGCCCTTGGAGTGGGACTTTCAAGCTTTTGAGTGTATATGGGCACGGTGCCCTAGTATTGTATTCCTCGGTCGAAGGACCGTCAACCCACATCAAACGTAAGCATTTCTAGATTAGCAATCCTCTCTAAAGCATCACGATGCAAGAATTGATGGGGAGTATTCTCTAGGCGAGACATGAGGTCATCATTCCAAGGCTACTCACATCGATAGGGTATGCGACTCTTCTATCTCGACATGCTGTCCTTCCTCACTTAGCCGCATTGCGAGCCAGCACTATATACATCGTAACCTGATACATGAGTAGTTGATGGGGTGATACGCAAAAAGAGTTGGATCGGCTGGATTGCCGAATCGCATCCTTACAACTCACTTGTAGAAGCTGTGGCCCTCGATATCAGCACTGCATGTAACGCCGGAATCTGTGGTATCAGATTGCAAATGGAAGTTGGGAAGAGCTTTTCGGCTGTGGTATAAGTGAGTCTTGTATGTCAGGGCAAGGCCGAAGAGGTCCCAGTCATTGTCAATCTTCGTTTCTCACATCATTAGCTCGTTGTTCTTTTACAGAAGGATGTCGTTGGAGGCTTACCTGGTCGGCGACTATTCCAGCGAATTCGACTTGGCTTACTCGCATGGTGACTCTTGAATTGTCCGATTGAATCATCCTTTACTTCGCTTGTCTCAGCCCACGAAGATCTGTCCTGATAGCGGAAGGAGTCGATTATTCATCAACGTTTAGTAGAAGTAATCTTGAATATTGCTTCTCGATTATATTATATGAAGGCCGGAAGTATTTAAAAACTCGCTAGAATATACGTATGTTATAGAAAGGAAACCAACATCAATGCGTGAGGAATGTTGTAGAGAACGAGAAATGCTAGAAAACCCAATCATTCATATATACGGGTTGTCTAGCATCAAAGCCTGGCAGTATATCATTAAGAGTATTGTCTGACATCGAGGCTGACCATGAATATATTATATAGAACGAGGATGTGTTTTGACGATTGAAGTTGTGTGAAAGAAGGTTTTAGTGATCACACATGTTGGTGACCACACTATTAAGGAAAGAAAGGATTACTCAAGCGGGATAGTCATACTCAAACATAACATGAGACAGAATTCATGATACTAGATCTGAATACTGACCGTTCTCTGCAAGTCAAGATTGCAACGCTCTTACGCTTCTTTCTGCTCAAAATCGCAGATTTGTCGAGTCGACTCAGAGGACCAATTTGCATCGTCCATGAGTCACAGTCACCAGTCACCCAAGGATTTCAGGCCAGTGATGAAGTGTAGATCTGATCATTGACTAAAGGTGTGTGTTTCTACAGCAGAGGCTATCTATGTTTTGTGTGCCGCAACTGACGCTAGCCTCAACCAGGCTAGCGGGCATTGCAACAACTATGTTCCTAATTAGGAACTATGTTCCTAATTGAACGACTACTCCCCTTGCTCCTACCACAGCTCCTACTGCAGCTCCTACTGCTTCAACAGCCAGCAAGTACAACCAAGAAACACAATGTAAAAATATTTGTAACATAGAAGTCTCGCTTCGGCGCTGAGAAATCCATGTAGTGGCGCGCCAATTGATCGCAAAAGCTGTAATTTCGCTTAAAGGGATAGGAAAGATGCTTGTATTCTAGTTGTTATTCTACTTAGCTTGGGAAATGGGGATAGAGAGCATTAGACACCAGAAAGATCAAATAAGTTTGTCGCAGCGATAGTGTTTGAGTGGGATAGATGCAGCTGTGCAAGCAGGGAAAATCATGCTGCAGTTGTACCTCCAGCCGTTACTTTCATGTAGCCTGCCGATCTCGATCTCTGGTTTGACAAACTTCGGAATATCACTCTCGAATTTGTTGACGAGAAGCGCGCTGTGACAGGACTTTGACACTAAGGCCGTTGATAGAGGCGCCTGAGGCTACTGCCGTGTTGAGAGACCTCATCCGCTGCAGAAGAGCCGGAAACGCGGAGTTAGTATTGATGAGAACCTGCCTGAGTAGTTCATCCGTGATAGTGATTCCGCTGTCTCTTAAGCTGACCTGCATAGACTCTTTATAGTTTGGATCGAACGGGCTAATCTTCCCTACCTCGCTGTAGGCAGCTTTGATCAGCTTCTTTACCATGTCATATGCGTAATTAGCATCTTTATTGCATTCAAAAGACACCTTCTCCTTCTTACTGCCGTCTCTCATTCCTTTGAGAACTGCCATTCCTACATCTATGTCATCAGACGGTAGTTTGGCAGGAAAATCGTCTGCTCTGTCTGGATATTCAGAAATAGTTTCGGAATCCTTCTCGATCAGGTTTGCTAGCTGCACCCTAAGCTCGAACTTCTTGGTTTTAGCATCTTTTAGTGTGACCTTGTAGTTTGCTGAGATCTTTTTGATGAGTTCGTCCCAGTTATTCTTGACCTCCGAGTCCAGTTCTCGGTATCAATCGTGTGCTTTGTGTTCTAGGTTTCTGGCGGAATAGGATGCGGAACGTTTTGAATCTGTAAGCTTCAACCGCAGCTTCAGGTTCATTGAACGAGAAGTCCTGTGCATAGGCCCACTCAATGTCTTCCAAGTATTCGGCCGGATCTTTTCTTCCATCTTTCAAACCTTTGAAAGGTCGTATTTTGGTTCCACCCATCTTGCTGGTGGTTCTGGAGAGTTTGGGGATAGGTGGTTTAGGATCTGGTGAGGAGTTCGGGGAGGAAGGATCTTGTGCTGGTGAGGAGGGATCTTATGGGGGGTTTGGGGAGGTTAATTTGGTTCTGAGCGGTTGTTTGGCTGTCCACCTATCTGGTCGAGTTCTACTGCTAGCCGTCGAGCGAGCATATGAGGGTGTAGGGTCCGTTCGCAAGCTTTTCATCAAGTAACCCTTCTACGTTCAGTCCTTCGAACGTAGAGGTTACCTAATAACTCCTTTTAGCGTTTGGTTCTTCTAGAAAAAGAACCTATCGCGGCATGGTCGCCATCTGAAAATCTAACAAGCTAACGGAGCAAGCTTTTAACCCCTCCTTCGATGACTAATACGGTTCGGCCATTTCCGCCTCTATCACCGTTCTGATATTAGCGCAATTATCGCGCGTTTAACGCGTCTGTCGCCCCAAACTTTCTTCTAGAACGCAACTCTCCATCAGAGTAAGCCCATCTCCGCGCAGTGGCAGAGACAAGTCGTTTATGCGGCAGATGAATGCAGACTACGGTCAGCCTGATTTCATATGCTCGCACAAGCGGAATTCTCCTTGCTCAACGAAATCATATACCAGTCGAAATTTTTTGAAAACGTGCTGAATCCTTACAAATGTACTTTTCGCATTCGTGGTCATCTTTGATATAGTCATGATGTGCTTGTTCTTTCAGTTTATTCTCGAAATCCTCGAAACATATTGAACATTGACTTAAAACAATTCTACATTGCCTGAAATAGCACAAGATTAGATTTCGCTCTTCGTGAACGAGACATACTTGGAGAAGAGGCTCTGACGCTAAAGATGTCGAAGAGAAATATATCACAGAAACAGCGGAGCGTTTCTGCAAAAGTGCATAGATCTGACATATTCACACCTTGTTTCATCGCTGCATGAACAATGTATTCGATCAATCGCTTTCTGTATCCTCGAACGTGAAGTCGTTATTGATTTTCGTACGCGCTGAGTGTCGTACGCCATTCAACTGGTCCTTGATAAGACGTCATTCCTTGTTAGGTACTCTCCCACAGAACGGCGCATGCCAAACACCAAGAGCACTGTGGTTTCATGAGCCACAGGTTCTACCTATGATTTAGAGACAGAAGCCCATTCCCAAACTTCGACAAGCTGTGTTGTTTCTCATGTATGCATCTGCGTACAAACAATGCGGTCGTGCTAGCATTTACTAAGATCTGCAGCATGCATACTTTGAAGGGTTCTTCTGTATTAGAGACATTGTAAAGCCGTGCTTGTGTGTTTTCGTCGTTTTCTGTTCTAGCCAAAACCCAACCACAGGTGGGAGTGTACAGTCTGGCAAACTTCATGCACACAGGGCATTCAGAACGCTCTTCGGTCCTCACTGTCGGACATCCTAATCGATTTTCTCTTTGACCTCTCATGATAGGTCGTTTGAACAGATGCGATGAATGCGATATTTCATCGATCGATATGCGAACAGTACCACAATTTTATTCTATTTTACGGATGTTTAGTGTAGCATTGAATCGCTCTGACATGGACAACTGTGGAGTTTTCCAAGAAGAATAAATGTGTTCCGCTCGGGCTTCCTTGGAGCATGAGTTCCTCTTCTGTGAACTGCGTGTTAGAATGGGATCCCTATGGCTCCAAGTTACAGCCCAAGAATCGATCCAAGTGCCACCAGTAGATTTATTTGACAAAATATTAGTGCACGAAAGTCAGAACTCAACCTATCCTCGACCGTGGTTTTCTGTCATTCATTGGCCGCGACTGCTCCTTTGATGACTGGTATCTCGATAGCATTTCTGCCAGACAGCTGGATTCGAAGCATGGTCTCAAAGGTCGGGAAAGACTTTTTCTTCGTCTTCATCTGCTTCGGTATCTGCAAGGTCGAGATACTCCAGATCATCGCCAACGTCTTGCTCGTATTCCCCAGTCAAAACTAAGCAATCAAGCTCGCCGTCTGTGATCTCGTCCGCAACGTCACACTTCACCCTCTTGGAGTATTGAGACGAGGGCTTTGGACTCTCCATTGACAGCTCAAGGTTGGTGTTCGGATTCTTCATGCTTTTTTCAGCTTGGATACTTCAATCTTACCGTACTTGGCAGGTATGTAGAATCAGAGAGGTTGCTCTCAGTATTGATCACCTGATAGCTTTACCTTCTTGTTTCTACGTAGCTGCACTTGGGGAGCGCGTAATTCCAAATGAAAGAACATCTGTTGATTCCCTCTTTACAGGTCTGCCTCCAATAAATCTCAATATTTCCTTCGTGATAAGCGGCTGACTCTGTGTGCGTATTGAGGATCACTGTTGCAACCGAAGTAAATCGCTCCGTTGACCCCAAACGATCCGACAATACCACGCTCAAGACTAAGATTATTAGCGTTATCTTGATACCATCGTCCCAAAGGTATCGAACCACCAACCGCAGCGTGCTCGCAGCGCAATTTGGGCCCCGAGCAGTGTTAGACGATCTGGTGATTTGTTGACTTGTCGATATTGAACAGATGTATTAACCACTTCCGAGTCAACCCTCTCAGATTCGACTTTCGAATATGCGTATATATTCTTCAAACTCGTGTGGTCATTGACTGATTTGAAATTGATATATATATATTTGCATCTCTCAAGGGTGTACGAATGCATCCTTTTCTTTTACCCAAGGGCAAGAGGCTTCGATTCGCAGGTAAACCCAAGCTAACACCTCGTTGATTTTTTAGATGCTACTATTGCTTTGTGGAGTTCGCAGCCATGCTCGATCTCATGCTATTCTCCGCAAAGCCAGCGGTGCAACACCCTAGGTATATACCAGAAAATAAACAATACATTCCTCTGCAAAGATGACCTTCGTCGAGACATTGTTCAATTGAACGTGTTAGAACCCCAGCGACGAGACCCTCTGTGGAGATCTGGCGGTTGACAAAGTCGTAGTGTCGGGTGGATTTCCTTAGATTGTTATGAAAATAACGGTAGTCTATATATTTTTACGTTTGTGTTAAAGGTTAGCGGTTTTCTGAAATATAAAAGATTGATATAACTGCTTCATCTCTCTACGACTTATCCATCTGATTCGGATTCTTTACTTGAATCCTCTCTTGAGTTTGATAGAAATTCGTTGAACGTGGTTTTTTGATTGCGTTGCTCCGCTTGTTGTGAGATCATAGATTTGCTGGTATAGCTGGCACACCTCAAGTTAGCAGGGCAAATCGGGAGAGAAACGTTATCACGTACCATAGGAGGAAAATACTTACGCTATACTCACTAGCATCAAATTACTTTCAGAAGCGGCAGAGGTGAGCTGAACGCATCAATGAAGGAAAAAAGGGCAGGACGAAGATGGTGGTTTCTATAGCACGATCGTACGATGCAGCTCAAGGCCAATTGTTAAATTGAATCCATAAAGGGAAGGCCGGCATAGGACTCGGGCTCAATCTGGATCCTATTTCCATCCGTCCGTCGTTATAGTAACGACCTAGGCGGCTGTTACGGTTATGGACCATCTGCGAAATTTGAATCCCGTGGCCTTCAATCAAGTGATAGCTAACAATATTATATCGTTCTGCTTAGGAGAAGGCTTAGGAGAAGCATGTTGACCGCTTTGGTATAAGGGAGGTACTGGGCCTCTTGTCTGGTTTCTAGGACCTTCACCTCCAGTCAAGGGAACCTTCAATGGCGAAGCGGAACCACCGGGAGCGTGGTGACCAAGTCTTGCTCTCTCATGTTTGACAGTGCCTGCTTGTTATACCTTTACTTCCTGTTCAAGAATGGTTCGTTGAGCCCCATGGGCTCGGGGAGCCACATAAAGCAGTAGTAATACAAGCTTTGCGGTATCATTATCACAAGCATCAGTGTATGTTGTTGAGATGTTGTGGATGTTGACCCGCATGGCTTTTTCGCCATGCATTTGTGGTGTAATGAGATTTGAATAATATCAGATAATAGAACTTACAGTATACCAATACTTTAAGAGGTTTTCTTAATAAAAACACAAAGCGAATTGGAAGAATTTAGTATGTTTTCTGCAAGCGGTGTATATTTGGCAAAACCGAGGATTGAAGCACAAGAAAATGAATCTCTCACGCGAGAATGGTACGAGTTGTGGTGTCCTGGACTCTTCGAACATCTTCTCGCAATCCCGTCCGTCGAGCTTTAGCCCCTCTTCCTTCCCAATTTCAGTCTTATGATAATAATATTCCGTTGCCAGCCACTAAGACCCAGGGTATTCCTCCAAATAAAGTTCCTCGTAGCAAATGTGCTTCAAGGCGGCCGGTGTAGAGAGGCCCAGTGCTTCAATGAAAAGTCGCATAATCTGCGCATTGTAATGGCGGAGTGGCTTTGGTCGAGTGAGGGATAGGAAGGTAATCTCGTGAAGCTTTTGGGTTGGGAATCAATTGATTTAGGAAGGTATTCCTGAGTGTCTACGCATAGAACGTCAGTTTACAGAACAAAGAAATGGCAAGTGAGCTGAGCTTGGGATATGCTGCTGAGGATCTAGGGTGTGAACTCACAATGTCGTAGTAATCAAACCCGATCTTCAGATGTTCGATCCCTCTTGCTCCCACAGAGAGTTGCAGCAAGAAGTCTTTCGCAATGTCAAAGAAATTTGCTGGGATTCTCAAATGTCTGAGATGCTTTTTATCCAGTAACGCAACCGCAAACTCGGTCGACGTTGGAAAGCCTTCAGACAAGGGAGCGCAATTCTGCTTGAACCACATAGTCGCAGGTCCAAGCTGAGGATATACCACGACTGGTTGGATGTACATCCATACAAAGTCATCTTGCTCATGTATCCCCGTTTCTGCAAATATATCTTGCGGTCTAGTGAAGGTGAGCGTTTGCAACTTGCTTTGAGACTGTACGAATTTCAAAAATGGTGCAGAGAGTAGATCGTCCTCAAAAGGTATAATAAAGGGCGCCTCACCCAGGTTGTCGCGATTGAAATTTATAAGATTTATAAGCGAGATACCAAGCTCCGTCAAAGAAGCTGCGCAAGCTAGGAGACCACGTGCTGGGAGGGGCAAAGCCGCTGTGAATTCTTCGTTATCCGATATGTCGGTAATCCTAATCGACTCAAGACAAGTAAAGCCGGGAAGGATCCGTCTCAAGCTCAACGCAGTCTTGAGCAGAGTGCACGGGAGCCTCGAGCACTTTCAAGCTCGAAGGGCAAATAGAGGTCAACAATGAGCAGTTCCAGAAATCGCCAGCATACCTGGAATCTGAATTCTTCGAGGTATGGAAGGTTCTTGATTGACGGTGTGCTTTTCACTGTAGTGTCGCTATAGGCAGAGCAAGTCCACCGGTTATTCGTAGGAGTGACAGTCATTGCTATGTTCTTCGTCGTCCATGTATCAAAGAGCAGTTTTGCCAACCAAGAATGGTCCATTAGGGATGTAGGAAGACTCCTAGTATATAAACAAACGTTAAGATAGGTTGAGAAATAAGAGGAAGAAGAGGTACTTGGGGTCTTAAATGATATACCCCTTCATCAAGTATCACTGTGGCGGATTGAAGTTTCGTCACACAATTTTGCATCCGGGGACATGCGAATAGTAAAGCTCAGTAGCAGGTGTAAACGATGATCGGCCAGCGTCTGCCGGATCGAAATAAATATCTCATGAGTATAGAATAATAGATAGAGGATAATTTAAACGAAATATAGAAGATGTACTTATGTGTTCGTTTCACTTAGTGTCTAATTGGAAAGGTTTTATGGGAAAGAAAAGTTATTTAAAGTCGATGAGGATAGCTGGCCTAGAACATTCACTAACAATCTCAAAAACGTGTAGCAATTCAATATTGCCGTGAAGTGTTCTTGTGAAAAGTGCTGGAATAGGGTGCAAAGATCTTACCCAGAGAGAAATTTTGTGAGTTTGTGTGCTACTCCGCGAAGCAATACTGTTCTGGAATCCAACCCGGTGATCTCGATCGCACGGCAGTGTATCAGGATAGATACAGGCTCCGAAACCGGTGGTATGTCGAGCCAAGTCCAAATTCTCTTGAAATAGATTTTGGCTGGAAAATTCTTTGATGTACGTGGATGGTCTGAAAAGTTGGCAATATCGTAATTCAAAAATTACGATTAGCATCTTCATAATTCGTTAAACTTGTCAAAACCTCTAGGAGGTCTCAAGTGGTCATCTTCCCAAACTTCGCCTTCGCCATCGCCTTCCCCCGGATACTCTGTCAACTCTTCTTCACCCAGCCAATTTTTGATGATGCAAGGATCACTGTAGCGTCCTTGGCATACTTTCCTTCTCCCCAGGTTCTTGAATCTTGGACCCAGAGGCCCGCTTACATAGTGATACTGGCCGGCAAACTCGTATTGCCGGTCATCCTCGATCGGGTAGAACCTATCTCCCCAATGGCCAGCGAAGTAAAACCATTGGGTAGGTACATGCGGTGTTACATTCGACGCCCGCAAGGTATCAGAGAGGTAGTCGTACGTGTAAGTGTGGGAGTTGAGGAGGGGGTCCCATAAGGGCCCCCGGTCCGTTTGGTCATGGAGGAGCCCCAGAGGAAGGACGTAAGGATGAGTACCTGGCATGGCGTACATAGCATGTGTGCCAGTCGCTGAGTATATTACAGGCTGGGTCCTTACTTCAGTAACTGTATACTTGGGGACTAGAGGGATCGTGTTAAGTACTCACGCGCTGGCCAATCTTTTCAACGGCACTGTAGCTATACGCTGAGCCGAAGTTATGCTCACTAAAGAAGACAATTTTAGGCCTGCCATTCTGGAATCGAACCAACGAGTGCTCCCAATCACCAACGTGATTGCCAAATCTCACGTTGAGAACTATGTTGCCGAGATTGTAGCTGTAGAAATAGAACCAAAACGCATCAACGATCCCCCGACCCTTATTTACAACAATCAGGACAGCCGGGGCGTCGCTACGGCCGGATTGACGTTCATTCGTGTAACTCTCCTTGAATACGCTCGCATTCTCATGGTACGAAGCATTAGGGATATTCTTCTTACTAGCAAGCCAGTCTGGCCGCTCTTCTACATTGTCATCGCTCTTTAGGTAGATATAACGGCCCCGGCTGTATTCATTCAGATGATCAAGATTGGTGAGGTTTGGGTTTATCGATGTTGCTTGTATTGGCGTGTAATTGAGATTTGGAGTTACGTGACTGAGGTGTTCGGCAATATCACTAGGCCAAAATTGCTCGCCAGAGTAAAGGTGGACCAGCGGCGCGTAGTCCAAAACGTATCGAGGAATTTCACGCATTGTTCGTTGGTCGTTTGTCAGGTCGCTTGGTTGTGTCCTCCCTTCGTACCCGATGTCTTCTAGTAATTTCTCATCCTCCGCAACGCCTGTTTCAGAGTGTATTCGGCTTCGCCAGTGGGCAGGACCCCAAACGCGAAACAGTGAGCATACTGGACTGTTGCTCCACGATTCTGTTGACCTATTTCGGCCTTTCTCTCGATCGTTCTCCCCCTCTGCACGTTCGCTATGAAGGGCTAGATGCCAACTAGACCCGAGAAACGTTAAGCATATAATGAAAGCGCAAGAACAGTAGAGAAGGAACTGTTGTTTTCTCAACATGAGTATGGCACGACGACAAGAGCAATAGTCGACTAAATATAAGGACGATGATAGATTGCCAATGTTTGTGTACGTTCTTTATCAGCAAGCTTTGCTGTTTATTCACAAGTTACTTTGTTGGGGCTTCCACCTCTTCAAAGACGGTTGTGCTTCACTTATCGATTCCTCTGGCAAGGGTGAAGGTTGGAGCGGAACGGGTGGAGTATGACGGAGAAGGGTTGTTGAAGTGGAGAGGAGCAGGAGCGATCGGATAATGGGAATATTTGCGTAGAAGCTGCCAATTCAATAACTCTGTTAGCCAGTCGACTCATCGACAGTTTTGAATTGGATAAATGACCGGGAAACAGTGCAAATGAACTTATGTGAACGATAGGACCACTTCCTTAAGCCGACTATCAGGAGAGCTTACGAGATCAGAGTTTCCAGAACTTAATCAAGTGAAAAGAACGGGCTTCCTGCGCTCGGAGCAATGCAAGTAGTCGTTACGAGAAGCCCAAAGAACAAGCGAAAGTCTGCTGGAAGGTGCAATGGCCGAACCCTATCTTGCAGACCGGGCGATGTTTGTGAAGCTACAGAGCGTACTGTACCTACTCGATGTCTGCTTCAAGATTCGGCCATGCCATAAGTTGAGAGTTATAACCGTCCATACTATAATAATAGTAAACAGGCATTCCAACACGCTTGGGAGACGTCATTCGGAGCTTCCATGGACGGAAGCTTGCCGTCGAAGGCCGGTAGCCGCTGAGCCGCTAGTCAATATTCATGTACAATGGGGAAATGAGCTCAAAGTGTTAGCAGCAAAACAATCGAGCTTTGGTAGACATTCCAGCTCCTGACGGGCATGCCGTCGGCTGCCATCTGAAGAAGACCAATCCGTTTCGCATAGGTCGCCCTAATCGGCCTACAGGAAAATGGTTTTTCGATTCATCAAGTCTTCACTGTCATCGGTCGCCCAGCTACACTCCCCTCCCTGACACTTCATCCGAGCATCATTCGAAAGCTCTGCCTCAGAAGTATGAATGAAGACACGCGAACCCCTTCGAATGATCAGGCCATTGATGACAATGGTTCAGAATGGGAGTACGAGTACCATGAAACAGAGACAGAGGTTGGGACTGATACGTTAAAGGGAATGCTTGCATTCACTAATATATCTAGGCTTTCTACGTGACCGTTGACATTTCCTCCGAATCTGCGAATCTAAAACCCAAGAAAAGGGCCCAATTTACAAATAATCCAGCAATACCCGCCCCTGAGGCTCCGAACACTTTCCTTGAACACCCTCCTACGAATCATCTCTATGGCCGTGCCCGAGCTTCCTCTAGTAGAAAGAGATCCACCAGAAGTGCTCGTAAAGTTCCAGCTGACGAAGCACCACGGGCAGAAGCTGTGTCGCGCAGCGAAGGAACCATGGATCACACCTTGAATACAGCCTCAGCAGAAGCCAAGGTCATATCAGCTGGGGCCGGTTTCGACGCAGGGGTTGTATCTGCAAATTCTATTATGTCAGAAAGCGGAGCCTTGTCAGGTACAAGCAAGTCCAGCAATAACGTTCGAACACAATCAACCACCCCGCAAAGCCCCGGCGTTGTTCTACCATTGGACGAGGCCAATCCCGACACCGAAGACACAATTGCTGGGCCCGTTTTAAGGGTCTCCCGATCCGCAACCGGAAGCAACGAAGCCACTCTGGATGGACTTAGGACATCTGATTTGAAGAATGCAACTCCTTCCTTTACAGACCTTCCTCCAGCATATAAAACCCCTCAAGCCGCGGAAGCGACCTCGTCCGCCATTGAGCCTACGTATCATCATCTAAACACACCAGAACCCCATGAACAAATCCAGATCCTCGATCTTCATACCGACAACCCCCTCATATCCTACCAGAAACAACTTTACTCCTGCACCTGGACCTCCACAATCGGTACCGACCTCCTCCTTGCGTCCTCCAATACAACAGTCTCTCTCCCCATCCTTAAGCGAACACCTACCGCCAATATCTTTGCTGCATCGGGCATCAAGCTCATTGGTCGACCTGTCCGCCCAATCCCCAAGGAAGAAGAACGATTGAAACATGAACGAATCATGGCTACGCTGACCTCCAGCCTCTCAGATACTGCTACCCAGCGTACGGAAGTAATCCACGAATCAAAACCTGTCACCATCCCCGTCGACGCTGGCTCCTCCATTGGCCGCCAAAATCAGGCCCGTTTCCTTGAGCGTCTCATCGCTATCAAAGCCGCCAAGGGCGAGAAAGATAACGTGACTGTTTACGCACAAAAGACTTTTACAGGGACGGGATGGTGCGCTAAGCAACGTGCCGATCGTGAAACTTTCCAAAATGGTGCTGATATGGATAACAACGACAAGGGAGATGTGCCGGCATTTAAGTTGGCCCCAAACGAGCCTCTGGCGCCGAAGGCGAGGAAAGGAACAGGAGTGAGGAGGGGTTCGCGTAAAACGAAAGCCAAAGGAGGACTATTTAGGGACTATAGGCCTAAGTTGTGGGACGAAGTTGGGGCGGATGATGGGCGAGACAATTCGAGCACGCCGAGGAATTGGAATGGCTTGTCTGACCATCGCGAGGATGGCCCTCCGCTTGTTAATGAGTCTTTGGATGCAGTAATGCAAATTCAAACTATGAAGGATGTGGTACCAATCGCTGACGATATGACCACCTACCGGATCTCGCAAGCACCCTCAACCGAGCATATTGCCACGTCTACTGCTAGCAATCTGGTCAGCTCTAGCGAATTAACTTCGTCTGCCGCAGCAGCTGTCCCTGAAATTGAGAGGAAAGAAAGCGCCGATGTCGAGATGGAAGATGCTCCACCTTAGAACCAGTGATCACAACCGGGCTTGTATTTCAATGACAAGTGCACGTTCAAACAGCGCGCACGCCGTCTCAACACTAAGACATGGCTAATATGGGCTCTGCGCAGACCCTGTGAGCCTTTTACCACTTCGTGGCAAGGCCGCAACAAGGTTTTAACGAATTAGATGGATTTTCTCGTACCGTGTCTCCGGCAACAGACTCGCAGACTCGATACTGTTAAGCCCAAGAATTCATCATGTCATTTTAATTTCCGTTACCAGCAAGGTATAATCCCGACTCAAGCCTGGCTCTGTCCATTCTGTGCTCAACAGTCCGAACACTCTTTACCACTGATTTGTGACACATGAATAGTCTGCTGTTGAACACGAAGCGGAGAGCAGCAAGGCGATAAACGCTGTTGTAAAAGCATTCAAGCCGACACCATGTATAAGAAAGCTGAGGTTTGGTTGTGAGATCTTCCCTAAAATTACGTCAAGATCATTAGCGGGCGTGAGCGTCGAATTCACCTCAGTAATCTGACTTGAACCTGCTTTCCGCAGTCAAAGATGCTTGCAAAGATGGCTTAGCAAGGCCGAACTTGTTTGGCACCGTCTAATTGTCCATGGAAGCCTGATACGCGTTTGGCATTGAAAAACATCTTGCGTTAGCCTTACAATAGACACATGTCGGCTTTATTATGAAAACAAGTGTATTGTTAACGGCATTCCATGAGCGAGATTCAGAACTTTATATACCAGTTATAACATAATTGCATTGTGAGGAAGAATTTTTTTGACTTGCCATTGTCTTCTGTTATCCGGATTTGTGCAGTTCTGCAGGCTAAGGTTGTTGAAGGCGGCGACTATTTGATTGGTCCAGCATTCTTGCTCTTGTTGTGCGACCGCCAACCGCCAACCGCAA
>JAABUU010001090.1_pt1 | contig 49644 bp, 41 predicted proteins | sample 5559301 | NCBI WGS metagenome assembly JAABUU01 (sample SAMN10711884, study PRJNA513360) | rock metagenome | isolation source: Antarctica rocks | place: Antarctica: Victoria Land, Richard Nunatak white | reverse complement strand
GACACGCTAGCGATCTAGCGTGTCTTCGTGAGTAAAACTCACGACGTGTTGCATCTTCTTTCTTCTTCAGCTTTGAACTTCTAGTTAGAATACACTCATATGATTCGCTCTATGCAGACTCATAACACATAGCTATCAATGAAGATGTGTAGCTAGAATCATAACATTATCTTCTCTTTTTAATGATTCATGTTTACATGAATGTATTTTCTTAGTTTTATGTAAAATCAAAATGTCTATTGTAGCAAACTAACTATGTAGAAAGAAATCAACTTGCTCAATGAAGAGATTAACTATTGACTTATGTCATTGATGCAGACTCACTAGAAGAAAATTGACTAGCTCATTAAAGAGATTGATTGTGATCACGTCATTGAAGCAAACTCACTGCTGATTCAAATTTATTATATAGTAAAGTTTATTTCATTTGTTGATTGATTCAATCAAGAAATCAATCATTGTTCATTTTTGTAACAGATTTACTTTAAATGTTGTTCAAGCAGATTAACTATCAAGTGACTGATTCAATGATAAGATTAATATCAAATGTATCTTTGTAACAGACTTATTGTTGAGATTTTAATATAAAAATAAGCTCATGAATTTACTTGTTATCAAAGATGATCATGTCATTGAAGCAGACTCACTAGTCAACTTGCTCATCAAAAAAATTAACTTTGAACTCATTATTGTAGCAGACTCATTAGTTGCATGTGAATGTATGATCAGATTCACTGATGAGTAAAGTGATGAAAGTGAGTAAATCATTGCATTGAGAATAGATGTCATTAAAACAGACTCACTAGTTGCATGTGAATTGATAGATGAATTGATTCACTGATAAATAAAGTGATGAAAAGATCATTGCATTGATGAAAGATGTCATTGTAACAGACTCACTGAAAATTTGCTTCTTAAGATAAAGACTTCACGCAGTTTTAAACTGATTTCTTTGATTGCTCTTTAAAATAGAGACTTCACGCAGTTTTATGACTGATCTCATTTAAATGCTCATTAAACTTGAAGAATTTCTTGTGAATTTGAATGAGTAATGTATTTGCTGATCTTTGATTTAGTCAAATGATTTCAATCGTTTATTTCATTTTGTTGATCAGCGCATGAGAAAAAAGAATGAATGTTTGCATGATTGCAAGTCAACTAAATCAAAGTCAATAATCATGTGAATTGAGCAGAGCAAGTCAATACAGATTATTTCACTTTATCTGTAATGAAGAAGCATTTATATAATGTTAAAGATCAGCATAAAGTAAGTCATATGAATGTAATGTAATGAGTATATAAATGCTAAGAAAGAAAGATATCTAGAAGAAAAAAGTCAACTATTTATATGATTCAGAAGAACATAAGTTAACTCTTGTTAAAGATCAGCATAGAGCGAGTCATATGAGTGTAATGTAATGAGTATATAAATGCTAAGAAAGAAAAGTATCTAGAAGAAAAGAATCGACTATCTATATGATTCAGAAAAACATAAGCTAACTCTGAATAGAGTTGACTTTGAAACAACTCGATAGTCTAGTGATGAGCGATCGATGATAGTCAGAAACATAGTCATCAACATAGTCATCAACATAGCTATCAACATAAATGAGTAGCTAGAATCATAACAACTTTGAATAAAGTTGACTTTGAAACAAGTATATGTTTTAGCAATGAGCAATCAATGATAGTTCTCAGAATAGTCATCAACATAGTCATCAACATAATCATCAACATAATCATCAACATAGTCATCAACATAATCATCAATATAGTCATCAACATAGTCATTAACATAATCATCAACATAACTATCAACAAAGATGCGTAGCTAGAATCATAACAGAAATGATGATTTCATGTAAATGAAAGATGAAAGTTCAAAAAGCAAAAATATTAATCTTATTTTAAAAACAGTTCTTTGACAAGTGATTTGAAGTTTTGCAAGTATAGCAAATGATAAATGATCTTATTGATTCAAAAATAAAAAAGATGATAAACTTAATATAATTGATTATTAAAATTATCATTAACAATGAAGTAACAATGCATTTATCAAATATAATCATGATTTTGATGATGACAGTGTGACATTCGCTGTGTAACTGATAGTTGACTCACTGTTTATTATTCACATTCTGAAGAAAGATTTTTAAGTGAGTGAATGAAGTAAAGTTCTTTAAACAAATTGATAAAGTATTTTGCAATCAATTATTGATTTTATTCTGAAGATCATTCATTAAAGTTCAATCATCATATTCAAGATAATTAAATAACTTCATAAAGTTGAAGTAGAAAATATTGAAAGATTTGTTTGCTTATTTCAAAGTGTTATACTCATGATGACACTTTTAATTTCTATTCAGTTCATTGTATATTTTTTTCAGATGTTCAAATAGTTCATTGATCAAAATGTATGAATGCAAAGCATTATGTTAATGTCAAGTAAAGATGTGCTTAGCAACATCATTTTCTAGTCTAGATATCACATAAACAACATTGATAAAATCATGAGATGAAAAAAGTTAATATTAGCTGATTTTTGCTGACTTTTTCTGAGTTAACTGTTAATTTCATGTATCAACTAATGATTGAAATTAGCTGACTTTCTCAATTATTAACTGACTATTAACTGTCACTTAGCTGACTTAGCTGTGTGCTCAGCTAATATCTATTTTGTCAACTTCTTTAATATTTGCACATTTTGTTTATTAATAATCAAATATTAAATTAATGATTGAATAATTATTGCGTTCATATAATTGATTAATTAATGATTAATTTAACTAACTAAATAATAGCTATTTACACAGTTTAATATATGCGCTGAGAAAGTTAATGAGAAAGTTAATGAGTAAACTAATGAGATAGAAAGTCATGTAGAATATTCAATAAAGAGTCGTGTAAAATGTTTGATGAAGTTATATTTGATGCTTGATAAAGAATAAATTTGATTCTTGAATGATGAGTAAAATGATGAGTAGAATGATCAGTAGAATAATCAGTAAAATAATCAGTAAAGTAATCAGTAAAATAATCAGTAAAATGATTAATAAATAACTCAGTAAAATGATCAGTAAATAGCTCAATAGAAAGATCAGTAAAAAGATTAATAGAAAAATCAGTAGAAAGCTTGATCAAAAGATCAATAAAAAGCTCAATCAATAACTCAGTAAATAGTTCAGTAAATAACTCAGTAGAAAGATCAATAGAAAGATTGATAGAAAGATTAATTGAAAGCTCACTAAAAAGCTTGATTGAAAGCTTGATGAAAAGTTCAATGAAAAGCTCGATGAGAAGCTCAGTAGAAAGCTCAGTCAATAACTCAGTAAATAACTCAGTGAAAAGCTCAGTAAAAAGCATTGTTTGAAACATTGTTTAATTCATGTTATGTGTTCAATTGATGCATTTTATAAAATGTTTAATAAAGCATTTGATAGAAAATTTGATAAAGTGTTTGATAAAAAGATTGATAAAGTGAGTAAATGAAGTGAGTAAATGAGCAAGTAAATGAGTGAGTAAATGAGTGAGTAAATGAAGTGAGTAAATGAAGCAAGTAGATGAGCGAGTAGAATGATGAGTATGTAAAGTGATGAGTAAAATGATGAACATGTAAAGTGATGAGTAGAATGATGAGTATGTAGAATGATGAGTAGAATGATGAGTATATAAAATGATGAGTAAATGAGTGAGTAAATGAGTAAGTAAATGAGCGAGTAAATGAGCGAGTAGATGAGCGAGTAAATGAAGCAAGTAGATGAGTGAGTAAATGAGTGAGTAAATGAGTGAGTAGATGAGCGAGTAAATGAAGCAAGTAGATGAGTGAGTAAATGAGTGAGTAAATGAGTGAGTAAATGAGTGAGTAAATGAGTGAGTAAATGAGCAAGTAAAATGATGAGCATGTAGAGTGATGAGTAAAATGATGAATAGAATGATGAGCATGTAAAGTGATGAGTAGAATGATGAACATGTAGAATGATGAGTAGAATAATGAGTATGTAGAATGATGAGTAGATGAGTGAGTAAATGAGTGAGTAAATGAGCAAGTAAATGAGCAAGTAAATGAGTGAGCAAATGAAGTAAGTAAATAAGCGAGTAAATGAGTGAGTAAATGAGTGAGTAGAATGATGAGCATGTAGAATGATGAGTAGAATGATGAGTATGTAGAATGATGAGTATGTAGAATGATGAGTAGAATGATGAGTATGTAGAATGACGAGTAGAATGATGAGTAAAGTGATGAGCATGTAGAATGACAAGTAAAATGATGAGTATATAAAGTGATGAGTAGATGAGTGAGTAAATGAGCAAGTAAATGAGCAAGTAAATGAGCGAGTAAATAAGTGAGTAAATGAGTGAGTAGATGAGCGAGTAAATGAGCGAGTAGAATGATGAGCATGTAAATAAATATTTTAGCTGAATTAACTGAATTAGCTGAGTTAGTTGAATTTAGTTAAAATTTAGCTGATTAATCAATTGTTAACTGATTATTAGCTGAATCAAGTTGACTTTTTCAGATTCTGTCATCAAGCAAAAAGTTAATTGTTGAACATTTTGTCAATGAATACAAATATTCTCATTATTGAAGTGATTAACATTTGTCTGAAGCTTGTCATTTATCTTAACTCTTCAATTATTTGATGTTGATTCATCTTTATTAATGAATATAAATGAGTTTAAAAACTTAAAGAACTTGTGATAATCATTGTTGAATAAAATAAATGACTTTTGTTGAGTATAATTCTTGATAAAAGCTTGAAACTTTATAAACTGTTGAGATTGAGATTGATTCGCTGAACACTGTCTCTTTTTGAAACTCAATACTTTCTTTTATAGTTCAATGATAATTTTTTCTTGAATGTTTATTGTTGTTTGATTAATTTCTAGCTCATTAAGTTTCTTGATATGATTGATTTGTAAATTGATTCATTGCTTGTTGAGTTTCAAAGTCATGTTTCATTGATTTCTTAGTTTAATCAGCATCTTAATGACTTTTTCTGATTGATTATTATGAAGTGTATTGACATTGAATAAAATTTAGTCAATAGATTCTAAAGATTTCAATATGTGAACAAGAAACAATGATGTTTTGAATTGAAATATATTGAAACATTTCATCTATTCAAGTCTTAACAAATTGACTACTTCATCTCTTTGTTTGCTCTACTATAAATACAGCTCAAAACTGTTTTCTTTCTTCTGTATTTTTAATTTTCTAGTTAAAGCTATCTTTATTGATCAAACATTCTATTCAGTTACACACTATCTCACTGCAATGTGATTAAACTCTAGACATGATCTCAACATTGATTAATAGTTCATTGATGAAGTTATTGATTTATGTTGATGTTTCATGAAATAGCAACATTCTGAGATTTTGCTAAAACATTGAAAGAAATAAAAGAAACTCATTTACTAGTAATGCTTTTAAGCAGATGAACTGTTCATGATTCAACTGATTCAAAGTCACATGTCATTGTAAAAAAGATAAAAATAAATAGATAGATTTAATTATGATAAGATTGAGTGATTGATTTGATAAATTTAAGTAAATTTGAATGTGTATTTTGATGAAAGTAATTCAAAGAATTTCTTGTGAATTTTCTGCATGTGTTAGAGATCAATCTAGAGCGAGTCATAGAGATGTCATTTAACTAATAGATAAATGCTAAGAAAGAAAAGTATCTACAGAAAAGAACTCGATTCTTATATGTGTGTTTCTCAACTCTGTGCTAGACTCGATTGAGTTGATGTTTTACACATATGATGCAGAGTTTCAATGATATCACTTCTAGATCAGATTTTTGCTAGACTTGATTAGAATGAAATCAGACGAAGACTAAATGAAGAATAGATGAAGATTAAAATCGTAACATTACTTCTTTCTCTTGACTATTTATGTTCACATGAATGTTGTTTCTTAGTGCGCTTTTCTTGAATATTTGATATGAAAGTCATCAATCATTTCTTGAGCGTTCATAAATTCGTCGTTGTCAGCGTTATATCAGTTGAGATCATTGTCATAGCTCTTTCATTTGACTCGATATTGAAGTCGTCTTCAATATCATCAAGAGTTCAATATATCATTGATTTCTTATTCATTTTCATCGTTTATCACTATTAATTTCGAAGATTCATTCTTTTGATCAGACAGAGAATCATTGATGACAGAACGAAGAAGCTCTGAATGAAATACATCATGTATATGCATAGTCTCTGATAGTTTCAACTTATAGAATGAGTCAACAGACTCAATGATCTGAAATGAGTCGAGCATCTTGTCATTCAATTTTTTGAAAGATCTCGTTGTAACAATGTTTCATTCATTCAGAAACATCTTTGATTCAATTTTGTAATTGACTTTCTTTCTATGCTTATTAGCTTGATTTATCATTTGTTTTCATGTTTTGATCAAAGCTTCACGAGCGAAGATCAATGTCTTGTTCATTTATTCAGATATATTCTTGATTCAATCGATCTGCAGATGTTCGCGAATGCTTTCATACTCAATGATGTCAGAGTCAAAGCTCATACGAGAGTGAAATCTCTTGTTCATGAAAAAGAGAATCAAGAAGATGATTGAAGACAAGATGTTATTGTTAACAAACTCAATCATGAATAGTCACTTGAATCAATTATTCTGCATATACAAACAGAAGAATTGAAGATATCGCTCGATGTTCTGATTGACTTGTTCGCTTTGATCGTCGATCTGAAGATGATAAACAGTGAACAATCAAAGAGAAATGCTCAGTCGTTTGCAAAGAAACTTTCATAGTATAGAGATGAATTGCGAACTTCGATCAGATACTATGAAGCTTGATAAATCATGAGTTCAATATACTCATTGAATCAGCATTTCAGCTGTCTTTTCGACAGTGATATCTTCATCATCAGTGATGCAAGAAATATAATGTCTTTTCTTTGATAATCTGCAGATGATTGTCAGAATAGCGTTGTACTCGCTTGAATCAGATAAATTGATAATGAAGTTCATTGCTATGTCTTGTCATCGCTGTTCAAATATCGATAGAGATTGAAGCAAGTCATTTGATTTATTTCTTGATGTCTTTGAACGTTGATATACATAGCAGTTTCAAATATATCGATCTATCGTTTTTCGCATGAATGATCAATAGTAGTTTCGCTTTATGACTTTCACAGTTCTAAGAATATCAGAATGATCAACTGATGATTGATCATGTATCTCACGAATCAGATTCATTTATAGAAGCTCGTTGAACGAGACTCATAGCTGACTGTCTTTGTATAAGATTTCATTCTGAACTCAACAATTCTTCAACTTAATGTCTTCATATTGTGTCTCGTCTCTTGTTATTGCTTCGCGAAGTAACATACAATTCTCGTCGATTTCATTAATCTCAAGAATCTGTTTATAGATTGATTCACTGATGTTCTTCTCTAGATCAGCAATTTTCATTTGATTTGAAGTCAGAATAGTGATTCATTGATAGCGAACGCGCTCATCTTCTGAATCTCTGAGCACGACGTCAGCTTGACGAGTTAATGCATCGATCTTGATGTTTTATTTGTCAGATTGATACATTATCTTGAAGTTGAAATCAGCGAGCTTCTGAACTCAGCGCATCTGACATCTGCTCAGCTCTTTATCTTTCATCAACGAAGTGAGTGCTTGATGATCGATGAACATCTTGATAGAAATGTCAGTTAGTTTCAGTTCAAGTCGTCAGTGTTCAAATGCTCAAATGATGATCAGAAATTCTTTATTATATATCTTGTAATTGCATTCAGCAGAAAACATGTTCTTGCTATAAAAGATAATTGAATGTAGTACTTCTTCATCATCATATTGAGAGAGAACTTCATCATTGACGTAGTCGAATGAGTCAATTTCAAGAATAGTTTCACGAGTTTGATCAAAGTGACGTAGTATAGAAGTCTCGATCATACGTCTCTTCATATGATCGAAGACAATCTGACAGACTTCATTTCATTCAAATATGATCTTCTTTTGAGTAAGTTGAATCATTGAATGAACAATCTTCGAAAAGTTCTTGATGAAGCGTCGATAGAAGTTGCAGAAGTCAATGAAGAACTGCATCTGAGTGAGATTATTGAATGTAAATCAATCAACGACTGCTTGCATCTTTCGCGAGTTCATTTTCAATTCTTCGATTAATATCAAAAGTTCTAAAAAGATGATTTTCTGAACATGAAACTTTCATTTATCGATGTCTATCTGTAGATCAGCTTCTCGTAGTCTATTCAAGATCAATCGTACATGTTGCTTGTGTTTCTTCAAGATCTTGCTGTAAATGATAATGTCATTTAGATAAATCTGACAAAACTGATGTAGATATTCAAACAATACGTCGTTCATATAATGTTGATAGAATGTCGATTTGTTGATTAATTTGAAGAGCATTACATGATATTTGTATGAGTCAAAGAAGATAATAAAGATAGTCAAATCTTCGCTATCTGAGTGCATGCATAGTTTATTGAACGCGACAATGATGTTCAATTGAGTCAGATATTTGCTTTCTTGTATACGAGCGAGAGTCTCGTCTATCAATGACAAAGAATAGCGATTTCAATTGATCAAAGCATTGAGCTTTCTGTAATCGACGCAGAAACGCAGACTTTCGTCTTTCTTTTCAGCAAACAAGATGAGCGAGACGTATGATGTGAAACTGAAGAAAATGAATTCTTTGTTCAGATGTTTAATCAGATACTTCTTTATCTTCTGAAGCTTGTGATTGAACATCTGATATAGTCTGCTTCGCGAGAGTGTTTCTTCATCGATCAACTCAATTTTGTGATCATAGAAATGATTCAATGATAGCTGATTGATCATTGCTCGATCGAAGATGTCTAGATAGTTGTGATATTCAAAGAGAAGCTTGATCTTGACTTGCTCGAGAACTTCAGCGTGAGAAAGTTCATGCAGATTCACTTCTTCAGACTTGTTTTTAACTGTAGTTATGAGTCGATCGATTTTCAAGATGATAACAGCAAAGATCTTGACATCTGATCATTTGACTAACATTCTATATGCAACTGTCTCTATCATGAATATGTTGATTGAACTGAAAGCTGATTTCAGACTGAACGTTGATTTAAAGTTGACGCTAGACGAAACTGCTTCAAGCGATTTTGACTGTTTGATCATTTTAACGAACTTCTCTTTTGACTGATTGAAAGAGAGTGATTTCTGACTGAGTTGAAAGATAACGAAAGTGAAGAGTCTTCTCAGTATATGAGTAGAAGTCAAGCTCTTCTGTTTCGTGATTGTTCTATGACTTGAGAGTAGAACAATTGATTTCTGACTAAAGATGAAATTCGAAAATCAAAGAAAATCGATCTGCATATCTATTACTAGATTGATTTTGTTCATTCATATTTTTTCAAGAATCATTTGATGTTGATCTAATTGAATGATCAACATAGAAGCTGTGTCAATCGTATGATCTTGAACAGTCAGATTCAAATAAATGACATGAGTAATGAGTTTCTTAGCATAATGATTGTCAAATTCTTGAATTGACTTCGCTTTGATCAAAGTCAGAGACTTGATTTGCAACTGATCACAAACAATCTGCGCGATCACTTCATCAATGAATGAATAGTCAGCAGCTTTGATGTCTATCAATGACTTCAATGAGTAACTAATTTTATTGCTAGAAAGTACACATTCAATAATCAAAGATTCAGAAGCAAAAGAGTCATTTGACATGCTCATCATTGAAGAAATTAACACATCTTTCATCACGTCTTTGATGAAAGTCTTTAGTTTTTTGTCTCACTATTCTTCTTTGAAGAAGTCATTCTCTTTATTCTTCGAAATGACAATTTCATGTAGACAAGAGATGAATGCACAAGATGTTGAAGTGTTGATCTTGTTCTGAAAGCAATTCTTGAACAAATGACTTGAAGTCTTGCAAGTATAGCAGATGATAGATGATCTTGCTGATTCAGAGATAGAAGAGAGAATAGACTTAACATAATTGATTATCAAAGTCATCACTGACAATGAAGTAGCAGCACATTTATCAGATACGACAGTGATTTTAACGATGACAATGCAAAGCTGACTGTGTAGCTGATAGTTGACTCGCTGTTTATTATTCACATCTTGAAGAAAGATTTTTAAGCGAGTGAGCGAAGTAAAATTCTCTGAACAGACTGATAGAGCGTTCTGCAAGCGATTATTGATTTTATTCTGAAGATCATTCATCAGAGTACAATCGTCGTATTTGAGATAGCTGAATAGCTTCATAAAGTCGAAGTAGAAGACATTGAAAGACTTTTCTGCTTGTCTCAGAGCGTTGTACTTGCAACGACACTTTCGATTTCTATTCAGTTCATCGTATATTTCTTTCAGATGCTCAAATAGCTCGTCGATCAAGATGTATGAATGCGAAGCATCATGTCAACGTCAAGCGAAGATGTGCTCAGCAGCATCATCTTCTAGTCTAGATATCACATAGACAATACAGATATTTTCATTATCGAAGTGATCGACATTTGTCTGAAGCTTGTCATTCATCTTGATTCTTCAGCTGTCTCATGTTGATTCATCTTCATCAGTGAATATAAATGAGTTTGAAAACTTGAAGAACTTGTGATGATCATTATTGAATAGAGTGAACGACTTACGTCGAGTATGATTCTTGATAGATTGACGAGATAGAAATTTCGTAGACTGATGAGATCGAGACTGATTCGCTGAACGCTGTTTCTTTTTTAGACTCAAGACTTTCTCTTGTAGATCGATGATAGTCTCTTCTTGAGTGTCTATTGTCATTTGATTAATCTCTAGCTCATCAAGTCTTTTGATGTGATCAACTTGAACATTGATTCATTGCTTGTTGAGTTTCAAAGTCATGTCACGTTGATCTCTTAGCTCGATCAGCATCTTGATGATCTCGTCTGACTGATCAATAGCTCATTGACGAAGTTGTTGATTCATGTTGATGTTTCATGAGATAGCAACATTCTGAGATTTCGCTGAAGCATTGAAAGAAATAATGAAAATGCGTCTGCTAGTAGTGCTTTTAAGCAGACGAGCTGTTCGTGACTCGACTGATTCAAAGTCGCGTGTCATTGTGAGAAAGATAGATAGATAGATTGTGATAAGATTGAGTGATTGATTTGATAAATTTGAGTAAATTTGAAGATGTGTTTTGATAAAAGTAATTCAAAGAATTTCTTGCGAATTTTCTGAATAAACGAAGTAGATTATTTTGTATCGTCTACACGTTGATAGCAGAGTAGTTGATTAGCATTTATCTACTGTTAGAGATCGATCTAGAGCGAGTCATAGAAGTGTCATTTAACTAATAAATAAATGCTAAGAAAGAAAAGTATTTACAGAAAAGAACTCGATTCTTATATGTGTGTTTCTCAGCTCTGTGCTAAACTCGATTGAGTTGACGTCTTACACATATGATGCAGAGTCTCAATGATATCATTTTTAAATCAGATTCTTGCTAGACTCGATTAGAATGAAATCAGGCAAAGACTAGACGAAGAATAAACGAAGACTAGAATCGTAACAGAATGAACGAAGTAAATTATTTTGTATCATTTACATGTTGATAGCAGAGTAGTTGATTAGCATTTATCTACTGTTAAAAGTCAGCATAAAGTAAGTCATATAAATGTCATTTAACTAATAAATAAATGTTAAGAAAGAAAAGTATCTACAGAAAAGAACTTAACTTATATGTGTGTTTTTCAGCTCTGTGCTAAACTCGATTGAGTTGATGTCTTACACATATGATGCAAAATTTCAATGACATAATTTATAAATCAGATTTTCGCTAGACTCGATTAAAATGAAATCAGACAAAGACTAAATGAAGAATAGATGAAGATTAAAATCATAATAAATAACATTGATGTACTTTCTTTTGACTGCTGTTGCAGCTTTGAATTCTGAAATTTTCGATTTTCTCAGCTTTTTCAAGATGATTCATCAGAGATCTTTGACTTTTAGAGCATTGATTACATTTATCTTTCATGATTTGTAATTGTTGCTTTTCTTTAGCTTAGAAAATTGATATGTATCAAAATCTTTCATTGTGATTGAAATATGAAGAAAATATTAATCAATAGAGAAATTTTCATCAATTTTGATAACAGTAAGTTTGATGCTTCAACTTCTGCTCTTAGATTTGTTTGTGATAGCAAAATAAAGCTAATCTGCATTCGCAATTTGTAAAGAATGACAGTGACAGATTTTAGTGCTTTTAGTGATCAATATTTCAAATATTCATTTAATCTCATGTTTCAAATTTGCGTCACTTTTAGCTGAGACATATTCATAAAAGCATCAATATTTTCAACATTTCTAGCATTTTTAGCATTTTCATGAACGCAGTATGAATCTTTATCATTTGATTCAATAAACACGACTATTTTGATATTTGTAGCATTGATATGTAGTTGCAACGTTGAATAATTAATGATTGATTTGACTATCTAAATAATAGTTATTTAATATATGCATCGAGAAAGTCAATGAAAAAGTCAATGAGAAAGTCAATGAAGAAGTCAATGAGAAAGTCAATGAGAAAATCAATGAGAAAGTTAATGAGTAAACTAGAGAGATAGAGAGTCATGTAGAATGATTAATAGAATCATGTTTAAAGCTTGATAGAAAACAAATTTGATTCTTGATTGCAAAGCAATTCAAAGCTTGATGAGAAGTCATGTAGAAAGTCATGAAGAAAGTCATGTAGAAAGTCATGTAGAAAGTCATGTAGTAAAAAAATCAGTAAATAACTCAATCAAAAGATCAGTAAAAAGCTTACTAGTAGAAAAATCAATAGAAAGATCAATCGAAAGATCAGTAGAAAAATCAGCGAAGATGCTTGATAGAAAAACATGAAGAATGTTGAGATCATGTCTAGATCATTCAATCAAAGAAACTCAGAGCTGATATGTATGCATTGTTCTTTAGAGATAGCTATAACAAGACATTAAGAATACAGAAGAGAAAGAGTGCAAGCTCTTTTATAAATAATGACTTAAGACTGTGTTAAACTCGATACAGATGTGATGTAATATGTCAGATGTGTTTATTTAAAAGAATAATGAAAGAAATGAATGAAGAAAGTGCTAAACAATGAGAAGAAGTGCTGAGAATGACTTAAAGAAATGCGCTAGATTCAAACTAAACATAACATCATGACTGATTTTAATCAAATTGATTAGAATTAGATCTGAACTCTGATTGATTCAGACATGTTTGTAACAAAGAGTGCTTGATAAAGAGTCATGAAGAATGCTTGATAGAAAGTTATGTAGAAAGTCATGTAGAAAGCATTGTTTAATTCGTGTTATGCGCTTGATCAACGCATATTTTGAAGCATGTAAAATGTTTGATAGAATGTTTGATAGAAAGCTCAGTCGATAGCTCAATAAATAACTCAGTAGAAAGATCAATAGAAAGATTGATAGAAAGATTGATAGAAAAGTCGATAGAAAGATTGATAGAAAGATCGATAGAAAGATTAATAGAAAGATCAATTGAAAGATCAGTAGAAAGTTCACTAAATGACTCAATCAAAAGATCAGTAGAAAGCTCACTAGTAGAAAGATCAATAAAAAGATTGATCAAAAGATCAGTAGAAAGATCAGTAAAAAGCTCAGTAAAAAGCATTGTTTGAAGCACTGTTTGATGTGTTTTGTGCACTTGATCAACGCATTTAATAAAGCGTTTGATAAAGCATTTGATAGAAAGTTTGATAGAAAGTAGAATAACGAGTAAATGAGCGAGTAAATAAACGAGTAGAATGAAGAGTAGATGAGCGAGTAAAGTGACGAGTAAAGTGAAGAGTAAATGAACGAGTAGAGTGAAGAGTAGATGAGCGAGTAGAATGATGAGTAAATGAGCGAGTAAATAAACGAGTAGTAGACTGAATGTGACAAAAGAAACGAAAGCGATGAAAGCGATGAAAGTGATGAAAGCGACGAAAGCGCGATTCAGTTCAATGACATATGAACAAACGCAGATTTTATTCATAAAATCTGATCACATTCAGATGAGCTCAGCTAAAATTTCAACTTTATCTCGCTTTAAGCGACAAATGTTTCTTTAGCTAAACTCAATAATTCAGTTCACTTCTCAAACTGCGAATGTGAGCTCATAATTTATTGATATATGAAAGTCAGAGCGAATATGTGCATATATTGACTATTTAGTAAATGAATTACAAAGAAAGAAAAGAAGTGAGCGAAGAGTAAATACTCATTCACTAGCGTTGAATGAATGCAATCTCAAATGAATGCAAAGATTACTAATCACAGAGATAACAGTACTGTTTTCTGTTTTCAATACAAAGTCGCTGATGTGACTTTTGACTGACTCTGAATCGACTTCAAGTCAGAAATCTTGCTGAAAGCTGTTTTAACAACATCATTTCTGCGAGTTGACTTCTTGAAATGTCGATGTATATTTGAAAAGTGAGTCAACATTTATTTTGAATGATTGATAAATTTACAGTTTCTGACTACTGTTATCAAGATCAAGATCTCATCTCAACATAATTGACATGCTTCAAGATTCAAGTGACAATTCATAGTTCTCGATTGTCTCAGCTTTTTGACTTGATTTCAGTTGAACTTAGTATCTGCGTCAAGGCAAGAACGAGTTCAAATAGAAACTGTATGATCAATCTCAATCAACATCGAATCTAGTGATGCAGGCAACTCGTTTTCAAGACTTCATGATCAGATGAAGTCGTCAATAGCGAGACTCACTGCACGTTCTAAAGAAATCGCTGTTTGACCTAATCTATAAGATCGAATTTATTTAGCATTAGTCTCATCATGAAGATGCAGATGCGATGAGTATATCTGCGAGCGACGGAATTTTATATGGGAACTAACCTCATTATTGCACCTCGATTCTCTGGTAAAGCAACCTCGTTCAGCTGAAGTTCGTGTTAGCAGACGTATCAGAACCGCCATGCTGGTATAGCTCACGACACTGGCAGTGAAGCGAATAGTGAGCAGAGTAAGAAGGAACGTCCACTGCATCGTTCTACTTGAACCATGACGGCCGATGCTAACTTGGGGTAATAGGGAGAAAATAGGATACACGATAGCAAGCACTACTGCTGAAGCACGCCACAGAACGAGCGCCGAGAAACGCTTGCTTAGAAGAGGGAAGAGGACGAGCTGAGCGAGGAATATGACCGGCCCCATGAGAGAAAGTGACGTTGCAATGTTAGCAGAGGTAAAATTCAAACCCACGTTCTCTTTCGTTGCTGCAAAAACGGCGTATATCTCATCGAAGATGATGGCGTGAAAGGAAATACAGCTGCTTATACCTTAGTACTCTCTTATCACGGGTTTATACCTGCGCTTAGCCAGGTTCTGCCAACTTACACTATCCCCAAAATGCAAAATATCGTTGTCAATCTTGAATGAATGCCTTCCTCGGACTTCGAGCTCAGAACTGGATCCGGTTTTGAGTTAGCAAGGAGGGGATCTTCTTCCGTTGTCCCCTCCGTCTGGCCTTCTTCCATATTTGGCGCACCGCTCGTGCCTCTCTTCGAAAGTCGAGTCTTTTGGTTTGTCTCGTCAAGCAAGAAACAGGAAAGTACAGAAACCACGATATTGAAACAACCGCTGACAAGGCAGGGAAGGAGGAAGGGGTATGCGAGGAAGAGATCTCCAGGTCCTTTCAAGTGAAACCTTTCTGCGGGGTTTGCTAGGAATCCTCCAATGAGGGGACCAATTATGTATCCGATGGCGGAGCAGAATCCGAAAAGCGAGAAGGCCTCGCCTTGGTTCAAACGAGCGTTATGAGCCAGCTCACCAACAGCCGTTCTGGCGACGCCAGCATTTCCTGCAGAGAATCCACGTTAGCTTTTATTCAAAGACGGGGTGTAGGAAGACACCTCGGAGCTTCTGTCACCATTGAAGAAGCCGCATAGTGCTCTCGATAATATCGCCCAAACCAGAGATCCGGAAAAACCAAAGAGAACCATGCAGCCAGCGCTCGCCAGCAAACCCAAGAGCATTATGGGTTTCCGTCCGAGCTTATCAGAAGCTATGCCCCATAATGTCGCCGTAAGCATTTGAGGAACGAAGAACGCAGCAGCTGGTTCACACAATGTTAGAACAATCAAAACCGTTTCTTTTAAGACGAGAAACACTCAAAGAGCTTTCGTACTGATTAGTTCAGCCCAGTATCCAACATATCGCTCTTCCACCGTGTTGAATCCGCGGACCATAAAGTACACGAATGGGAAAAGGAGAGTAGCGGAAAGCGGTTCAGCGATTACAATGGCGCCGATGACTGTGAAAGTTCTTGAGACAGAGTAAGGAGGCGGAGGAGAGTGCGGGTTAGGGAACTGGGACATTGCTGGTAGGGGAAGATGTGCACCTAACGACGATGGCCGAAAATTGATTAGAAAGTTCAATTTCTGAAAGGATAGTATATTGTCGTTGCTTGTGCACCGGCATGCAAAACACTCCCAAAATTCCTATGAGCGAAAAGTGCGCTACGACACCATTAGTTCTGGTGTACTCCCCAACATGTGTGATCCAATCCTTACTTTTTCTCGTTCGCCTTGCTTACCAAAAAATAAAGAAGCGGTCAGTGTCAGCTTGATTCAGGCAAACCAACATCAGGGACGAATTTGAACACCTGCAGGAGAGGCGAAGGCGGCGGCGGGCGGGCGGGCCGCTCGGCCGGGGGGACTTGGTGTGGGACCATGGCTTGCAGTAAGGCACGAAGTGATGGCGGCCATGCACAAGGCGTAGCTGATGCGAAACTCGTTAGATCCAGCGGCATTTAATGGTAGTTAAATTTGTGAGGAAGGTTAGTTGGAGTTTTTGTTTATTTAGCGGATTGATTAGGAAGTTGACATACTATCATGGCTGGATAGCGTTACTAATCTCTCGAAAAGCTCAGCAGCTGTCCAAAGTGGATCTTTGTGCGTTGAAGTTATGTTGATTGATTGGTCTTGTTAGGAAGTAGCTGCTATAATCCTGGCGAAGAGGGATGTGAGGTCCTACAAGTCCTAATCGACAAGATGAATCTCGAATTACTAAGATAGAATCCGAGCCAAAACACATTTCCTGCAGGCTTTTGGCAGTAAATGAGCAGTCACTGCCACCAACCCAAGACCTTTTGGTTCGGCCCTTGACCCTGAATCCCACACTCATCCTTCAATTCGAATGGTAAATTGAGCTTCCATGTTTCTTTTATTCCTTTCAAAGTCTGAAAGGCATCATGGCAATGAATGGTCATCTGAGGATCCGCATCATTTCCATTCAGAGTCCGCCTCGTGCCCACCGCGTAGCCCCCGCCGGGCTTGTCAAAGTAGCTCAAGCCCAATTTCCCGAGTCGACCATTTCCCAAGTCAAGCGCGGCGAGGACGTAATCCTCTTCGAAATAAGGCTCCTCGGGGTTGGAAGTGAGGAAGTTGATTGCATGGGTACGACATCCATGCTCATCGCAACTGGACGAAGTCGTGTATTCATACCAATCAAATGCGGAAGGGCGAGGGTTGCAGTGAGAATGGTTGGCAGCAGTTGTAGCAGGTAGCCACCTTGAAGAGATTAGTGAGGCGGCCTTGAGTATAAGGGGGCCACGTTACCAGCCAAAGCTTAGGTAGCCAGTAGGAGTGAAATAACAGTAAAAGTTGGCAGCAACAAAGGTGCTGTCGCCGGGCCAAGCTGAAGTAGCATTGGGATAGAGGACGATAGAGGTTCCGTGGAAGAGGGATTGGGCTTTCGTAGAAACACTAAACGTTCCCAGTAGGCTCACAAGCAGAGAGATAACACTCGGCATGTTTAGAGAGAAGTGATGCGTTGCGCAACGGTGGTTTTCATGCGTTGATAGAATCCAACCAGCTGGGCAATCATGCTGGAGGAGAGCATAGACATCATTCCTCCACTCAGCTTTCTAAAATGACTGTGCCAGTTTCAGGATTGCATCTGGACAGCCACGACACCTACACCGCTGGGGGATTACCGCCGCCAAGGTACGGAAGGTACCGCGGTACCCACCGTGGCACCGTACGTGTGTACCTACCTTGCGCGCTAAGACGTTCGAAATTACGCTGAACCTGTCATACTACTCCGTACTCTGTATCGCGTTGGTCGTCTGATTTACCCTCCATGAACCCGGAATCACAATACCTATCGAATGAACGTGGCATCCCAGCACCTTAATCCAAATTTCCCGTATTCTCGAATTGCAAGACGCAGTAGCGAGTCAACGGCAAGAGTATGGGATGAGGAAACGTTTAACACGCCCCAGGAGGGGCGGGATGTCAGGCGGACAGTACCCTGCTTAACGAATCTTAAGAGGATGTGTTGAAGGATGGAGCACTTCGTTACGGCTGCCTACTCGAGGCACAAAGGCGGCACAGGTGTAGCGAGGCCGAGACATCGACAGCGGAAGGGCTGTAGAGCGGCAGATGAGGAAAACCAACACCTGATGTCATAGTAGGATTGGTGTTGGTGATGAAGGGAGTCTACTATGTGGCTTATTGTCTGGAAGTACCTCTCGAGGAAACTAAAAGAATCTTAGTGAGGCCCATCAGTAGCGGGAAATATCGTGAATCAGCACATTGAGTAGACAGGGGGACTATCGACATGGTCTTCATTACGTTTCTTTGTTAAATTCCATGCTTCTATTCATACCAAGGGCGGTCCGAATCTACTTTCTTACCGCTTTGCAGGCCGCCCTTGCCAACTTAGCATTCGACTGCATGTCAGACCATCTCCTCTTATTGCTTTAGCCGCACTCTGAGCCTTATTGCTGATCAGGTTGGTACGCGGTCGTTCCACATCAGTAGCCCTCACTTCCAATCCTCATATTTTGTCAGCGCCGTGAAGACTCAGAGATTTCCATTGTAAACTAGTTCTTTTGGATTTTGTTTTCAGTTACCTTCACGACTATTACCTTGACTATTCAAGATGCCCCCCGGATCAGCTGGCGATGACATCGCTATCATCGGTATGGCCTGCAGGGTTGCTGGTGCCGATTCTCCTTCGAAGTTATGGGAACTGCTGGCCTCGTCCAAGGACGTACGATCAGAAATCACTCGATTTAATGTCGCCGGCTTTTACAGTTCTGACGGTGGACCACGAAAGGGTCTGACAAATGTCCGTCATGCCTACTTTGTGGATGATGGCATTGATCGATTCGATAACGCGTTTTTCTCGATACCGCCACTCGAGGCTCTAGCGATGGATCCTCAGCAACGACTTCTTCTTGAGATTGCGTACGAGGCAGTGGAAAGTGCGGGTATCCCACTTGAAGAATTTCAAGGCACAGATACTGCTGTATATACAGGTGAATATTAGATTTTATCAACAATTTCGATTTCACATAACTTTTCACCATCCTACTCCTTACATCACCATGGCTTTTGGGTATTTCCGTCGGTGAGGCGGCCATGAAGCATCTTTCGACTACGGTTTTTGTAGCTTTGCTTTCGGCTTCTTTTCAGACAGTTGGCGAGCGATTGTCTAAAGGCATTGCAGCCTATGTACGCCGGACTAGCTTCCCAGCGACTTTGATACCTCTCGCAAACCTTGATACCTCTCGCAAATTTGATGCCCTAAATGAAGAGCAGTGTCGTTGCCATCACCAGGTGAAAATACAATGGCTCCGGTCTTATGCTGACTTAGAATAGGTCTTTTTACTAGCGACTACGGTACCAGCCTTCTTCGTGATATAGATGCTATGCCCAAATACCAATCCACGGGTACCTCGAATTCAATCGCCGCAAACCGTCTGAGCTACTTTTTCAACTTACACGGACCCTCAATGGTTATTGATACGGCGTGCTCTTCGACGATGGTTGCTCTTCATCAAGCTGTGCTTAGTCTTAAGGCAAAAGACGCTGGAATGGCCCTGGTGTGTGGGGCGAATCTCATCCTCAACCCGGACATGTTTGTACACATGTCTGAGCTTGGCTTTCTCAGCCCAAGTGGAAGATGTCAGAGTTTTGATGCCTCAGGCGACGGCTACGCCAGAGGTGAGGGTGTCGTTGCATTGCTACTTAAACCTCTGGACGAAGCACTTCGAGACGGTTATCCAATTCGGTCCGTTATTCGAGGCACGCGCATAAACCAAGATGGCCGAACCAATGGTATAACGCTACCGTCATCTGAAGCACAGAAGAAGAACATGGAGGCCCTGTATAAAGATTACAATCTTTTTACGGGCAACGTTCAGTATCTCGAAGCTCACGTAGGATCCCCCCTCGCTCAATTTAGCTGGGACGCTAGTAACCGCTCAGTTTTAGGGGACCGGTACCGCAGTTGGAGATCCCATAGAGATGTCGGCGATCGAATCCGTGTTCGCTGAATCTCACAGGACGGAGAAGTTGATTGTTGGATCGGTGAAGAGTAATGTTGGGCACCTCGAAGCTTGCGCTGCCTTGATCGGTATCGTCAAGACCGTACAATGTTTGGAGAGAGGTCAAATTCCACCCCAAATGCACTTTGCGAATCCAAACCCAAAGATCAACTTCGAAAGTATGACCGTTCCCACAACCATTTCGAGCTGGCCCGAAAGGAAGAACGGTGTTCGGACTGCGGCTGTCAACTCATTTGGCTTTGGTGGCACCAATGGTCATATTGTGCTGGATCATAGACCTGCGAAGCCTAGAGATTTTGAGCTTCTTAGTCGGCCGTTTTTGTTCAAGTTGTCTGCAGCAAGTGATTCCTCGCTAGCCGCATTGGTATCTTCGTACGCAGAATATGTTGCAGTGCAAAAGCCTTCTCTTAGTGGTCTTGCTCACACGCTACTTGGATGTCGCTCTACTCTCAAAAAGTCCCATTTTCTGACTGCATCAAGCCACACCGAGCTGTTAGGTAAGCTTGAGAGTTTGCGACACGACTCCTCGAAAGCCTTAATGCGAAGAAGCATGTTAACTCCCGAAATCGGATTCATCTTTACTGGGCAAGGCGCCCAATGGCCAGAAATGGGCAAACAATTGATGCAGACGTCTAAACTCTTTGCTGCTGTTATCGATGAGTGTGACAGAGTCCTTGCATCTCTAAAAGATAGACCATTTTGGAAGATCCGGGAAGAGCTAATCAAGCCATCGAAAGTTTCACAAATCAACTCGTCGAGCTTCTCTCAACCCATCTGTACAGCGCTCCAGCTCGGCCTCGTAGAGATATGGAAGGCGTGGGGAATAAAGCCGCGTGCTGTTATCGGCCACTCGTCTGGAGAAATTGGTGCTGCTTATGCCGCAGGAATCTTATCTCTGCGCGATGCCGTAATCGTAGCATACTACCGAGGAGTATATATGGGGAGCGACAACCGAAAAACCTGTTCTGGAGCCAAGGGAGCTATGTGCGCAGTGGGCATCAGTGAAAATGGTTGTAGCTCACTCCTGGACCTGTGTCGTGGACGTTTGGCATTAGCGGCGGTGAATTCACCAAGCAGTTGTACCTTGTCCGGCGATGGGGACGCTATCAAGGAAATAGTGGGTGTTTGCAAAGAACGAGGATTTTTTTGCAGAGAGCTCCGTGTGGATATGGGTAAGTAATCTCAAACTCTTCTAGCTATATTCTTTCTTGGAGTTCCTTAGAAAGCTACACCAGCACTGTCCTGGAATAAGACCAAGCTAATCCGTTTTCTTGCAGCACATCATTCGCATCACATGCTCCCCCTGGCGCCACCATACGAGCAATCTCTGCTCGCCGCCGGAATTTCTACTCTTATCCCTGCCACATGCCGCGGTTGTGAAATGTTCTCATCTGTAACGCAGAAGAGGGTGTTGCCGCAAGAATGCACTCCAGGATACTGGGGTCAAAACATGGTTTCCACCGTTCGCTTTGCCTCTGCCTTGACCGAATCTATGCGATGTCATAACCTCAGTTTTCTCGTTGAGATAGGCCCACATCCAGCATTGAAAGGGCCGGCAATGGATACCTTGGCCGGCCTTGGAAAGACTGAGATTGAGTATTTTGGTTCTTGTTTCCGAAACAGACCTGATCTGGAAGTGATGCTCGAAACAGTCGGTGAAGTTATCAATGCTGGATTGCCAATTGTATGCCGAAACGTCAACGGCATCGAGAAAATCGAGGGAATGACCGCTTATTTCGAATTTGATAAAGTTCTGACCGATTTGCCCAGATATCAGTGGGACCACTCCTCTTCTCATTGGGCCGAAACAAGAGTGAGCCGGAACCAACGCTTTAGAATATTCCCACGTCATCAATTGCTTGGTGCAAGATCTAATAACGATTCTTCTCTAAACATGATGTGGAGAAACCTGCTAATGCTCGCAGAGGTTCCATGGCTGGAGGACATGATGGTAAGCTGGCCGTAATGTCTTAACGCAGTTTGATGAACCTGACAATTTCAACAGTCTCTTGGAGTAAAGGCTTTGCCAGAGAGTGCATTTATTCTCATGGCATTGGAGGCCTCACGGCAAATCCAAATCCTAGAAAAAGTAGAAGGGGCTTCGATAAAGTTAACAAATATTGACTTCTCCGAAGGTCTCCTTCTATCGGCGTTGACGAACGACGACTCCACAATTGAAACGCAGTTTAATCTTCGGCGCCTTGAAGGAATCCAGTCAACATCTTTTGTCTTTTCTGCTACAAGTCTACAGTCTGATCGTGTCTGGAAGGAACATTGCTCAGGTACTCTTACTTTTCCAGCGAAGACGAGCAATAGGCCCACATTTGAGGGCTCCATAAACCATGACTCTGAGTTACTAGACTACATAGAATCCTTCAAGACGTTACCACCGCTGGCTTTAGACACTATCCGAATAAATGGCGATCGTGCGAGCGGAACATTCACCTCATATACCACGGAAGACGAGCAGTACCATCTAGCCTCTGTCCTCTTCGCTTCACTGACCCAGGTACCAATGATGCTGTTACTTGGTTGTGGCCTTCCAGCGTCATATAAGCTTGGTTCAATCGATAACATAGAAGTACCTCTGGGTTCGTGGAGAATTCGAGACGGAGATTTCAATGCAGATCTGACACGACTTGGCCCAACGCGAAGCAAAGCCGAATTGCAAATCCTGGATGGCAAGGGTCATTACATCTCTCTTGGTGGTATGCGTTTCAGGACTAGCCATTTGATTAAAAAGGAACCTGCTCTAAAGTCGCTATTCTACAAGCCTGAGGTCCTCCCCGATATAACGTATATGAAGCCAACAACTACTTTGCCAATATCTCGGGTTATACAGTTGGTAACTCACAAATGGCTGATGAGTGACTTTGCTATCGTGGATTTGACCTCTGATGACTTGGGTACCCTCAATTCGCACGTCCAAAGCCATGAAGTTTCCGCAAGACCACGCTTTCGATCTCTGAACATTCTTGCTGAGTCGCCTACCTCAGACCTGGGCCGAGTGAGAACGATGAGGAGCTTTGGCGCAGACCAAAGGTTTCATCTGCTGTTCTGCAGTGCACAAGACCTCCCGTCTTATACTTTACATATGCTACAGGCAGGCCTTGTATGTGTGAGGACTGAGGAGAGCGACGATCAAGATCTTATCGAAGACAAGATTGACCTTATATGCCAAGTCTCAGGGTTCCAAAGTTGTGGCTGGCTTCTTGGTCGCCTCAAGCCTTTACAAAATGGAGGGCTGCCCACTCGGAAATTAAAGATTTTCGCTAACGAAGGCTTCAATCCTTCTTTGCTGGGTGACTTTGGGGACTTTGAATTCACTCAGCTGGAGAAACAGGCCACCGCTAAGATTTCAACCGGGCAACAGCAGTCGCAGGACGCTTTCGATTTGATCGTCCTTGACTGCGGAGAAGCATCTATGCTCGCAGCATGGGCAGGTAGCGACCTTCTTCCTTGGTTACAGGCAGTGCTCGAGCGAGTTGGTAACCTCTTGTGGGTCTCGTGTCAAACCGGCGAGAGTCCGTTCAGCAACGTTTCAGGCAGCTTCATTCGAACAATTCAATCAGAGCACCCATCGATGAAGGCGGCCAGCCTTCTGTTTAAAGACAATAATGACAGCGACTTTCTTAGCAAGACTGTGTTCGAAGTCCATGATAAGATGCTTCATGGTAGTAATGAAGTGGAGCTGGTCGCACATGACCTACAAGTCAGCGCGCTTCGGTATCAGCCTGACGACGAATTGGCTGCCGCTGTAGGAATAATTTCTCCTCACACTTCAAGCATAGGTCTCGGATCAAGCAATTACGAAGTATCTTTGGCAGGGCCTAGTGCAGCAATTATACTCTCTGAAAGGTTCGACAGTAACGATCTGGCAGCTAATGGAGATGTATACGTGGCGGTTGAAGCTTCTGTCATTGATCACTCCGACGCGATGTCCTTTTCTAACTCTCAATGTACACCAGAGACATGGGATAGCCTCGGCCAATTCTTCGCTGGCAGAGTCTTATCTTCTGGAGATTCTTCATACGAACCTGGAACTCTAGTGGTCGGTTGGCAAATTGGCGCACATAGGTCGAAGCTGCATGTCCCCAGCTCTCGGCTGCATTGCATTCCAAAGAACGTCTCACCAGCAGAAGCGGCCGCTCGGTATGCCGCGAGTACTGTGGCATTTGCTATTGTATGTGAAACTGCGAGAGCTCGACCGACAGAGACGCTGAATGTTCAAGTACCTGGGCTTCTTGCAGAAATGGTCACGGAAACATGCAATTACCTTGGCGTAATTCCAAGTACTGATCTGGTAGGTGAAAGTGATTTTGTAATCACCTACAATAGTCATCAAGGCTTACGAGTCAATGGCAAAATCGTATCAGTAAAGGACTATATCACATCTGGTCTGCCACAGATGTATTCTAGTGCCAACTCACTGGAAGATCCGCGCATACAAAGTCCGATATCTGTGTTTGGTCTTGAAGACCTTCAAAGAGCTTTCCAAATTGCTCTGACTGAACCAATTTCAACGGTATTGGTGCATACAAGCTGTGAGCAGGTCGAAAGACCTATAGTGCACTACAAGATCCCGACGCAAATGTTTAGGGATGACGCTGCATACGTGATTGTCGGCGGGTTAGGGGGTCTTGGTCGTTATCTGTCTACTTGGATGGTCATGAATGGCGCAAGACAGCTCGTAACTCTCAGCCGAAGCGGTCTTGCCTCGGAGGAAGCTCGTAACACCGTCCAAGCGATTCATGATCTCGGGGCGGAAATTAAGGTGTTCAAAGTAGACGCTGGCGATGCGAAAGCAGTTGATCAAGCGTTGACTAAAGTTCGGAAAACCCGCACCATCCGAGGATGCTTGAATATGGTTTTGGTACTTGACAACTCACCATTCATGACCATGAAGCCTACGCAGTGGGATCGAGTGCTGCGGACGAAGATTGACTGTACCTGGAATTTGCACCAAGCAACTCTATGCGATGATCTAGATATGTTCATCATGTTTTCGTCCATCTCATCGATATCTGGCAACAGGACTCAAGCCAATTATGCCACTGGAAATTCCTTCCAAAACGCAATGGCAGAATATAGGAGATCTCTGGGTCTCCCTGGTATTGCTATCGCACTCGGTGCAATGAGTGGCATCGGGGTCCTGGCAAACGATCAAGATTTACTTAGAACTCTCTCACAGACTGGACTACAAAGTCTAGGGCCCCACGACCTGACAAAAATCATGGAAGCCGCTATCTTTGAGTCTCAACATACAGATCGAACACTGTTAAGTGTAGGATTTGAGATGTTTGAAACGGTGGATGGCGTTGTCCAGTCAAGGCCAGAACAAAACCAATTATTCTGGACGGAGTCACCTGAATTTGGATTCCTCCTTGATCACAAATCTACCAGGATGGGAGCAGCTAAAGTGGTTTCCCTTCGAGAGCAGCTACACGAAAAAGATGAAAAGGCAGCCCACGAAGTCCTACTACGAGCTTTCTTGGCTTGCATTAGTAGTGTCTTAGGCTATGATATAGCTACTCTTGATGAGGCATCTTCCTTGACTTCTTATGGGCTAGACTCTCTAAATGCCGTTTCTTGTAGATACTGGTTTTTCAAGCGTTAGTTGTCCTTTCCTGTTTAGCACTTGCGCAAAACTGACGGAGTACAGAGCTTGAAACGGATGTGCCGGTCTTCGATATCTTAGGATCAAGGTCAATTAATGAGCTTGTCTCCAGAGTTCTAAAGAAAGTGAGAAATCACTCTAAACTAGGTGACGAGATCGACATTCCGCAGCCTGTCCATTACCAAAGCAAATCGATGCAAATTCGACCCTTATCCCACTCCCAAAGTCGTCTATGGTTTCTTCACAAATTTCTTCCTGATAAAACCGTGTACAATCTCCTTCTGGTTTGTCATATTTCTGGAACGATAAATGTCCCACTCTTTTCCAGAGCTTGGTCCGTCTTTGTTCAGCGCCATGAGGTACTCCACTCCAGAATTATTGATACAGCGGACGGTTTACAACAGGTTCCAATCGAACATCCCAGGTTCACTCTTAGCGAAGTCGAGGCTTCGGAATTAACATTTCAAAGTCAGATAGAGGCTATAACTCAAACTGCCAAGAACCATGTCTTCGCCCTTGAAGCTGGGGAGCTAGTCCGTGGATGGCTTCTTAGATCGCCAATCGGGATGCGCTTTTTCCTCGCTTCACATCATCTTGCCTGGGATCGGTCTTCTGTCCCAACAATCTTCGATGAGACTACAGCGATATACAAAGCTCTTACAAAAGGAACGGCTCTTGAATCCGCGTTGTCGCCCGTTCCGTATCAGTTCGTTGACTACACAATCTGGCAAGAGCAATGGTTGGACAGGCCAGGACTAGTAAAACCACATATTGATTACTGGAAAGTTCAGCTTGATGGAATACCCGAAGCAGTCTCATTATTACCAACAGCGCGCACCGCTAAGAGACCAACTTTGAAACAATATTCTGTTGATTCTGTGCCCCTAAAGGTCGACTCTTCCGTGACTAGCGCAATCAAGGCTTTCTGCAAGACCAACGCTGTTACGCCTTTCATGTTTGTGGCTTCAGCCATGAGTGCTATTGTTCACCGATTAACCGGCGATAATGACATTGTCGTTGGTATTGCTGATGGAGATCGCGGACACACGGAATTTGATCGCCTTGTAGGTTTCACAGTCAACATGCTGCCAATACGTAGTAGATTCTCCAAGGACATTTCGTACGTCAGTCTACTTGAAGAATATCGCAATGCTTGTCTCGAAGCTTATGAGCATCGTGCCATCCCCTTTGATTATCTGTTGCAACAACTAGGAGTTCCACGCCGCACCAGTCATGCACCGGTCTTTCAGATTACCGTCAATTACCAAATCCAAGGATCTTTCCCTGAATGTGACTACGACGATTTCAAATTTACAAAATACGACCACTATAACGCAAGGTCTCAGTCTGATTTTGCACTCGATGTCGAGGAGACGACGGATGGAATGCTTGACTGCACTTTTGACTATGACGCCTCGCTATACGATAGGTCTGCTATTCTTAACTTGACAAGGATGTTTAGGGTCTTGGTGGAAAATGTTCTGGCAACTGAAGGGTTTGCAAAAGTTGACAGCATTAATCTGGTCCCAGCCGATGACCAGAACTTTATTTCTTCAATACTACAACCGAGCTTCAAACATGAGCCGTCATTGAAAGAACTAGACCGTAGCGTCTTCCCCAGTCTATTTTTCAATGCTGTCTTTAGAAATCCTACAAAAACGGCCATAATCGATGAAATGAGAGAGCTCAACTACCACGAATTGAACATTGCAACCAATCACGTGGCAAATTTTCTGGCTGAAAATGGCGCTCAGACTGGAGATCGTGTAGGGGTTTGCTGCGAGCAAAGCATCGACATGATCATCGCAATGTACGGCATTATCTTGGCTGGTTGTGTCTATGTTCCAATTGACCCCGACTTTCCCGAAGAAAGAATGCTCTCAATGATTGAGGATGTTGAATTGGAGAGTGTACTTGTGGATCGCAATGCAGACAAATTGAAAGAGCAACTCATCACTTGCGGTGTCAAGTCTTCGCGGATTTATGTGATCGATACTATCGCAACATACAGCGAGAACACACAGACACAGAAACCTTCTCGTGACCAGGGCGTCTCCGACTCCTTTTGTTGTATCTTCACCAGTGGAAGTACTGGACGTCCCAAAGGCATATATATCGGCCATAAGCAGCTGCGCTACCAGATGGAAGGTTACCACAATTGCATCGCCACCAAAAGCGAGGACCGCATTCTCCTTTCCTCTGCAATGGTTTTTGATATGTCATTGCCTTCAATTTATGGCACAATTCTGCGCGGAGCGACGATGATCATTGCTTCTAGAGAAGGTTCGTCTATAGATCCACGCTTTATTCGAGTGCACTGCGACTAATTTCATTAGCACGTTATTCTCCGGCGAAGATGATTGATCAATTGGTGGAGTTGAAAATATCTAGTTGCACTTTTACGACCACTCAACTGAAGATGCTACTCACAGCTCCCAACAAAAGAAAACTTTTGGAATGGACAAGTCTATGCAGCATGGTTGTTGGTGGAGAGCACATTCCACCCTGGGTAGTAAGAGACTTTCATAATCTGGGGCTACCATCCGCGTGCATCTACAATGGTTATGCTCCATCTGAGACCACGGTCTGTAACTCACTGAGGAAGTAAGTCAAAGTATTATCTCGCATTACTCCCCTAACGATGACCTAACCTTCCTTAGACTACTTCCAGAAGATGCAAAAAGGCAAGAAATACCTTTAGAACGTCCCCTGTTTCCCACCAGGTTTCATATCCTCGACGAAAACCAAAACCCGGTGCCGATAGGTCTGGGCGGCGAGCTTTATATTGGAGGACCGACCGTAAACAAGGGCTATATCAAGCGAGTAGATATCACGGCATATGCATTCCGACGAGATCCTTTTGCTTCATTGGCAGAAACCAATGATGGTAACGACAGATTATACCGCACGGGGGACTCTTTCCGTCTAATGCCCGATGGAACCATACAAGCCATTGGACGCATTGGGGGTGATCGCCAAGTCAAAATTCGTGGAATGCGAACAGAGCTCGATGAAATCGAGAATGTCATCTACGATTCATGCAACTCTGTCGAGGACCCGGAAATGTGTCGAATTTCTCTTGTCACCGTGGTATATCACCGGACTGGGGACTTGGAAGGCGTCTTAGCAGCGTACTTAGCCACAATATCGGATGATGCCCCAATGCTGCGATCCTTGAGGTTATATATTCAGCTAAGGCTCAAGGCAACACTTCCTATTCACATGGTTCCCAGCGCATTCGTATTTCTACCTAGTCTTCCCCGAATGGTATCAGGAAAGATCGATTACAAGGCAATTTCGAAATGGTCACCACCCTCGCCGGAGCCTGGGCCTGTCAGCGGTACTGGTTATGAAGCAATTCAGCTAAATGATCTTCAATCGAAGATTGCATCAGTCTGGAAGAAGGTTCTTCATATCGACACGGATCTTTCTCCTATGGATGAATTCTTTTCGCTCGGGGGCCATTCCTTGATACTTCTTCATGTTCAGGAAGGGATCAAAGAGCAATTCCATGTCCTTGTGTCTCTCGGAGACATGTTTGCAAACCCAACAATTGCTGGAATGGAAGAGCTGGTGGTTGCGCAATTGGGTAATGCAAAGAAGCCTATTGGACGTCTCAAAGGCACTGATGATATCACAACAAATGGGCACACTTCCGAAGAACCGTTCCTTGATTGGGAGAAGGAAGGATCGCTCCCTGAAGGATTGGGTCAGTTCGTTGATACGAACAGCTTTCGGCCCGCCTCTGTCATCGCCATCACAGGAGCTTTTACTATGGCTGGAGCCCATCTGATCCACCACGTTCTATCGACAACCGACATAAAGATCTATTGTATTGCAACCGAGGCTAGCAACCAAGAAAAAGCACTCTCTGCGGTCATATCCACACTGGAGAATTGGTGTCTTTTCGAAAGTATCGAGCCCAGGGCCTTCAACCGATTAGTAGTATACAAGGGCAGCTTGTCCCATCCAACCCTCGGCCTAACAGAGGAACAAATCTCGGTCCTTGACAGAGAAGTCGACGCAATCTACCAGCTAGACTCCGAAGTTTCTCTCCTCAAGCGCTACGATAGCCTTCGCGCCAGTAACGTCGGATCCCTCCAGTTCCTCATCTCCCTGGCCTTCGGCAACGTCAATAAAATCAAAGCAATCCATTACCTCTCTACTTGGGGCGTACCGCACCTCCAAGCCTGGACCAAAACAGAACTATCAAGCGCGGAATGGTTAACCACCGAGGTCGAAATGACAAACATGAAACCCGGCGCCGACGGCACACTGGGCTATTTGAAAGCCCGCTGGGCGTGTGAAGCGCTGCTGTACCAAGCTGGTCGCCGCGGTCTCCCGGTGACAATTTACCGCTCGTGCATGTGCGGCGGTTCCCCGGGTTCTGGCGTTTCCCTCGCCCGCACGGATATCAATCGCCGTATCCTCGAGGGCAGTCTGCAGATCGGCCTAGTGCCCGATTTCAGCAGCGCTCGCGGCGGCGGCATGAGCTGGATCACGGCCGATTTCCTTGTCGAGAGCATTCTGTTTCTGTCACAGCGGCCGGCGCCCCCGACCGGGCAGGCGAAAATCTACCATCTGGTCTCGGACAAGCATGTGCCTTATACGGAGTTGGCAGCGCTGCTAGAGACGTCTCATGCCGGTGAGAAAATGAGGACAGTGAGGCCGGAAGACTGGTTTGAGGCGCTGCGGGCGAGGGGAGATGCGGAGATGACGATGCAGGCGGAGGTTTTGGAGAAGTGGTGCGAGGCGGGGTGGGTACCGTTTGGGCTGCAGGCGAGGGAGACGTTGGAACTTTTGAGGGCGGAGAAAGGGATTGTGCCGCCGGTCGTGGGAAGGGAGATGTTGTTGAGGCTTGTGGTTGGTGATGCAGGGTTTTAGAGGGTTTTAGAGGATTTGAGAGTTGGATTGAGTAGCTGGCTGGCTGGCGGAAATGGAAGGGGTTGGTCTTGTGGTTTTGCAGTTGGGAAAAACATCTTTGAATATTAGATTTCAGTATCGAATTTTATGACCGAAGCCTGTATCTCATTTTTCCTCGTTCTTCTAAAAACCGGGGGGGGTGGGGGGTTTTAACTATAGACTTATTAGAAGAGTATGTTTAGAAAATTATAGCGTCAATTGGATTTGAAATGAGGGGATTCAATTGCATATGTGTCGTGATACTGTGTCGATGATTTTAATTTGCGACACCTAAAGCATTGACGGTGGTAAAACTCTCTATAAAGTAGGTCGACATCACAATCCGATACCTCTCACAAGATCGACTAAAGCGGATAGACTACATACAGGCAAGGTCTATGAGGGGCAAACGATTGAAGCCGATCCTGACGGCTGCGCTGCACTAAACCTACGAATCTCTTCCGCGTAGTTTGATGACCATAACTGAAAGCCCCGACTCTTTTGTAGCGGCTCACCATCTCCTACCCGCACTATCGCTGTCGTTTCTATCATCCAAGCCCAGCACAATGCATCCCCTAAAACTCATTCTCAGTCCCTCAACTCCGCCTCTTCCGAAACTCCACCGCCCTCTCCTTATCGGGCGTCAAGACCAAGATCCGATTTTACTTCGGCACCGGTCTGCTTTCTCCATCCCGGAGTTTGAGATCGTACTTTAGCAAGATCGGCGCCAGGGAAGCTTTAAGAACGTTGGTTGCGAAGAAACGGCCCGGACAAGCGTGGGAGCCGTGGCCGAACTCGAGGGACTCGGGTCTGCCACGTTCTTTAGCTCCTCTCGCGGATTGGGAGCTGCCTCACTTACCCTGTGGTCACGTTAAGATACTTGTTCTCGTTCCCCCGGACCTGGCGTAGCTTCGCCCACCGGAAGCCATCAAAATCCCGCGAGAGGGTGGATTGATCCGCTTCTGGATCGATGGAGGGAATGCAGACGTAGGAGCCAGCGGGAAGAACGGTGCCGTCTTGCAGGGTCAAGGGCGACATGACTTTGCGATAGATGGAAAGAATATTTTGGGCAATGTGCCGCTGGGATTCTTTAAGAAAGCTGTCCATCTTCCACAACTTGCCCAAAGATTTGGGGCTGAGGTTTTCTCCACCTTCGTCGGCCATGACTTGGACGAGCTCCTCACGAAGTGGTGTTAGATACTCGGATCGGCTAGCAAGATCGAAAAGTGCTTGCATCAAAACCATACCCGTGCTTTGTATGCCGGCAATGTTGAGTTGGATAAGTGCTGTTGTCAGGGCATATGTATCTGCGCGCTTCTCCCGAACATTTTCAACCCAACATTGAATAAAATCGTTGGGCCTCTTGAAATCCGGTTTTTGCAGTGCCTCTAAGCGTGCCCTCAAAATGGGACGTAAGAAACTTTCAAGAGCATCAATATGTGTTTTCAAGCTGCTTGTCTCTTGCAAAAAAGGAGCAACTAAAGGTCGCTGCCACCACGGATATTTCATTAATGCCGCTGCCGTTGCGATGGCGCTTGTGGAGTAGCCCATGCAAGCTTCGTTCCATTGATTGTTACGGCACAGATCTAGACCAACAAAGACGCGTTCAAAGATCCGTAGGTTGAAGCTCACACCAAGCCTGTAAGCGCTCAAAGGAGTCCATTCCGAACATCCACCTATGTGTTGATCGATGGAGGCCTTCACCTCCTCATGCACACCGTAGAGGAAGGGGCCCATGTTCTTGGTCATTTCTCCTTTAATGAAGGTGATAGCACTGTGGGTACGGTCACCCGGCGTTTCGGGTGTCATTGATCCCAAAAGAGTCCATCCTCCTAGGAGTCGTTCGCGGAGGTCTATGTTTGAGGCTATTTAACACCTGTCAGACAAGTTTGCAATCCTCGCCGAGGAATGGTTTTGTTCCGCAAACTCGTTCAAGAATTTGCTCACATATTTCATGTTCTGGCTTCCATGCATAGTCATTGACAAAATGATTGGGAAGTACATGCAATTTGCGGAAAGGCAGTTGAAGTATATATTTCTGCTCCTTGTCCTACCGGCAACAGTGTTAGTCGAGACACGGAACATATAGAAAATGGGATATTGAGGACGAACTTTACTCCATTGCTTCTCAACGATTTCTCTAAGATTCGTGCTTTCTTTATCGCCTAATATAGGATAGCTCATGTCATGTTTTCCATAAAAATAATTACGTATGAAAGGGTATATGGCAACTATTGCCAGAGTCGAGAAGCTTGAGATACTTAGAAGCTCAAAGGCTTGAAAAAGCGTCAAAGGAAATGGCGTCATCTTTTCGGCTGGCAAGACTTGAGAGAGACAAGAAGAGATGAGTTTGGATTGTCTCAGCAAGAAGTTGACGTATTTGATACGCGAATGAGGGCAACGACGGCACACTGCACACAGCCATCTCCATGGGAGTCTCGGTGAATATGTTGGCCGGTGGCGTGTAAAAACACTGTGCGAAGATTCAACGTAAGGCTTGAAACAAGGCTAATTTTAGCGGCGGGCGGGATGGCGGACACGCTAGCGGGGCGTACGGGGAAATGGCGGGGTGGCTGGAGTCAATTCCACCCCTCGGACTTAGGTGTCGGTCTTTGACAAATCCATTCGGAGCAATTAATCGACCATCGGGATTCCTCTACCATAAGTCCATCTCGGACATATCGTCTTGAGACCGAGTGCTCCATGCTCGTGTAAGCATTTGCTCAGTGCTGGCCGCCGGATGGCAATCATCTTTGCATTTACACACTCTCGTCGTCATCGCCTCTCAGCAATCAATACCCCTACATTGTATCTTCTCGGGGCTCCCTTTACACCTTCCCTAAGAATGGCCACCACCACCACCACCTCCTCCTCCTCCAAATATACCTCCAAACTTCAAAGTTCCCGCATCTTAGTCCTCGGAGGAACATCCGGTATCGGCTTCTGCGTGGCCGAAGCAGCCCTCGAACACGGCGCCCACGTCACCATCTCCGGCTCCAAACAGCCAAAACTCGACACCGCCCTCTCGCGCCTCCAGTCCGCCTACCCAGACAAGCACTCCCGCCTCAATGGCCAAACGTGCGACCTCTCGCAGCCCCAATCCCTCGAGTCCAACCTCGATACCCTTCTCAAATTCGCAGCTGCAAGCTCCAAAATCGACCACATCGTCTTCACAGCCGGCGACCCCCTCAAAATCATCCCCGTCTCGGAAGCCACGGTCCAAGAAATCCATCGCTCGGGCAACGTGCGCTTCCTCGGTCCGCTCATCCTCGCCAAACTCGCGCCCAAATACCTCGCGCCCGGGCCCAAGTCCTCGATCACGCTGACAGGAGGCACCATGTCGCACCGACCCAACAAAGGCTGGACGCTCATCGCAGCCTGGGGTTCTGGTGTCGAGGGAATCACGAGGGGCCTGGCGGTGGATCTTGCGCCGACGAGGGTCAACATGGTGAGCCCCGGGGCGGTGCATACGGAATTGTTCAACGATATTCCCGAGGATAAGTTGCCGGGGGTGTTGCAAGGGTTTAGTGACGGGACTTTGGTTGGAGAGGTGGGGACGCCGGAGAATCTGGCGGAGGCGTACCTTTATTCCATGAGGGATGGTTTTACAACCGGGGCGATGATATCGAGTGATGGTGGTAGGCTGTTGAAGTGAGGCTCCGAATTAGAACATTTCTAGTAACAATGGCAACAAATGCTACCCAGCATGTGTGATGACCTAGCAATCCTTTTCACTTTCCTTAAATGAAATTTATCAGGCTAAAGATGTGCCTCAAAAGATGAAGCGATAGCAAAGATTAGGAATCCCCGCCTGTTTGGCAGAGGTAATTAGAAATATCAATACTTCTTTCGCGTTGACGACCGTCACAGATTTTTTTCCTAGGAACGAGCATATTTAAACCGAACGTTTCCATACAGCTCTTGGAATAACGTGCACTCGTACAACAATTCCAAGTATTTTTCTTCTTCTCAATCCAACAGTCTAAAAGTAAATTCTAGTGTGCCACTCCACACGTTGCCAGACCAATCCTTCTTCGTGTCACGAGCTGTAAGCTGCATCTCCACTTCCGACCTACCCCCCAGCAGCAGGTCCCAGGTTCAATTTCTTTCTCTACAATCGAGACATCAGAGTCAGCAAACCATGTGCCACTGGTGAATTAAAAGATGACTTACCGAAAGGAATAGAGAAGCCACCAAGCCTACCGCACCAGCGACGTAGACAAGAGTGAATCTAATCCAGTTAGCCCACTTGTATTTTCGAAAAAGGAAAATGTCCAGATCGCCCCACGTTTTCTGCAAAGAGCCCATAATCACGTCCAAGGTCATAGCCTTCGTCGCAGGATCGAGTGTCTCAAAGAACCCTCCGCTCGTGCCTGAAATCGCCGCTTGAAGCTTTTGGCGGGGTACGTTGGGGAGGATTTTCTGGAGGCCGTTTATTGCGGTGTTGACGAATGCGGCACCGGAGATGGAGAGCGAGAGGGCGATACCAAGGAGTTGACCTACGCAATAGATTAGCATTTAAGGCCTAAAGGGACAGCCGAGACGGACTACTAACCGAGCAACATGAACGTGACGCCGTAGGACATATGCGAGGGATCAAGCACGCCCTGGATCACGGCGTAGCCTGCCTGGAGATAAGCTCCGACGCCTACGCCAAGCAAAACTTCGTAGCCATAAACATTTGCAGCGTGGGTTGTAACGGTAATCCGAGCTGTCAGGAAAGCAGATCATTTAGCTTCTACAAAGTTTGAAAGCGCATGGCGGTTTACACCTTTGACTTACACATTAGAACTCCACCAATCAATATGAGGGCGCTTCCAACAATGTACCACGGTTGGTAGTATCCAGTCTTGGAAATAACAGCACCATTGGCCATAATAGTGACTGTAACCATGACAATGAGTGCAAGAAGCCTCACGCCTGAATTCAGCGAACCAATTCCACGGGTGAATTGGAAGTATAGCGGAATGTAGTACATGAGCACGAAAGCTCCTGCATTGTTCGCAGCCATGAGTATGAACAGCAAGACTGGCTCCTTCATCTTGAGGAAGTGGATTGGGAACATCCGACCATTGGCGTGTGTAAGCACTGTAAAGGTCTGCTGCAGAGCAAACACCATAAGCACTACTCCAGCAACGACGAACAAAGCGATGGTTTGGGCGCTATTCCAGGCATAGAGTGTTCCGCCGAAGTTGATGGCCATGAGCAGAGATACGAAGAAGCCTACTTGGAGAACGGCACCTAGGTAGTCGAAGTCCCGGAACCGAGTGGACATTTTGGTATTGGGTCGGGGGTCGAAGGACGGCAGGAGAAGGAAGTAGACCGGAGTGAAGACACCACCAACCACAAGATTTATATAGAAACCCCAACGCCAAGTAGCACGCGAATCCGCAAAAGCGCCTCCGATAATTGGCCCAATGACTGTCCCTATAAACATTGTCAGTAAAGCGTAACAAGACCGTACAAGAAGTATTGCAGCAGATGTAGTCCTTGGAATTATTATGACATATCTTGAAGCGTACCTATTCCGTACACGAGGCCACTAAGTTCCAGTCAGTATAGACAAAACCACGATTCGAGTTGATGTTCAAACTCACATTAAGCCGAGATACATAGGTCTCTCTTTCTCTGTTGTATTGACGGAGAGTAAGGTAACGACTCCGACGTACATGCCATTACCACCAGCGCCAGCAATGACTCGTCCAACGATCAAGGCAGCCATGTTGGGCGCGCCGCCGCACAGGGCAGAGCCACCCATGAAGAGAACAATGGAGATGACATAAAGCCATTTTGCGTCAAAAAGCCCATAAAGTCTGCCGACTGGAAGGGCGACGCTAAGACCACCTATCATGAATCTAGCTCACATATTAGCTCACTGGACTGTATCGAGATTACGGTTACCATCCAGCTCACCCAACAGAGAGCCATGCTAATTGCTCTACGTGGCCAAGACGGTCGACGATAGACTTGTAGACTGTTATCACCCATACTTCGTCCTCAAAAGTGGACCATCATACCGGTATAATATTAGCAACAATAGTATTATCGAGCGCGTAGAGTAGAATGCTGGAAAGCGTGGCCACAATAACAAGGACCCACTGATATTGCCGTCAGCATACTCAGTGGTTTGATCAAGCGCGAGGAGATACACGTACAGATACTCCATGGATCTTCCGCGGCGAAATGGGCTCTACCTCCTCCAAATTATCATTGTCGCTTTCTTTCTCCCGTTGGAGGCCGATGTCCTTCATAGCAGAAGAGTCCCCTTCTTGTTTCGTAGAACCAAACGGTGTCTGCTCACCACTCGAAGAGCCAGGCATGACTGGTATTACTTTTGAGGCGACTCGAGGTTGATAGCTAAGAAGAAATTATACGTGCATGTGTTTGAGAAACGGGCATTCTGCTGAAGGGGAAGGTAATAAGATAGCTGGGACAACGGGCTTCAACGTTTACCAAGCACACAGGGTGATAACGGTCCACGCCCGGTGGCGCCGGATCAATCTCTTTTCCGATCTTTCCTGTAACCATTATCAACCATTATCAAACATACAACATCATCATGGGACTGAGAGAGGCTAGGCTCCCCGCAGAGAGATCTGCCGCTAGCAGGGACAGACTGCCACTAGCAGGGACAGCCCGCCGCTAGCAGGGACAATTCGCCGCTAGCAGGGACAATTCGCCGCTAGGTAGAAAGTAGCCAAGTACTCTTTGTAGGGAACCCCTTGTTTTCACAGTTCTGAAGAAAGTGAGTGTGGAGATCAAGCCACATCCTGGCGGCTGTGATATTTCTTTCCCGTCTTGACATTTACTCCATCGAGGTCCTTGTATCCAGCTATGCATTGTTCACGAGTATTCTTTAGCAATCCTCTCAACGTCCAGAAGTTATTACGGCTCACACTCAAGGAAGGTTGGTCGCTTGGAGGTCTTCTCTCTCTTGAGATCGCGAGCGTTCTCCGCGATTCAGCGGATGTTACCGTCGTTGGTCTGGTCATGATAGATAGCATTTTCCCCGGAGCCTTGAAGAGCCAGATCTATAACGTTGTGTCTCATGCTCCCATATTCTCCGACCACTGTAAACCGGAAATCAGGCTACCTGTCTACAATATGTTGAAAGTCTCATCGAAGATGGTCGAGGAGTGGATTCTGCCGTCTTGGCCACAGCGCCCTTTCTCTTCTCCCGTGGATCCAAAACGCAGACTGAAAAACGTGTTCACCAACAGGCACGACAATCCTCCATGTATGCCTTCCTCAGAGACCATCACGACCGATTCAGGCGACGGCTCTAGTAGCGAGGATTATGACACATATAGAACTCCGCCTAAAGGGTATAATGTAGGAGTCTTGTTAATGCCACCAACTATTCTCCTCCGATGTCAAGATTACGTGCTAGTATCTAAGGTTGACAACCCTAATGCACTTTATAGAGTTGATGTTGCCTGGCATTACGACCTGCTTGGTTGGGAACATTTTGGCCCGGATTTGATCAAAGCTGTTCTTGATATTCCCGGTCACCACTTCAATCTGTTCTCCAAGGAGCATGTACGTCAAGACAACCTGCCTGCCACTTACTGTTGACAATTGAACCTAATCCATATGACAGATTAGATCGACTGAGAAGCAGATTGTGAATGCGTGTGAGATGCTTGAGGAGTTGGATATCAAAGAGAGCATTTCTGCAAATATGGTGGACGCAAACTACTTTTGATCGAAGCAAATACCGATCTGTCTCCATCTAGAACATACCATATCTCTCATTTGCGAAGTCTGATAATATCTGAGACACAATAGAGAGAAGAACGCTCATTTAGAAAAAATAAAAGTTTTTGGCCAGAGCTGTATGACCATGTAACCTTAGTCTAACCATGTCTTTCCTCAGAGCCGTCCTTCCAAACTTCGAAGCAAAACATCGGAGAAAATTGCAGCGTCAGCTGCTGACTTGGAAATCAGCACTGGCGCTGCGGACGTCTTCTTTAGTTGTGTATTTAATGCTGGTCTTAAATCTTTCAATTTCTAATCAGTCTTAAGAGTTTTAGCCGTTGTGGTGCAAATAAAAAGCTTTTTGGCGCAAAACTGAAATAACAGGTGTCTAAGAGCACTCAACATCAAGATAGCTTCCGGTGCCTACTCGCATCCGTCTTGCTTCCTCGGGATTTTTCGCTAGATCCCGCATGATACCTTTACGGAACTTTTTGGCCAATGGAGGCCATTTTTCTCCAACACGGTCCACAAGCATCAGGACAAAATCGATATCCTCACGATCAGATTGGTTTCTGTGCTCGTGCCAGCTAATAGAGAGAAAACGGCAGCATAGGAAATAAGCCGTCACCAAAAATGGGTTGGAAACAGCATCGCTGGATCGTTTAGCTAAGTTCCTGAGAGTATCGAGGATGTGGCGCATGGCATCAAGACAGTAGGGAAAGCCAGAATTGTCCCCAGCATCCTTGGGCGGTTGTAACAGAATTGGTGGATTGTCTGCGGTAGTCGGATGATGCAAGAGAATGTTGCATATTTGTACGAGTGTGTTGAGCCAACTATACAACTGCAGCTCCTTTGAAGTCGTTTCTCGCCCGTGGGTTGATCCTCTGGACAAAGCAAAACAGAACAGGCTCATTCCATTCTCGAGCTTTGCAAGTTCAGCTCGGTATTCTTTAGGGTTCCGAGACAGGTGTAAATGATTGTGAAGGACCATGATCTGGCCGAGCAATACAGATGCTCTAAATATATGAGCCATAGATGGCCGAGAAGTCATGCTCTGTAACACCGCAGGGCTTAGTAGAACGGTTATGTCCGTCGTGAATGGTTCCCCAGCGATTTCAGACAGATATTCCTAGGAATTATTAGTTCTCCTCTAAGGAAACAAGACATCAGGTTAAATGGGGAGAGTAGGACTTAAAACTCAGAAATACATTTGGATAACTTTATGTGCTTAGTGGTTGATAAAATACTGGACACTAATTGGGGTTACCATAAATACTCACATTACATGTTGAATTTTGGAACAATTCGTCCTCAAGTGGAAAGTTGACCTGGTAGTTTCGATCATCTATTGCCAAGGAAAAGCCGGCAAGGCAAGAAAGGGATCTATCAAGAAAGAATAAAGCCCATATCGTCTTCCGCTGTTCCTCTGTTTCGATAGCATCACGCGGTCGAGGTGCCAGAGAAATGAGACGTTCTCTACGAGTGCAATCAACCCTGTCAATTCCAAGCAGATTAGCAAGTCTACAGGATTTTCCGAGGAAGAACCATGCATCAGTTAGATCGGCAGAAATATACGCCTGAAAGATGATGAATACTGCCGCTTGCAGGGACTGGGTTGGGAAAGTGCTACTATTGAGGTTTGTGTCAAAAGTCGATCTTGCCTTAGCAAGCCAGCGACTTTGAAGGGCCTGTAGGTGCAGGTTAGGATGTGCAGGCGCAGCCACGGCTAGAACAGCCCATAGAAGTGGAGAGGACTGAGCCGATTCCAGTCTGCTTTTGACGCGTTCCGTAAGGGTTTTCCGATGGATGCATGGTAAATAGTTGTGATAGTAATTAAAGAATATATCAAGCAATTCCAAAATGTGCGAGACCGATGGCAGTAAATCTTCCGATTCTGCTAGGCGTGCAGTTTTCTGGAGGGATACTGTGCAAGTTTCCGATGTTCGATCTAATTCGGAGGATGGACTCCGTGGCTCTAAAGAGTTCGAGATATTGGAGGAATGTCGTGCTCTTACCTGTGGACTCACCATATTTTCACCATTAGAGGACGAGATTTCAGGCGGTAGGTTGAACTCCTGAGATAAATCATCAAGTTGAATGGCAGCCTTAGAATTTGAGAAGCTGTCTTCTCTTAATTGAGTGCCCGAGGAGACGTTTCGTCCCAGGGAACCGCGGCCGAATATAGAGTTTACTGCACCTCTAGCAGGTTCGCCAGGATGTGAATTTTCTTGCATCTGGAAGGTGGACTGAATCCCTTCGATGTAGTTCGGTGTACTCGGCGGATATTGAAGCAGCTGCGACGGTTGTAGCGAAGCCTCGTTCTGTAGATTGCTGGACGGAAGGACAGAATGCTGCGGTAGGAAATTGTGCATAACACCGGCATCCCAGGCCATAGTTGTAGACGGGTTCCAAAAAGCGGCTTCCGGGTTCATAGGAAAGAGTCCGGATAACGTTGCTGCCGACGAGGCAATGGGTAGATGTTCAGGGTCGCTGGCTGGCGTATTCCCATGCCCAGGCGCTCCCACCTGATTCTCGCCAGCATTTGATGGAGCTGTGGGTAGAATATAAGAGCATCTTACTCTGTTCTTGATGCAGGTTGAGCAGTTGGGAATTCTTCCCTTGATGGAGAAATGGATTAGCAAAGCAATCAAGGTATTCCATGATCCAGAGAGATATCGAAAGCTTACATCACACTTCCTTTTCCGCTGTCGGCAATAAGCACAAGCTTGTTTGCGGCCAGAGGTCCCCGCGTTTTGCGCAGAAGATGCAAAGCCCACAGACGCTAGATCTGAGCTAGGACCCAAGTTGCTCGGTTGAGTGCATGTTGGGAACGCATCCATTTTTGGCAGCGTGAGTCTACACAGCAGCTGCTGATGATAAGCTCTTGAGATCCGAATGGGTCGAGATCCCAGCCAAAATTCCTGGTTATTCGCCCGGGACCTTTTTGAGCAATCGACGGCGGCTTTGGACAAGTGGCCAGTACTCCCCACACACCACACACATCTCAACACAGGTACCTGAGGATGTGTTGTCCTGAAAGGCTTGCGGCAAATCGATAAAGCTCACACCCAAAGGATTAATCCACGAGAGCAAGCGTTAAGAATCGACGGGTTTGAGGCTGAGGATGACAACATCTCTGAGATACGGGTGGCTTCCGGAGGAAATAGTACCTTAGGTAAGCTTCCAACCTTATTCTACGTACCCCGCACTTTCGCTCCAAGTATAAATAAGAACCAGAGTTGTAAAATCAACCTCACTGCCCTTTCGATGCTTCATACGTAGTATATGCAGTGCCCCATATGTGGCCTATTCAGTGCTTCATATGTGACCTATACAGTACTTCATATGTAGTGAGTAGTCTATCCAGACTCTAGTGCCTCTTGTGCGAATTACTGAATAGGTCACATATAAGGTACTACATATGAAGCATTTAATAGACCACATATGAAGCATTGAATATACTGTAGAGGGGTGGCATGTCTCAACTATTTTGGTTGTTGCTGTTAGGAGGCTACCTATCCGTACCCCGCACTAAGCTCATTCTTCGCTTACTTAGTGCGGGGTACGGATACTTGTAGGAGCCTGTAGGAAGCGAACGTGTTTAAAACATGTTTTTTGACTACCTTCTTTAGGCTAGCTCAAGACGTGTTTTAAACTCGTTTCTTGAAGGAGGTTTTAATCACAGGGGTGGTTTATATTTATAGTAGCAAATTATAGAGGGTTAATTGGCCTGCAGATTGACCCCTTCACCATGTAAAGGAAGCTCCATACTCGTTGAGGGTACTCTCGCTCGAAGGATTTAGCCTGACCATAGCAATTTACTTAGACTGACCGTCGGGTCGGGTTTCGGGTTGACATTTTGGACCCGAACCGATATCGGGTCGGGTTGCCCACATTTTCAACCCGATCCGAGTCGGGTTGCTCATATTTTCAACCCGACGCGACCCGACCCGACTGGGAATTGGGTCAACCCGACCCGACCCGCCAAGGACCCGAGCTTGGCGTCAAGAGGGCTAAATATAGAAATTTTTCCGGTTTTTTGCTTTTGCATTACCTTTTTGATAGGGAGTCATGACGGGAAACATGAAGGCTATATGATAGGGAGTCATGAAGGGGAGCCATGGTAGGGAGCCATGGTAGGGAGCCATGACGGGGAAACATGAAGGCCGTTTGGTGAGGAGCCATGAAGGGGAGTCATGGAGGGGAGCTATGGAGGGGAGCCATGACGGGGAATCATGAAGGCTGTTTGGTAGGAAGCCATGACGGGAAAACATGATAGGAAGCCATGAAAGGGAATCATGTAGGCTGTTCGACCAAGCTATTTACACCTACCTAATATCTTGTCGGGTCGGGTCGGGTTTTCGGGTCGGGTTGTCGGGTCAAGCTTCTCAACCCGACCCGAGTTCTCGGGTTCAACTTCTCAATTCGACTCGACACTTTTCCAAAAAAATTCCAACCCGACCCGACGCGGTCAGTCTAAATTTACTGCCATTGCCGCAGTTTGATTTAATCTTTTAGCTACATCGACGGCGAGGATTCTGATATTTGCACCGAGGATGGTCTGAATCGAGTGACGATCCGGATTTGTAGGTCTTCTTCTGTGCTGATCACACTGATCTAGATGAACCTGCTGACGTGTAGTTGCATGAGCCATGATCTTATGACAGTGACGGCACTGAACAGTATCAACCCTTCCAGGTATGATTATCTTCTAGAAGTTATCGGCGATGAGCTGGTTTAAAGGTCTACCGCCACGTTGCGGAGGCATTGCTGGAAGTAGGAGGTAGGAGGTAGGAAACTGCAAGCAGGTTAGAACTGGCGACAGCGAGGGAGTCATCGGTCAACAGCGAGGTGAACCTCCCTACTATAATCCTTGCCCAGCTTACATAATTAAATACCAAAAAACCGAAGCAAAAAAGCCGCTAAGGAGGTTTTAAACACGTCTTTTGTAGAAAAGACGGTTTTATTCGTTCCCTACGGTACTAAGGTAGGAGGTGGAAGGTGAAATAGCGGGCTCCAGCCCTACCAGCCCTATGAAGGCACCATCTCCCCACAAACTACTTTAGTAGCCAAAATCCCCGGACCAATAATGTTCCGTGGACCCTGAAGGTGCGGGCGGACTAATACTGTTCCGTGGACCCTCGAAGTGCGAACCAATACTGTTCCGTGAGCCCTCGAGGTGCGTGGCTTCACCCCACGACCGCAGCTCTTATTCTCTACTTTGAACTCTGTCTAGTAGTAATAGAATAGTGACTGACCGCTGCTCTTGATAGACAATTGACCACTACATAACCTACGCCGTCATCGCCTCTACACCAGCCCTCACCTATTCCAGCGTCATCTCAACCATACGACTCTACCCCGTCACATCTGGCCCTTACGAGTTCTCGACTTTCGCGCAATGGTCTGCACACTTTTCTTCCGATGCAGATGCAAGGTTTAACAGGAAGGAGGCGCTGGCGGATTTGGCGAACACTTTGAAGAAATAAAGGGGGACTTGGGGTTGGAAACCCAATTCGTGCTGGTTTTGGAAGCAAAAGCGGAAGGGTATCTATCTACGAAGGTATGTGAGCAGCTTTTACTCGCTCCCAGCAAATTTAGGGGAGCTCCTCTTAAACATTTTTGCTTTGATTTTCGGGCAGGCCTGATGGCGAGAACATTAATGTAGTTGGATCCTCGGCTTGATTGAGAAGAGAATCTGGTTATCAATTGAAGCTTTTTTCCTTCACAGGGTTGTTCGTTGTGGAAGGCTTGAAGACAGTCATGGAAATTCCAATCGTAGTTTCATATGCAATAATTATACGGTGTAATGATGTTTTGGAATTTCATCGCATTCGATGCTCTGTCTTGCTGAACCCGTCTTTGAACTGTTATTGCTGTAGAAAGTACTCGCAGGCTACCAATGACTTGCAAACATCTGCAACGCTCTCGACTATCTACTCCCACACTGCTCGTACCAGCAACATAGTTTTGTTTGCTAATGCTATCCACAATGTTACTGTGGGGGCCCCTTTCAGCTTGACAAAAAGTGGGTCCTTTGCGCAGAGAGACTAATTCAGGCAAGAGAGAAAAATTCAACGTATGGCCGGACCGATGTGTTCGGCAGGCTCTGAAACCAAATCGCTAACGGTTCCGGGATTAAGGGATTGCAGCTGTTACTTTGAGGATAGGGTAGCACGTCTGTGTACGAAAGTCAATCTCGAAGGTCAGGAAGAGGAATTCTCCTCTGTCCATGGAAACATGGTTACCGATGTTGCGGCAATGCCTGATACCATGTCGCTGCGGCTTTCTATGCTTCCCAATAGCCATCATTTTTACTGAGCTATAGGACTTGCTCAGATAGGGATGGACGACCGGCTGAGATATGATAATGGCCGCACAGGTCTACCTAGCTCATCATCACATCTTATCCGGCCTTTCGTAACGAAGCTTCAGCCTGGGGGCTAACGCTGACGAGAACAATACCAAGACAACAAGAAACCCAAAACAAAGGCCGATGATGCCAATAACTGACATCCCATTCTGCCTATATGTTTTTCGGGGTTTGTCACTTCATTTTTTCCGTAAGCATTGCGAGACGCGGCGAGAGAAATCCCTTCTTCGCATCGTTTCTGAAGCCGTTTACATTCCCTTAAAAGAAAATCGAAATCGAGCTTCAGTCTCGATTCGGCATTCAGAGCTATATCGTCGTCGACAGAAGGTGGCCAGTCTAACAAATGACGATTTTTGATCCATTCTAGCGTCTCCTCATTCTGTTGCCAGTGTTGTTCCAGAAGCCGGTGGTAGTATTTGAGGCTTGCCGCACATTTGAAAACATTCCCGACGCCCTCTGCGCTTGAGAAATACATATCAAGATCTGTTGATATTGTAATGAGAAAGCGATGTTCGGATGTTGCGACAAACGTAAAGACTTCGTGCAAAGCATAAAACGGGTCACGGCTCATTAGCGATGCTTTCAGAGACTTGCCGTAGTACCTTGGCAGCACCCATGCGCTCTGCTTTGATCTTCCTATGCCAGAGGCTTCACGTGCTGATGCCATCTTAAGTTCTTTGAGGCCAATCCAGGGCTTATACATACAAACGGGGTTGAAGTGGTATTCTCCGTGATCTGACCATGGACCAGGAGGGCTCTCTGAAAGATCTCTACCGGAATCTAACCATACGGCAACTTCTCATGCATTCAGTACGTCACCAACCGCAAGGGCGAGATTACTAACCCACCCAATGTTCGGGATTCGACTTCTGTTTTCCAGCATATATGGTTATTGCTTGCCTAATGCTGAAACGGCCGCATGCATGAGCTGAATATGACCTGACAATTGAGTCCATGGGTCTCCAATCTCGTCCGTTTTTGAGATCCCGAAGATAACCTTGCATGATCTCTCCCGAAATTTCCTGTGCTTGGTTGATATCTGCGGGAGACTGATCATCAGCCACGCCAGTTGACATATAGGCCATCTGGAAGCATGTCCTTTGCATAGAAGAAAGCAAGATCGGTGGAAAGTCGTCTGCAGCCTTATCGAAGGGCAACGGACTCTTCGTCAGGAAGCTCAGATGCCTATGATAAAACTCCGGATCGATGCCATAGTGTGCTCCTAATCTACTCAGCCACTCTGCAGATGGATATCCGGTTAGGAAGAGGAGGCAGTTCGTGCTGGCTTGCTCTTTCCAGATGCTCTCAGCCATCGGCCATGAAAGCTGGGTTGCGGTTGGTGAGGGAGTCCTACTAAGATTGTATAGCCATGCGAATCCTGAAAAATCTGGTAATACAGAGTGTATTGTGCTTCCAGGCGTGTCCAAATATGGCCTTCCCAGGAGCGAAGCGAGATTCCTGAGATCTTGGCCTGAATACAAGGACTCGGTAATCGTCCTCCTACTGTGAACGGATACGAGTCTGGCATATTCTTGGGCAGTTACTATTTGACATTAGCTTTGAACGCATTATTCTCGGGATTAAAAAATTGTGGTGAAGCTCACAGTTCTCAATGGATGCGGTTCTAATTGCGCTGAGGTAAGGTGTACTACTTTGAGATAAACTGACACGTAACCTCGGGGTAGGCTGACGGGAAGCTCCTACAAGGTCAGGCTGAGCGCTCATCGTTACTTGGACGGTACCAGTACCATTTTAGAGGGGCAGATTCTCGAAGGCTTTGACAAGTGTACCTGCCTGGCCTCTTGAATCCAGATCTCGATAAGGCAAATTCATCGACAGGCGGTCGTTTGCTCCAGCTGCCGCGACCAAAGAACTGTTTGATAAAGCAGTCGATCCCTTCCAGGCCGACCTTTCGGCCATCTGAAAAACCGAGCATTACGTTCATATCTTCTGTTTTTACTCGTTCGGGTGGCCGAGATACCGTCAGATCCTGGCCGTAGAATGCAAGGCGTTCATACAAGCTGAGCCTAGATTGGTGCTCATCTTATCAAACAAGACCTCGAGCATTCCAGGTAAATCAATAATAGAGGGCTATCTCGAAAAGTCAGTCAGACGCTATACAACTCGGGCGTCGTATTCCTGCACATGGCGCATACTAACCGCTGACAAATTTCAAACCCGGCATACCATCACACCATCTCATGAAAATCCCCTGTACGAATCCAACGCCGCTTCTAATGGCTGTGCTTGAGGCTCTGGACTTTCCCCTGCGAAGGTCTAATTGCTACAGGATATAGAGCACCTGTCGATCCAAAACCTTTGCTGTACACATGACAATGGCAATTTCGCAAGACTTAGAGGCGTCGCTATACTTTCTTTCCAGACATCCCTTGTATAAGTCCCAAAAGCCGTACATTTTGAAATACGCTTCAGAAAACCTTCCAGTCAGCAATTATATCACGGAAAAGGTTGAAAATGTGCCTATCAGAGACCTGAGAGGCATCGAAGACGAATTCACCTTCAGCAAGCATGGATTTGCGATCCTCGACCTTGAAAGTACGCTAGACTATGACGGCTTCCAGGACGAAAGCACAATTCTAGACGTTTACTTCAAAGAGGTTGCCGACGCTTTGCTAAGCTATACGCAGGGGGCTTCAATACATTTCTTCGACTTCTTAGTATCAACAGCCGCTGTTACTGTGTAACAGAGAAGACTAAGCCTCGCGTAGGTCCGTAGGACGCATCCGTCATGGCCAACTGGAAATGTAGAAGCCTCTTCAAGCGATCAACCTGCCATTCGAACCCATATCGGTACGTATTGTCCCCAGAACTTTTGGACCTTTGCAACAAAACGCTCACAGAGATTAGACAGCTCACCGAAGTCGGCAACTGAGATGGCTGAAATATTCAAGGAGATAGACATGGATGAAACGTCGCGGCATTGTTCACAACAATGGATATACATCAAGTGGGGCCGCCAGAGAACAAAGTAGCCTCGCCGTTGGTCCTCGCTATTTCTAACATTCTCAGTGCTTGGAAACCGCTGAAGGGCCCTGTCCATGACTGGCCACTTGCGATATGTGATGCGCAGTCCCTTGACGTTGAGGATCTAATTCCAGGCGACGTGGTGTCTATTGAAAAGACTGAAGAGAACATGCTTGTCCACTACAACGCCAGGCAAAAATGGTATTACCTGAGTAACCAGCAGCCCTCGGAGCTTCTGATCTTCAGACAAGCTGACTCAGACCATCGCCACGGTTGGTACAGTAACAGTTCATCGAGGGAATATGCTAACGGAGATTCAGGGCTGCCTCATGCTGCCTTTGCTAATCCTTTACCGCCGCCGGAAAATACAGTCCTCCGCGAAAGCATTGAAGTCAGGGCAATGGTATTCTTCAAGGATCGAAAATAGGAAAGCTGGTATGACATTGCTCCCTTTTCCCAGCCTATGATTCTCAGACTGTATCTACCTGGCAACACCACGATGTTTGACCATGGCGACTCTTCGCTGTCTTATGACGCTGCCGCGAGCTATCGGACTGTAGTTGTGTACTGATGAAATTTGTAGAGGTCGAATTCACGGTGCATGAGAGCTCAGGAAAGAACAAATGTTTGGGTGGTAAACTAGCGCATCACTTGTTCGTATATTGCATAGAAACCTTCACGAACTCCAATGCCTCTTATACAACTTGAATTTTCATCGAGCCCAGAGATCAAGAACCATATCTCTGGAGAGATCGACAGTATTTTAGCCAAATTAAGCCAGAAAAGAGATACAGTGCGGGTATATGATCGCAGCTTGAAATGGAATCTCGCGGTCTTGCTTCTACTTTCACCTCTTCCATCAGTACCAGCGAAACGAGAAGGTATATCCCATACTCCACAGCCAAGAGAGGGATGAAGTGGATCCTCAGACTCTGCTAACCGAAGTCGTCACTGGAATGGCATTCGACCTGGGCTTGGACTAGACTGGGTGGACCTCGTTGGACTTGGTGCTGGTTTTAGCTCCCAAGATCACTAGATAGTAATGGGTAACGCTCACTAGAAGGTTTTGACTAAGCTGATCTTTGAGACTCCGATCGACGCATTCTCGTTTGACTGCAAGGCTTGGTGGTTGTCGAGAAAGGTGTCAAGCCACACCTTTGAGTTTTTGGCGCAATGTTCTTTCCATGACAATGGCTGCTTTCCCTGTCCCAATAATCGGACCCTCTCCTCGTTCCAGGGCTGGATCAAGTCACTTGATGTCGTTCCGAGAACCTGAATAGTATCAGTCGCTAACTGGTGGCAAGGAGGCAAGGGGTTCTACCTCTGGTTGACGCATGAAGCCGGAGTGGGAATGTATGCTCAAATTCTCGAAATTGCCTTACAAAATCTGTTTCTTACTGAAACAATGCTCTGAGCTGGGGTCGAGGATAGCGATGACGATGGTTAGAAGCAAAAGGACGATGGCGAGGGCGAAGGTAATATAGATAAAGGTTCAGCTTGACTGGAGGCTATCGGCAAGCGAAGGTGGCTGCTAGTCGGCTTGGCTCGACCAATGCCGGCCGCTAGAAAACAAGGAGATTAAGCAGGGAAAAGGGGATAAATAGGCCGTTATCCCTTCTGTTTCCCCCATCATCTCTTCCTGTTTCTCCATCCCTTAGGATTCAGCCAGAAACGCGCTTTTGCCCCACCCACCCACTCCATAGACTCAGTCGCTTAGATAGAGGGAGT